>Ga0134125_10004740_pt1 | contig 15515 bp, 13 predicted proteins | sample KB31751_FD_96464 | JGI IMG/M metagenome (GOLD analysis project Ga0134125, IMG submission 96464) | Terrestrial soil microbial communities with excess Nitrogen fertilizer from Kellogg Biological Station, Michigan, USA - KB3-175-1 | ecosystem: Environmental > Terrestrial > Soil > Unclassified ... | reverse complement strand
TCGCCATGCCGCCCGCCTATCTTGCCGGGACGGGCGACGAGGCTCTCGCTGCGTTTCACGCGCTGGCTTCACCCGTTGCGATGAAGGTCGTTTCTCCGGATATCGTTCACAAAACGGAGGCCGGGGGCGTCCGGCTGGGTCTCCATGATGACGCGGGCGTAGAACGCGCGTTCCATGCTATTGTCTCGGGCGTTCGCCGAACCGTTCCGGGCGCGGACGTCCGGGGCGTGCTGGTCACGCCCATGGCCGATGCGCCGGACGGCCTGGAGGTCGTCATTGGCGTCGTCGGCGATCCCAGCTACGGCCCCGTCCTGATGTTCGGGTTGGGTGGCATTCTCGTTGAGGTTCTGCATGACGTTGTCTTCCGCGCCTTGCCCATCAGTGAACAAGACGCTTGTTCGATGATGGACGGCATCCAGGCGCATGCCATTCTGAAGGGCGTACGAGGCGCTGCCGCGGTGGATCGCGGCGCCCTGGTCCAGCTGATGCTTGGCGTATCCCGCTTGTGTACCGCACACCCTGAAATCGCTGAGCTGGATCTGAACCCCGTATGGGCCGCGCCGGGCGGTGTTCAGGTGCTGGATGCGCGGATCGTCCTTGACGGGTCTCACCGTTGAATCATGCCTGCGCCCAATACGCTTGAAGAACTGGTCGGTCACATCCAGTCCCGCTTTCCGGGCCTGACTCCGCAATTCAAGGTCGGCGCGCGCTACCTGATCGATCACCCCATCCAGGTATCGACGCTTTCCGCGCGCAAGCTGGCAAGCCTCGCACGGGTTCAGCCCGCCACGCTGGTCCGGCTGGCGCAGCATCTGGGATATCCCGGTTGGGACGCGATGAAGGCGGTATTCGTGCGCGACTTCCATCCCTTGCCGGAAAGCTACACCGCGCGCGCGCAATCATTGGTGCAGCATCCCAAGTCCGTCCAGACGGCCTGGGAGACGGCGACGGCGCAACATGGCCGCAATCTGAGCCTGCTGGGACCCACGAACCAGGCGGCCATGGCCCAGGCGGTCAACCAGTTGCAGGGGGCCACCCGCATCCTGATTGCGGGCTTCCGTTCCTGCTATCCGGCTGCATTCAGCCTGGGGTACCTGTGCAACCTGTTCCGGTCGGACGTGCACGTGCTGCACAATACCGGCGGCACGATGGACCTGGATCTGCACCATCTGCGCGGCAGCGATACGGTCGTCCTGATGAGCTACGCGCCCTATTCGGCCGAGGTCCTGGTGGTTGCCGATGCGGCCCGCGCGGAAGGCTGCCACATCATTGTTCTCAGTGACAGCGCGGTGGCGCCGATTGCGCTACGCGCCGACACCCTGTTGCTCTTCCACACTCACGGGAATTCCTTTTTTCCTACCACTGTCGCATTGCACGCCCTCGTGGAGATGCTGGCGCAGCAATTGCTGGTGTCGGGGGGAAAGGGCGCGGTGGACCAGCTGGCACGCACGGAATCACGCCTGCGGACGACCAAGGCCTATCTCGACAACCGCTAGCCGCGGCGGCCGCGGAAGCCTTCATCGGATTCGACGAGTGCGTCAGAGGGCCGCGATCGCGGCGTCGTAGCCCGCGCGCAAGCGGGCGTAGACAGGTCCGGGCGTGCCGGAACCGACGGCACGGCCATCGTATTGGGTGATGGGCAGAATTTCTTTGGTGGCGGACGACAGCATCAGCTCATCGGCATGTTCGACTTCATCCCGCAGGATGGTGCGCGCCTCGAATGGAATGCCAGCCTCTTCGGCCAGTTCCTGGATGAAGGCGTAGCGGATGCCTTCCAGGATGAATTCGTCGCGCAAGGGTGCGCACAGCACACCGTCCTTCACCATCCAGATGTTGCAGGACGAGCCTTCGGACAGGCGTTCATCCCGGAACTGGACCACATCGTCCACCCCCTCGTCGGTGGCGAACTGCTTGGCGAGCACATTGCCCAGCAGCGAGACGGATTTGATGTCGCAATGCAGCCAGCGGAGGTCCGGCATGCTGACGACTGACATGCCGTGTTCGCGCTTGTGGGCATCGGGACGGGCAAAGGGGGACACCATGCAGAAAATGGTGGGTTCGCAAGGTTCGTCCGGGAAGCCGTGGTCGCGTTTTGCCACGCCGCGCGTGACCTGCAGATAGGCCATGCAATCGGCGAGCCCCGAGCGCTGGAGCATGCTGCGCAGCAGATGCTCCCACTCCGCGTCGGACTTGCCAGTATCGATCCGGACCTTTTTCAGGCTGCGATTCAGGCGCGCGAGATGTTCATGAATGCGGAAAGGCTTGCCCCGGTACGCCGGGACGACTTCGTAGATGCCGTCGCCGAAAATGAATCCCCGGTCCAGCACGGAGATCTTGGCGTCGCCCAGGCGCACGAGGTCGCCATTCAGGTAAACGAGACTGTCGTTATCGACATTCGGAATCATCTGCGAGCCTCTTGATGCGGTCATTGAGACGGTGATTTTGAAGGCGCCCCCGACTTGCAGGGGCGCGGCAAATGGCGAAATGGGTCCAGCCCATTACGAAGAGCCATGACATAGTCTACCAAGCGCCCGGGCCTTCGGGGGGAACGCCACGGCTCCGTCATCCGCTCGCTGATGAGGCGGCGCGTGGTGCCCCGCCGACATCCACGGTCAATATTGGGCGCGTATCAGGGTTTGAGCTGATCCCGGATCTCGCCGCCCTTGTGCGCGTCGCTATGCACGTTGACGTAAAGATCGCCCGCTTCGTACGCCTTGTACTGCTCGTCGGTCAGCTTGGCATTTGCCGGTACCATCCATTCATTGTTCCCCTTCTTTTCCAGCGGGATGATGATCGGCCCGTTCTTGCCCGCCGCCGCCTGGTGGATGTGGGCCATGGTGCCGTCCACACCGGAAGTCATGACGCTGCCGCTGACCGTCTTGTCGGAATTGACGGTGATGGTGCCTTCGCCCTTGGCTGAAGTCGTGACGGCAGGAACCTCTTGGCTGCCGCTTAGCATGACCTTGTTCTGGGCGGCCATGGCGACGCTGCCGCCGGTGGCCAGTCCTGCGAGCACGATGCTGCCCATGAGGGCCGCAAGACGAGATTTCGAGAAAATCGGATGGTAGCTCATGGAGATTCTCCTTGATGTAAGGCCGCCGGCGACGATCGCAGGAATTGATCATCCGCCAGAGGCGAAATATAGTGTGCCCGTCAATGGCGTTTCGTGCCATGGCGATTGTCATGGCGTTGACATCTGGAAGGACCAATTACTTCGCCTTACTGACTACTTCGCCTTACTGACGGCCATGTCACCCTGAGGGAGAACGATGGGCGGTACCGATTCATGATTGCGTTCATCGAGGCGCAGCGCGCCGGGCTCTTCGCATCGCGCAACTGGCTGCCGAACGTCGTGGCCGGCGTGATCGTGGGCGTGGTCGCCTTGCCGCTGGCGATGGCCTTTGCCATTGCCTCGGGCGTCAAACCGGAACAGGGCCTCTATACCGCCATCATCGCAGGGCTGTTCGTGTCCGTGTGCGGGGGCAGCCGCGTACAGATCGCGGGCCCCACCGGAGCCTTCATCGTCATTCTTTCGGGCATCGTGGCGCAGTACGGAATCGATGGCCTGCAGCTCGCCACCCTCATGGCGGGGCTCATTCTGTGCGGCTTGGGGATGGCTCGCATGGGCGCGGTCATCCGCTACATTCCGGTGCCGGTCATCATCGGTTTCACGGCCGGAATCGGCGTCATCATTTTCGTGGGCCAATGGCGGGATTTTTTCGGCTTGCCGCCGGTGCCTGGCCACTATTTTCACGAAAAGTTCTCGTGGCTCCTGGGCCACCTTACCCTGCTCGATACGACGACCACGCTGTTTGGATTGGGCTCACTGGTGCTTATCCTGCTGCCGCGCTGGATACCCGCGCTTTCCCGTGTGCCAGGACCGCTATTGGCGCTTATCGTGGCGACGCCCATGCAAGGCGTATTTCATTTTTCGCACGTCGCCACGATAGGCAGCGCCTTCGGTAGCATTCCCCGCGGTCTGCCCTCATTTGTCTGGCCTTCCTGGACGTTCGATCAGGCCATCACGCTTCTGGCTCCGGCCTTCGCTATTGCGATGCTCGGGGCGATCGAATCGCTGCTTTCGGCTGTCGTGGCCGACGGCATGGCGGGGACACGCCACGATTCGAACGCCGAGCTGATCGGCCAGGGCCTGGCCAATATCTTTTCTCCCCTTTTCGGCGGGATTGCGGCAACGGGCGCAATCGCGCGGACCGCGACCAATATCCGTAACGGCGGCAATAGCCCGCTTGCGGGCATCGTGCATGCACTGACCCTCGCGCTCATTCTGGTGCTGCTTGCACCGCTTGCCGTCCATATCCCGCTGACCACGCTCGCGGCAGTGCTTTTTGTGGTGGCCTGGGACATGAGCGAGGCACCCCGTTTCGTAGGGCTCATCCGCCGTGCGCCGCGCGCCGATGTGGTGATACTGTGGGCGACTTTCCTGCTCACCGTTTTCAGCGACCTGGTGGTGGCGGTCAACATTGGCATGGTGCTTTCGGTGCTGCATTTCTTGCGCCGCATGGCGCACTCCGTCGAGGTCATTGCCCTCGACGGACCGCATCTGGACGCCGAATGGCGGGATGCCGGTCTCGCCGGCAGCCCCTCGGGCGTGCAGGTCTGCGAGGTGCACGGCCCGCTTTTCTTCGCCATGGCCGATCATCTGGAGAGGCTGCCGGTCGACAGCCGTATCCGGTTTCTGGTTCTCAGACTCAGTTGGGTGCCCTTCGCGGACATCACGGCGCTGCATGCCTTGAACCGGCTGACCAAAGGGCTGCGCAGCCAAGGCGTGCAGCTGCTGCTCTGTGGCGCGAATGAGCGCGTGAGCCGCAAACTGCATCGGGCGGGTTTCGTCGAGGCAGCGGGCGAAGAGGCAATACCCTCCAGCCTGGGGCAGGCGCTGCGCTACATCGATCGCCAGCAAAGAGACGGGCGCGGGCACCGTTGCCCCACAGCCCGGAAGCAGGATTCGATCGGCACTGACATTGATGTGAGTCAACAGTAAACCACCGGCTGTAATCCACGCGACGCCATTCGTTCAATACTAAGCGTGTGACCGTAGCGTGGGAAATCATCATGAAGCCGGTATACGACAGGAACGGTGAACCGTTGGAGATTCTCGGCGAGGACTTCCTCGTGTTCAGCCTCGGGGGATACCCCTATGGAATGGATTATTCGCTGGTGGCGGAACTCCGTCACTTCGACCCTGGAGCCGTGGACGGCGTCGAAGGTGCCCCCGCCTTCGTCAAGGGCAGCGGCTACCTTTCGGGCGTGCAGGTCCCGCTGATCGATCTGGGCGCCAAGCTCGGTGCCGCGCCCATGCAGCCGACGGCTCTGTCGGGGATCGTGTTTGCAACGATTCGCGGCGAGCCGGTCGGGCTGGTGGTCGACAGCATTCGTGGCGTCACGATTCAGCAGTCGGATCGCATCGGTGAGGCGCCGACCTCCGACCCCATCGTGCCGGCGTCGGCGCTCCTGGGCCTGGGGCAGGTGGGAGCCGATCCGATCGTGCTGGTGGACGTGGCGAAGCTCTTCACCGGTGAGGAAATGGCGGCGACGAGGGCTCGCGCTTCGGTGATCTGAATCCGTCTGGCGTATGCTGTCGAAAGCCCGGATTTGCCGGATAGAGGCTGACGATGGCCTGTGTCGGTTCATCCCTGACCCTACGATTCGGATACGTCCAGTATGACCCATGCCTCCACGGCGCCGGTGCGCCGCAAGACGGTCTTTGCCATCATCGCCATGGCGCTGCTCATGATGTCGATCGATTCGACCATCGTCGCGACGGCACTCCATTCGATCCAGCAGGGGTTGAACACATCCATCAACCTGACGAGCTGGACCATCACGGCCTATTCCTTCGGGTTCGTGCTCATGCTGCCGGTCAGCGGCAAGCTGGCCGAGCGCTTCGGCCGCCGCAAAGTCTTCATCGGCTCGACGCTGGCATTCACGCTTGCGTCGTTTGGCTGCGGGATGGCCGACAACATCTATGTACTGATCGTGCTGCGCGCCGTGCAAGCGGCGGGCGGGGCCGGATTTACGCCCACGGCCACCGGCATCATCGTCGACCATTTCGGGAAGACGCGAGACCGGTACGTCAGTCTCTTTGGCAGCATTTTTCCGGTGGGGGCGATGATAGGCCCCATCTTCGGCGGTTATTTCGTCGCCTATTCGTCCTGGCGGGACGTGTTCTACGTCAATGTGCCGATCGGTCTGGTCATTTTCCTGCTGGCCCTGCGCTTCATCCCGCACGATCCCGTCGTGGAGGGCCGCGGGGGTCGAAAGATGGACGTCCTGGGGATCGTTCTGTTGGGTGTCAGCCTGCTGTCGGGCATGCTCGCGGCGACCCTCCTGGGCGAACGTCAGGGTGGCGTAAGCGTGGCCGGATTCCTCGGGTTCCTGCTGGTGGCGATCGCATCCCTGGCCCTGTTCTTTCGCCATATCCGCCGCACGGATTCGCCGTTCATTGCGCCCCGGCTGATCTATGGACACAACTTTGGCGCCGTGAACCTGGTGAACATGATTTTCAGCGGCTTCGTGGTGGGCGCCATGGCGTTGGTCCCGCTGTATGCCACGAGCCGATATGGCATCGACGCCGTGGGTTCCGGGACGCTGCTCACCGCGCAAGGCGCGGCGGCCATGATCTGCTCGCTGACCGCTGTGGTGCTGCTGCGCCGCACGGGCTACCATCTGCCGCTTTATGTGGGCAGCGCCGTCAGCATTGTGGGCCTGGTGGGGTTGGCCTTGCCGCCGCTGGCGGGCTCGCCCTACGTCTGGCTGGCGTTTTCCGCTTTCCTGGTGGGCGCCGGCAATGGCGCCATCAACCCGGCCATGCGCAATGCCGGCTTGCAGCTCGCGCCGGAGTCCTCTTCCATGCTGGCGGCGTTGCGAACGCTGTCCCTGCAGACCGGGTCGATCGCCACGATCTCGGTGGTGGCAGCCTTTCTGGCCTACCAAAGCAATCCGGGCGCTATTCTGGCGTGGGTTTACGTGGCTGTGGCGCTCATCCGGCTGCTGGCGATCATGCTCGTGAAATATGTTCCCGAGCAGCGGGGGGCGTGGTAGAGAAGGGCGCCGGAATGTTTCGGTCCGGCTTTTGAATGAAATCAGTCATGGCTCGGAGGAATTTCCATGGATCGGCAATCGCTGGACATGATTACAAAGCTGGTCGGCTTTGATACTGTTTCGCGCAACTCCAACCTGGCACTCATCGACTATGTCCGCGATTACCTGTCGGGATTGGGCGTGGACAGTCACCTGGTGCGAAGTCCGGACGGGCGCAAGGCCAGTCTTTTTGCCACAGTAGGGCCGGCCACGGAAGGCGGCATCGTGCTGTCGGGGCATACCGACGTGGTGCCTGTGGACGGCCAGCCCTGGGACACTGATCCGTTCGTCGTGACTGAGCACTCCGGCCGCCTGTATGGCCGCGGCACGTGCGACATGAAGGGCTTCATTGCGGTGGGGCTGGCCCGTGTGCCGCGGATGTTGCAGGCGGGGCTGAAGCGGCCCGTGCACTTTGCGTTCAGTTATGACGAGGAGGTCGGCTGTGCGGGGGCTCCCGCCTTGATCGACCGCCTGGTGCGCGAGATCCCGAAGCCCAGCGCCGTGATCGTGGGAGAACCCAGCGACATGGCTCCCATCATGGCTCACAAGGGACTGGCGCTGGCCCATACGACCATCATCGGGCATGAGGCGCATTCCAGCCAGATGCAGCGCGGCGTCAGCGCCGTCATGACGGCGGGCCGGCTCATTGCCTTCCTGGGTGACCTGATGGCCGAGAACAAGGCCAATGCCGATCCGGCGTGTGCTTTCGTGCCGCCGTATTCCACCATCCACGTCGGCGTGGTCAAGGGCGGTACCGCGGTCAACATCATTTCTCGCGAATGTTCCTTTACCTGGGACGTGCGTCCTTTGCCGGGGGACAGCGTGGAGCGCATCGTGAGCCGCTTTCGAAGCTATTGCGACGAACTGTTGCCGGCGATGCGGGCGATTGCCCCCGCGGCGTCCATCACGACCGAGATTCGTGCAGACGCGCCACCACTGGCCGGTGACGGGGACGATGCCGCGCAGCGGATCGCCATGCGGCTATCGGGCCACGCGCGCTGCGGCGTGGTGCCTTATGCCACCGAGGGCGGCCAGTTTCAGGGGCGCGGATTTTCCGTCGTGGTTTGCGGCCCTGGATCCATCGATCAGGCGCACCAGCCCAACGAATACATCGAGGTGTCCCAGGTCCAAGCCTGCGAGTCGTTCCTGGACCGCATGATGGCGGACCTCGCGCGCTGACCGGGGCAGTTTTGGTGCGGCGATCTCCGCGTTGTCGAACGCAGGATCACCGGCCTCCCCTCAATAGGTCGCTGTCCGCGCTTGGCGGTTCGAGCTGCGGCGGTCGCCGCGCGGCTGGGGGGCGGGGCCACGCTTGGCGTTTGGCTTTCCGGGCCGGGAGGCGGAAGCGGGGCGCCTTTTGGCGCCAGCCGGGCCGGCATCCTTGTGCCACGGGGACTTGGCGGCGGGGGCTGCGGCGTCCCTGTGCCAGGGCGACTTGCTTCCCGCTGTATTTCCATCCTTATGCCAGGAAGTCTTGCTGCCCGGCTTGCCACCCTGAGGCCGCGCCTTTCGAGGATGATCCTTGTAGGTGGGCCGTACCGCGCGCTTGGGCTCCAGTCCCGGAATGGTTTCGGCGGGGATGGCGTGACCGATGAAGTGTTCGATCCGGCGGATCTTGTGCCGCTCGGCCGGTACGGCCAGCGTGAATGCCTGCCCGGACCGCCCGGCGCGGCCGGTACGCCCAATCCGGTGGACGTAGTCTTCGGCCTGCATCGGCAGATCGAAGTTCACCACGTGGCTGATGGCCTGTACGTCGATGCCGCGGGCGGCGACGTCCGTGGCCACCAGCACCCGTACGCGACCGCTCTGCACGAGCCCCAGTGTGCGGGTGCGCTGGCGCTGGTTCATGTCGCCGTGCAGCGCGGCCACGGGAAATCCCTGGTCGGACAAATGGTCCGCCAACTCATCGGCACCGTGCTTGGTCGCCGTAAAGACGATCGCCTGGTCCACGTCGGTATCGCGCAGCAAGTGGTCGAGCAATGATCGCTTGTGTGATCCGTCATCGGCGTACAGCAGGTGTTGCTGGATGTTCGAGTGGTCCTTTCGCTCGGGAGAGATCTCGATGCGCTGCGGGTCATGCAGCAGGTTCGCCGCGAGCTGGCCCACCTTGCCGTCCAGCGTGGCGGAAAACAGCAGCGTCTGACGGGCATCGGGGGTGCGGCTGACGATGGCCTCTATGTCCTCGATGAAGCCCATGTCCAGCATGCGGTCGGCCTCGTCCAGCACCAGGGCCTGAACGGTCGACAGATTCACGCGCCGCGCCTGAAGATGGTCGATCAGTCGGCCTGGGGTCGCCACCAGCACGTCCACGCGCCGCGCCAGCGATTTGATCTGGGCACCGTAGGGCATGCCGCCCACGACGGTGGCTACGCGCAGCTGCTTGAGGTGCTTGCTGTAGTCGCGCGTGGCGTCGGCCACTTGCATGGCGAGTTCGCGCGTCGGAGCCAGCACCAGGACCTGAACGCCGCGCCCGCCCGTGCCGCTGTGGCGGCTCAGCCGCTCCAGCGCCGGCAGCATGAAGGCGGCGGTCTTTCCGCTGCCGGTCTGCGACGATACGATGAGGTCGTGTCCAGCCAGTGCCTCCGGGATGGCCGTCGATTGGACGGTGGTGGGGGTGGTGATGCCTTGTTCGTGCAAGGCAGAGACGAGTTCGGGGCACAACCCCAGTGTTTCGAAAGACATGAGTTCCCTGTGCCCGTATGGGTGGGCGGTGTGCTGCGGGAAGGAATTGGAATCCCGCCAGGTTGGCGCCGCAGAAGTCTGCTGCAGCGGTCAGTCGCGTGCGTCGACCGAATCAACCTGGATGGCACGCAGGAAGCGCCAAGGTCAGAAGGTCAGAAAACAGGCAATCAGCGATTATGGCATGAGTGAAAACCCTATGTCAATCGGCCGTTCCGTCAGAGCTCAATCTATTCAGCGTCCGGCTGTGCCTCCGGCTTGGCCGCCCGGAATGCCGGCAGCGAATTGCAGTGCTCGGCGATGCGGGCAATCGTGGGCCACGCCGACAGCTCCATCTCGTAGCGGCTGGCGTTGTAGACCTGGGGGATCAGGCAGCAATCGGCCAGGCCGGGCGCATCACCGTGGCAGCACAGGCCGGTCTGCGGCGACTGCAAGCTGGCTTCCAGCGCATCGAAGCCCACCGCGATCCAGTGCCGGTACCAGGTATCGCGCATGTCCTTTTCCACCTGCATCTCATGGGCCAGCCAACGCAGTACCCGCAGGTTGTTCAGCGGGTGGATATCGCAGGCGACCTGCAAGGCGAGGGCGCGCACGCGGGCGCGGGACAATGGATCGTCGGGCAGCAGCGTGCGCGGACCATGCATTTCGTCCAGGTATTCGATGATGGCCAGGGACTGCGTCAGCACCGTCTCGCCGTCTACCAGCGTCGGCACCAGGCCTTCGGGGTTGATGCGCCGATATTCGGCGGAGTGCTGTTCCCCGCCGTGCTTGAGCAGATGCACCGGGGTCAGTTTGAAGTCCAGGCCCTTGAGACCCAGCGCAATGCGGACCCGGTACGCCGCTGAACTGCGGAAGTAGGAATACAGCTCGTACATGACTTTCACGCCTCCGCGCGGCGAGTGATGACTTGATCGATGGTGCCGAAGATATTCCGGCCCTGCGCGTCTTCCATGTGGATGCGCACCCGGTCGCCGAAACGCATGAACGGCGTTGCCGGCTGGCCGGTTTCGATGGTCTCGTACATGCGGACTTCGGCGATGCAGCAGTAGCCCACGCCGCCGTTGCGGATGCTGGAGCCGTTGAGCCCGCCCTGCTTGTTGGAAATGGTCCCGGAGCCGATGATGCTCCCGGCTTCCAGCTCCCGCGTGCGCGAGGCGTGGGCGATGAGCTGTCCGAAATGGAACGTCATGTCCTGGCCGGCGTCGGGGCACCCGAACGGCTCGCCGTTCAAGTCCACCCGAATGGGCAGGTGGGCCTTCCCGCCAGCCCAGGCGTCCCCCAGTTCGTCGGGCGTCACGGCGACGGGTGAAAATGCGCTGGCGGGCTTGGACTGGAAGAAGCCGAATCCCTTGGCGAGCTCGCCGGGAATCAGGCCGCGCAGCGACACGTCGTTGACCAGCATCACCAGGCGGATCTTTGTGATGGCGTCGTCAGGCGATGTGCCCATGGGAACATCGTCCGTCACCACCGCGACCTCGGCCTCCATGTCGATGCCCCAGTCTTCGCTGTCGGCGACGATGGGATCGCGCGGTCCGATGAAAGAGTCCGAGCCTCCCTGGTACATCAGCGGGTCGGTGAAAAAGGATTCCGGGACCTGGCTGTTGCGGGCGCGGCGGACCAGTTCCACGTGATTCAGGTAGGCCGAGCCGTCCGCCCACTGGTAGGCCCGCGGCAGCGGTGAATGGCAGGCGGCGGCGTCGAAGGGTTGTGCGTGCGCGGCCTGTCCGGCGTTCAACTGATCGTAGACGGCGCGAAGCCGGGGCTCGCAACTCGACCAGTCATCAAGCGCGGCCTGCAGCGTCGCGGCGATCCGCGGCACGGCGACGCAGCGCGCCAGATCGCGGGCGACAACGACGAGCCGGCCGTCGCGGGCGCCGGATTTGAGGGTGGCTAGTTTCATGAGGAATCCGGGTAGAGATTCAAGTTCGGCGCGCTGCGGCCATGGTCAGGCCTTGAACGCGGTCCCACGCATGGAGGGACGCTCGCTGAAGGCGGCAAACCACGATTTGAGCGTTGGCGCAGCGGCCCGCCAGTCCAGTTCGGGGAATCGCAGATCCAGGTAGCTCAGGGCGCTTGCGGCCGCGATCGTGCCCAGGTCCAGGCGATCGACCCAGGTCGCGGCGGTCGACTCCAGTTCGCGCAGTGCGCTGCGTACTTTGTCTTCCTGGGTCTGTTGCCAGTCCGACCATTGGAATTCCTTCGGGCGCAGGACTGCTTCGTAGCGCATCAGCAGCGCCGCATCCAGCAGCCCGTCGGCAAGCGACTGGCGCACCAGCGTGTCCCAGCGTGCGTCTCCTTCGGGGATCAGGGAACCGCTTGCCAGCGTATTCAGGTATTCGCAGATCACGCGGCTGTCGTAGAGCACCGACCCGTTTTCCAGAACCAGGGTCGGCAGCTTGCAGAGGGGATTCCGCTGCATGAGCTCTGCGTTGTGCTGAGTGGGCATGGTCACGACCGGGGCAATCTGGATACGGTCCATGAGACCGAGCTCGCGCGCGGCGATCAGGCATTTGCGAACGTAAGGAGATGTGGTGGAGTAGTACAGCTTCATCGATTTTCCTTTCAGTTATCCGTTGTTCATCGCGGCCAATGCGCGGCCCGCCATCCAGCCGAAGGTCAGTGCCGGGCCCAGGGTGATGCCCGAGCCCGGGTAGGTGCCGCCAAAGACGGATTGCATGTCGTTGCCGGCGACGAAAAGTCCCGGGATGGCCTGCCCTTCGGCGTCGAGCGCGCGCGCTCCCGGATCGGTGTGGATGCCGCAGGACGTCCCGATGTCGCCCGCCACCACTTGTACCGCATAGTAGGGACCATCGCCAATCGTCCGCAGGCAGGGGTTGGGCTTGTGCGAGGGATCGCCCAGATTGCGGTTGTATGCGGTGGAACCCTTGCCGAAGTCCGGGTCTTCGGCCTTGGCGGCAAACTGGTTGTAGCGCGCGACGGTGGCCTGCAGGCGCTGTGCGTCCACGCCGATCTTCCCGGCCAGTGCCGCCAGCGAGGGCGCTTCGATCAGGTACCTGTCCCGGATCAGGTGCTGGCGTGGCCGACCCCCGGGCAGCGCCAGCCCCAGCCCCCAGGTATCGATGAATTGCCGGTCGCAGATCAGCCACGCCGGAATGTCGGGCTTCTCTCCGGACGCGTACATGGCCTTCACGAATTCGTGATACGACGTGGATTCGTTGACGAAACGCTCGCCGTTCTGGTTGACGGCGATCAGGCCGGGCTTGGCCCGTTCCCACACCAGGTGCGGATATCGGGTCATGGTGCCGTCCGGCTTTTTCCATAGCGAGACGGGTGCCCAGGACGCGGGAGCCACGTGACCGGTCCCCATGACCGCGCCAGCGTCCCGCATCATGACAATGCCGTCGCCGCTGTCGCCCTCGGGCGACATGGACCAGGGCCCGGTGGGCTTGGGAAAGTATTCGGCGCGAAGCTGGGCGTTCCACGGGAAGCCCCCGGTGGCGACGACAACGCCCTTGCGCGTCCGGATATGATGTTCCGTGCCGTTGTGATCGACGGTGATGCCGATGACTCGTCCGCTTTCGTCGCGATGCAGCCGGCGTGCCGCGGTGCCGAGCCGATAGGGGATCTTGTGCTTCAGGACGGCGAGGAAAAGCTGCCCCGCCAGTGCATTGCCCAGCAGCAGCCGGGTGCCGCGGTGGTAACCGCGCAGGCGGTCCAGCCAGAATGCCAGAACCAGCTTGCCCGAATACCAGAAGGACTTCGGGGACCGTGTGGCGGCAAGCAGTTGGTAGACGTCGGTGACGGTCACCATCATTCCACCCAGGACCACGAATTCTTTCAGGGGATCGCGCAGCTCCTTGAAGTGGGCGCCCAGCCGTTTGCCATCGAACGGGGTCGGATCCACCACCCGGCCCCCGAGCGCGGCGCCCGGACTGTCGGGATAGTAGTCCGGGGAATAGGTGCGCGTCGCCACGTCCAGGACTTGGTGCGCCCTCATGTAGTCCAGCATTTCGGGGCCGTTCCGGAGATAGGCTTCCTTCAGATCATCCGGGGATGCGCGGCCCACGATCTGCTGCAGGTACTCCCAGACCTTTTCATAGCTATCGTCACCATGCCCGGCGGCGGCCGCCCCCGGATTCAACGGGATCCAGATGGCGCCTCCCGAGACGGCCGTCGAACCGCCGATACGGTCGGTCTTCTCGACCAGCAGGACATCCAGCCCTTCCAAATGGCCGGTGAGCGCCGCCGACATTCCGCCCGCGCCCGAACCTGCCACGACCACGTCGACTGTCTGGTTCCATTCGATGTTTTCCATGATGGTCACGCTCCCGATCCGCCCAGCGATTTGCCCCCGTCCACGAACAGCACCTGGCCGGTAATGAAGGACATGCCGGGGGCGGCCAGGAAGGACACCGCATTGGCGATGTCCTCCGGGGTGCCGGCCTTGCCTGTGGGCTGCAAGGCGAGCTGTGCCGCCAGTCGTTCCGGAGTGAGGGCGCGCAGCATCGGGGTGTCGATGAGCCCCGGCGCGATGGCGTTGACCAGGATGCCCCTGGGGGCCAGCTCCATGGCGCTGGCGCGCGTGTATCCGACCAGGGCTGCCTTGGAGGCGACGTAGTGGGCGTGGTGGCGCGCGCCCAGGTAGGCGCGCGAGGCGATGTTGACGATCTTGCCGCCCGCACTCATTCTCGCGGCGGCACGCTGGGTCAGCGTGGCGGCGGCAATCAGGTTCAGTTCGTACATGCGGCGAAAGTCTTCTTGCGTCAATTTGAAGAAGTCGCGTTCGTCGAACAGGCCGGCGCTATTGACCAGCGCCGATAGCGCGGGCAGTCCATCGAGCAGCGCCGCGATGGCGGCTTCCTGGGCCAGGTCCACCACGCGGGTCTGGATGTCCAGGCCTTCCTTTTTGAGCTGTTGTTCCAGTTTGGTCAGCGGGTCGTCGGCCCGGTCCGCAGCCACGACGGAAAATCCGTCCTGGGCGAGGCGCCGGACGATGACGCGTCCCATGCCGCCGGCGGCGCCGGTGACCAATGCCACTGCATTCATGTGTATTTCCTTTGTCAGGCTGACAGAAAACCGCCGTCCACTGGCAGCACCACACCCGTCACATAAGTGGCCAGCTCGGACGCCAGGAAGACGATGGGGCCCACGATTTCGTCCGGTTCACCGCCTCGTCCCATAGGGGCGCGTTTCATGAACCAGTCGGTTCCACCCGGGGTGGCGAGCTGAGGCTTGACCATGTCGGTCAGCATGAATCCCGGCGCTACGGCGTTCACCCGGACCCCATGAGGAGCCAGGTCTCGGGCCAGCGCCTGCGTCAGAGACCGCACGGCCCCCTTGGAGGCGATGTATGCGGCGGTCGAGGGTCCGCTGACGAAGGCGACGATGGAGGACAGGCTGATGATGCTGCCGCGCGTCGCCTTGAGCTGTTCGACGAAGGCGTGGGTGACATTGAAGACGCCTTCCAGGTTGACCGAAAGGATGCGATCCCAGACCTCGGCCGACTGCGGATCGTCGAAGCGCGCCCGGCCCGAGATCCCGGCGTTGTTGACCAGGATGTCGATGGGGCCGATGCGATTCTTGAGGTCGTCCGCCCATGACCGCACGGCGGCCCGTTCGGTGACGTTGATGGTTTCGGCCCAGGCCTCGCCGCCCTGGTCGCGGATCTCCCGGGCGATGGTCTCGGCGCCCGCCTGATCCAGGTCCGCGGCGACGACGCGCGCGCCGTGGCGAGCAAAACCCAGCGCGATGGCGGAGCCCAGTCCGCCCGAGGC
>Ga0134125_10004739_pt1 | contig 15516 bp, 15 predicted proteins | sample KB31751_FD_96464 | JGI IMG/M metagenome (GOLD analysis project Ga0134125, IMG submission 96464) | Terrestrial soil microbial communities with excess Nitrogen fertilizer from Kellogg Biological Station, Michigan, USA - KB3-175-1 | ecosystem: Environmental > Terrestrial > Soil > Unclassified ... | reverse complement strand
TGCAGCATTACTGGGGCGATCGCGGCTGCGCGCTATTGCAGCCATACGACATCGAAGTCGGCGCCGGCACGTCGCATACGGCGACGTTCCTGCGCGCGCTCGGTCCCGAGCCGTGGCGCGCCGCGTACGTGCAGCCGTCGCGGCGGCCGAAGGACGGCCGCTACGGCGAGAATCCGAATCGCCTGCAGCATTACTACCAGTACCAGGTCGTGCTGAAGCCGGCGCCTTCCGACATCCTCGATCTGTATCTCGGGTCGCTTGCGGCGCTCGGGTTCGACCTCGCGCAAAACGACGTGCGCTTCGTCGAGGACGACTGGGAGAACCCGACGCTCGGCGCGTGGGGACTCGGCTGGGAAGTCTGGCTGAACGGCATGGAGGTGACGCAGTTCACGTATTTCCAGCAGGTGGGCGGCCTCGACTGCAATCCGATCACCGGCGAGATCACCTACGGGCTCGAGCGCCTCGCGATGTATCTGCAGGGCCGGGAGAACGTGTTCGACCTGGTGTGGACGACGACGCACGCCAACGGCGTCGAGCGCACGCTCACCTACGGCGACGTCTACCATCAGAACGAGGTCGAGCAGTCGACGTACAACTTCGAGCAGTCGAATGCGCCGCGGCTCTCCGAGCTCTTCGCGTTCTACGAAGGCGAGGCGAAGCGCCTGCTCGAAGCGCGCCTGCCGCTGCCCGGCTACGAGATGATCCTCAAGGCCGCGCACACGTTCAATCTGCTCGACGCGCGCGGCGCGATCTCGGTGACGGAACGGGCCGCGTACATCGCGCGCATCCGTGCACTGTCGCGCGAGGTCGCGCAGGCGTACGTCGATTCGCGCGAAGCATTGGGCTTCCCGATGCTGCCGGCGGCGCTGCGCAGGAATGCCGCAGCGGCGACGGCATGATGGCCACCGATGCCCCTCACCCCAACCCTCTCCCCGGAGGGGAGAGGGCGCCGAGCGCGAGCGCGGCGGGTGAGGGGGAAGCGCACACGCTCCTCGTCGAAATCGTCACGGAAGAGCTGCCGCCGAAGGCACTCAAGTCGCTCGGCAGCGCATTCGCCGACACGATCGTCGCCGAGCTTGCGCGCCGCGGCGTCCTGACCGACGCGAGCGTCGCCGCGCCGTACGCGACGCCGCGCCGGCTCGCGACATCGATCACCGACGTTCGCAGCAGGGGCCTCGACGCCGAAGCCGTCGACAAGCTGATGCCGAACAAGGTCGCGCGCGATGCGGACGGCGCCGCGACGCAGGCATTGCGCAAGAAGCTCGCATCACTTGGACGCGAGCATCTCGCCTTCGAGTCGCCGCGCGGCGGCGAGCACCTCTACAGCGCGTCCGACGGCAAGGCCGACTACGTCTACCTGCGACGCATCGTACCGGGTGCGACGCTCGCCGCCGCATTGCAGGAAGCGCTGAACATCGCGATCGAGCGCTTGCCGATTCCGAAGGTCATGCACTACGCGGCGGCGGGAAGCTACTACAACGACGTCGCGTTCGTGCGTCCCGCGCACCGGCTGGTCGCGCTGCATGGCAGCGACGTGGTTCCGGTGCATGCGCTCGGACTCGATGCCGGACGAACGACCAGCGGCCATCGCTTCGCAAGCCGCGCTGACCTTGCGATCGAGACGGCGAACGCGTACGCACCCACGCTCGAGGCGGAGGGCAAGGTTCTGCCGTCGTTCGCCGCGCGGCGCGAAGCGGTCGTCCGCGGACTCGGGAAGGCCGCGCAGGGTTCGCGCGTGATGGCGCCCGATGCGCTGCTCGACGAGGTGACGGGTCTCGTCGAATGGCCGGCCGTCTATGCGGGCACGTTCGATCCGGCGTTTCTCGCCGTGCCGCAGGAGTGCCTGATCCTGACGATGCAGCAGAACCAGAAGTATTTCGCGCTGGCCGATGCGGCCGGCGCGCTTTCGAACCGTTTCCTCGTCGTCAGCAACGTGCAAACCACCGATCCGTCGGCAATCATCCGCGGCAACGAGCGCGTGCTGCGCGCGCGGCTCGCCGACGCGAAGTTCTTCTACGATCAGGACCGCCGGACGCCGCTCGTCGATCGTGTGCCGCGCCTCGCCGGCATCGTCTATCACAACAAGCTCGGCACGCTTGGGCGTCGGGTCGAACGGCTGCGTTTTCTTGCGCGCGGCATCGCACCGCGGATCGGCGCCGACCTCGCGCTGGCCGAGCGCGCGGCGCTGCTCGCGAAAGCGGATCTCGTCACCGACATGGTCGGCGAGTTCCCGGAGCTGCAGGGCACGATGGGCCGCTATTACGCGCTGCACGACGGCGAAGCGCCCGAAGTCGCCGACGCGATCGCCCAGCACTATTGGCCGCGCTACGCCGGCGATGCGCTTCCGGAGGCGCCGGTTGCGCAGGCGGTCGCGCTCGCCGACAAGCTCGAAGCGCTCGCCGGTCTTTTCGGCATCGGCGCCGTGCCGACCGGCGACAAGGATCCGTTCGGGCTACGGCGCGCGGGCCTCGGCGTGCTGCGCATCCTGATCGAGAAGCGCATCGCGATCCCGCTCGGCGAGCTGATCGGCCTCGCGTTCCAGGCGTTCGACGGTGTGCCATCGGCAAAGCCGGTGCCGGATGCGCTCGCTGACTTCCTCTACGAGCGCCTGCGCGGGCATCTGCGCGAGCAGGGCTACACGGCGAACCAGATCGAAGCGGTGCTCGCGCAACGACCGCAACGGATCGATCTCGTCCCCGATCGCCTCGCCGCGGTGAAGGCTTTCGAGTCGCTTCCCGAGTCGGCCGCGCTGTCGGCGGCGAACAAGCGGATCGTCAACATCCTGCGCAAGAGCGGGACCGAGACAGCGCCCGACGTCGACGAGCGGCGGCTGACCGACGGCGCCGAGCGCGATCTCTTCGAGACGCTCGCAAAGCTTGCCCCGGACGTCGATCGCGATGTCGAGAACGGCGACTACACCGGCGCGCTGAAGGCGCTCGCGACGGCGAAGCCGGCCGTCGACCGCTTCTTCGACGATGTCATGGTGATGGTCGACGATGCGAAGCTCCGCTCGAACCGGCTCGCGCTGCTCGACCGCGTCGCCCGCACGATGAATCGCGTCGCCGACATCTCGCGGCTCGCCACCTGATGGGTCACGCGTAGCGACGATGGCGCCGGCATCGGAAGGCATCGTGCAGAGCCGTGCGACGAAGCTGATCGTGCTCGATCGCGACGGCGTCATCAATCACGACAGCCCCGAGTTCATCAAGTCGCCCGACGAGTGGCGCCCGATTCCGGGAAGCCTGGAAGCGATCGCGCGGCTCAATCACGCGGGTTACCGCGTCGTCGTCGCGACGAATCAATCGGGCGTCGGACGCGGCCTGCTCGACTTCTCGACGTTGGCGGCGATCCACGACAAGATGCACCGTGCGCTCGTGCACGCCGGCGGACGCGTCGACGCGATCTTCTACTGCCCGCACACCGCCGAGTCGCGCTGCGAATGCCGCAAGCCGAAGGCGGGGATGCTGCGTGAGATCGCGTTGCGCTTCAACGTCGACCTGTCGGGCGTCGGCGTCGTCGGCGATGGCCTGCGCGACCTGCAGGCTGCCGAGACCGTCGGTGCGCAGCCGATGCTGGTGCTGACCGGCAAGGGCGAGAAGACGCTGCGCGACGGCGGCTTTCCGCGGAGCACGATGATCTTCCCCGATCTCGCGTTCGTCGCATCGGCGCTGCTCGCCGCGGAGTAGGTTCTGTTCACCTCGGTCGACTCGCGCGAACGAACGACGGCCGGAACGGGGTCGGTTTTGCGGTCGCTCGCCTTCGCGCTGTTCCAGATAATCGTGACGCCGCCGTACGCGCTGCTCGTCCTCGCGCTCTTCTGGCTCCCGCGCATTCCGCGCTATCGCTTCATCACCTGCTGGTGCGCGCTGAACCTGTGGGCGGCGCGCGTCATCTGCGGAATCCGCCACCGGGTGATCGGGATCGAGAATGTCGGAAAGGCGCCGCTGATCGTCGCATGCAAGCACAGTTCCACCTGGGAGACGCTGTTCCTGTCGCGTCTTTTGCCGCCGCTCGCCTACGTTGCGAAGAAGGAGCTGCTGTCGGTGCCGTTCTTCGGCTGGGGATTCAGGCTCGCTTCGCCGATCACGATCGATCGCAAGGCCGGGCAGGACGCGATGACCCAGATCGCGAAGCAGGGCCGCGAACGCTTCACACAGGGCTTCTGGATCATCCTGTATCCCGAAGGCACGCGCATTCCCGCCGGCAAGCGCGTGCGCTACAAGACCGGCGCCTCGCGGCTCGCCATCGAGATGAAGACGGCGATCCTGCCGATCGCGCACAACGCCGGTTGGCTGTGGCCGAAAGGCGTGATGGGCAAGCGACCGGGAACGATCACGCTGTCGATCGGCAGGCCGATCGCCGCGGACGCGATGGACCCCGGCCGGCTGATGCAGGCCGTCGAGACGTGGATCGAAAACGAGGTGACGCGCCTCGGCGATCCGCGCTCGGCCCGGACCGATTGACGCGCGGATGAAGCTCGAGCCGCTCGTTGCCGACGATCCGCGCGCCACCGACGGAACGCTGCGCCGCGTGAAACTCGATGGACGGCTGGTCGACTACCGGCTGATCCGCGCACGCCGCCGCTCGATCGGCATGGAAGTGCACTTCGAAGGCTTGACCGTGCGTGCGCCGCGCTGGGTGTCGCTGCGCGACGTCGAGGCGGCGCTCGTCGAGCGCGCGGGCTGGATCCTGCGCTCGCTCGCCGAGTGGCGCGCGCGCCGGCGCGACGTGATGCCGCGCGAATGGAAGACCGGTGCGCCGATTGCGTTTCGCGGCGCGTCGCTTTCGCTCGCCGTCTATCCGGCGCGGCACCCGGCAATCGCCGCGGACCTCTTTCACGTCTTCGTTCGTCATCCGCACGCGCATGACGAGCGCCTGGTCGCCGAATGCGTCCGGCAATGGCTGCGCGACCAGGCATGGACGCTCGTCGCCGGGCGTGTCGCGCACTACGTCGCGAAAGTGGGCGCGCAGGCGGCGGCGGTGCGGCTTTCGAACGCGCGCAGCGAATGGGGAAGCTGCAACGCCAAAGGCGAGATCCGGCTCAACTGGCGCCTCGTGCAGCTGCCGCCGCCGCTCGCCGAATACGTCGTCGCGCACGAGGTCGCGCACATCGTCGAGCTCAATCACTCGCGGCGGTTCTGGGGCGTCGTCGAAACGCTGGTCCCGGGACACGCGGACCTGCGGCGCGACCTCGACGACTGGACGGCGCTGCTCGCGTCCTGACGCCGCGGTTGCCTCACGGCGCCGGCAACTCGGGCATCCGCACGACGATGCGCGCCTGCGCCTTCAGCAATCGCGCGAGCGATGCACCCAGCTCGGCATCGTCGCGGGTGTCGTGCCAGCGGCCGTCGCGCGCGCGAAAGTGATGGCCGCCCGATTTCGCCGCAACCCAGATCTCGCGGTTCGGCACGTGACGGTTGACGATGATGCGGCTTTCGTCGCCGCATTCGATCGTCAGCACACCGTCGCGCAGCGACCAGTCGAGGTCGGCATCGCTCGTTTCGAGCGCTGCATCGAGCGCGAGGCCGATCCTGTCGAGCGTTGCGTCAGCCGCGGCGACGAAGGCCGATTCGTCCATCGGAGCATGCTAGGATTTGCGACGATGTCACGTCAATCGATCTGCGCGTTCGCGCTTCGTGCCGCAGTCGCCGCCGCGCTGATGGCGACACTCGCCGCGTGCGGCATCAGGGGGCCGCTTCGGCCGCCGCCGAAGGCGCCTGGCGCACCGTCGACAGCGACGACGACGAATCCGGCGACGCCGCCCGCGACGACGTCGCCTGCCCTTCCGCCGCCGAACTCGACCGGAACGCAGTGACGCCCGCGAGCAGCGTGCGCGGCTTCGGTTACGTCGACGGCGAGCTCCACGCCGAACGCACCGCGCTGTCGGCGATCGCGCAGCGCTTCGGCACGCCGTGCTACGTCTATTCGCGCGCGACGCTGACCGACGCGTTCCGCGAATTCGACGCCGCCTTCGACGGCATTCCGCATCTCGTCTGCTATGCGATGAAGGCGAACCCGACGCTCGCCATCCTCGACCTCTTCGCATCGCTTGGCAGCGGTTTCGACATCGTCTCGGGCGGCGAGCTCGCGCGCGTGCAGGCGGCGGGCGGGGACCCGCGCAAGGTCGTATTTTCCGGCGTCGGCAAAAGCGATGCGGAGATGGAAGCGGGACTCGCGGCCGGCATCCTCTGCTTCAACGTCGAATCGCCGGCCGAGCTCGATCACCTCGCCGCGGTCGCCTCCCGCATGGGCATGCGCGCGCCGATCAGCTTCCGCGTGAATCCGGACGTCGATCCGCGGACGCATCCGTACATCGCGACCGGGCTGCGGGAGAGCAAGTTCGGCGTCGACACCGACTCCGCGTACGCGCTCTACCGGCGCGCGGCCGCGATGCCGTCGATCGACGTCCGCGGCATCGACATGCACATCGGCTCGCAGATCACGGAGCTCGCGCCGTATCGGGAAGCGGCGGTGAAGATGCTGTCGCTCGTCGACGCACTGACCGCCGAACGCATCGCGATCTCGCACGTCGACTTCGGCGGCGGACTCGGCACGCGCTATCGCGATGAAGCGCCGGTCGCCATCGGCGACTACGCGGCGATGGTGCGCGAGCTGATGCGAGGGCGGAAAGAGCACCTTCTGTTCGAGCCGGGCCGGCGCCTCGTCGCCGACGCCGGCGTGCTGCTGACGCGCGTGCGCGTCGTCAAGGCAGCGGGCGAGCGCCGCTTCGCGGTTGTCGATGCGGCGATGAACGACCTTCTGCGCCCCGCGCTCTACGGCGCATGGCACGCCGTCGACGCCGTGCGTCCCCGGTCGCAGGACGCGGCGCGCTACGACATCGTCGGTCCGATCTGCGAGAGCGGCGATTTCCTCGCGCACGAGCGCATGCTCGCGCTCGCCGAGGGCGATCTTCTCGCCGTGCGCAGCGCCGGCGCGTATGCGATGGCGATGAGCTCTAACTACAACGCGCGGCCGCGCGCGTGCGAAGTGCTCGTCGACGGCGACGTCGCGCATCTGATCCGCCGCCGCGAAACGCTCGCCGAACTGATCGCGCACGAGACGCGCTTGCCGCCGCGATCAGCACGCTGACGCGCGCGCTCGCGCGTGCTCGAACGTGTGCGAATTCGCAACAATGCACGAACCAAACGTGCGATGCGGGTTCGAAATGTTGCAAAAGCGCCAAACGTGGCTACAATGCTGGCAGCAGGTGTCAATGGATTTGTCAAGGGGGTAGCTCGAATTTGATGCATCAGTGCGCTTCCTCCCTGCCGGCCGGCGACACCTGCGATGAAGCACCATAACAGTCACATGAACTCAGACAGGAGAAGCAACGATGATGGCTGACATGATGTCGATGATGACGCCCGCGGCTTCGGCCGAGGCGCCGAAGAAGAAGGCGCGCAAGCGCAAGGCCGCCGCGCCGAAGAAGGCGGCGAAGAAGGCTCGCAAGACCACCCGCAAGGCCGCCCCGAAGAAGCGGGCTGCCAAGAAGGCGACGAAGAAGCGCGCCGCCCCGAAGAAGCGGGCTGCCAAGAAGGCAACGAAGAAGCGCGCGACGAAAAAGCGTGCGGCCCCGAAGAAGCGGGCGACCAAGCGCGGCGCCAAGAAGAAGGCCGCGCCGCGCCGTAAGGGCGCACGGAAGACCGCAAAGAAGAGAGCCGCGAAGAAGAAGTAACGCTTCTTCGATCCATTCCGTCGCAGACGTGTGACGGACGTGAAACGGGCGACGCCATGCGTTGCCCGTTTCGTTTTTGGGGTCAGAGACGACCTGTCTGCAGCAAATCGTCTCCGAAACTCTGCTTCGGTTTTACGGCTTGACCGCGGCGCTGGTCATCGACGATGCCTTGCGCTTGCCGCTGCCGCCCGCACCGGCCGTCCGCACCGCGGCGGTACCGCGATGGCTGCCCGCGTGGTGGACGCGCACCGCATGTCCGTGGCGATGGACGCCGGCGCTTCGCGCCGTCGGCACGTCGCTCGTGACGCGCAGCTTCTGCCCGGTCCGCACCGTTTCGCGCGTCAGGTGATTCCATCGCTTGAGATCGGACACCGTGACGCCGTAATGCGCGGCGACCTCCGTCAGCGTGTCGCCGCGGCGCACCGTGTAGTAGAACGTCCGGTTCATCGGCACCGTCGTGAACACCGCGTCCTCGAGCGACGCGGCGGCCTCCTCGGTCGGTCGCTGCATCGGCACGAGCAGCGCATATCCGGTCGGCACGGTTTCGCGCGGGCCGATCCCGTTCACCGAGCGCAGCGTCTCGATCGACATGCCGTAGCGCGCCGCCACCTGCGGCAACGTCTCGCCGCGTTTCATCCGGTGCGCCTGCCACGAGACGAGCGGCTGCGCGACGAGGTCGAGCTTCGCCGCGAAGACTTCGGCCTTGTCGATCGGCAGCAGGATCGCGTATTCGTCGGCGCCGGAGATCACCGGGCGGTTGTGCTGCGGATTCAATGCCAGGAACTCGTCGAGCGGCAGTTCCGCCAGCTCGGCGGCGCGCTTCACGTCCATCCGGACGGTCGTGCGCACGACCGTGAAGTACGGTGCATTCGGCACGTCGGCCATCGCGAGGCCGTACTTCGCGGGATCGGCGATGATGTTCTTCACCGCCTGCAGCTTCGGCACGTAGTTGCGCGTTTCGTCGGGAACGTTGCGCAGGCTCGCGAGATCGACCGGCAGACCCTTCGCGCGATTGCGTGCGACGGCGCGCCGCACGTTGCCCTCGCCCCAGTTGTAGGCGGCGAGCGACAGCTGCCAGTCGTTGAATTCGGCGTTCAGCGTCTGCAGGTAATCGAGCGCCGAACTCGTTGCCGCGATCACGTCACGGCGTGAATCGAACCACCAGTTCTGCTTCAACCCGTAGGTCTTGCCGGTCTGCGGCATGAACTGCCAGATGCCCGACGCGCGGCTCACCGACAGTGCGTTCGGATTGAACGCGCTTTCGACGATCGGCAGCAGCGCGATTTCCGACGGCATTCCGCGCGCCTCGACCTCGGTGACGATGTGATAGAGATAGCGGCGGCTGCGCTCGACCATCCGCGCGACATAGTCGGGACGCTCCGCGTACCACTGCTCCCACTTCTCGACGAGCGGCCCCTGGATGTCGGGAATCGCATAGCCGCGCACGATGCGATCCCACAAATCCCCGGGTGACGGCGGCAACGGCTCGAGGTCGGCTGGGGAGCCGTCGAACGGATTGACGAGGACGATCGGAGAGGGTGCGGGCGGGAAGTCGATCACCGGAAGCGGCGTCGACGAAGCAGGCGGAGGTACGGCCGGTGGCTCGGGTGGCGTCGTCGCGCATGCTGCGAGTGCGAGCACGGCCGAGAGGATCAGGGTTCGTCGATAGTGCACTCAGGTATCGCGGGTTGTCATGAACAAAAATTTCGGCGATGGTAGGACGCATCGCGCGGAGCGTCAACCCGCGGCGCGCGCTGGCGCGAATCCGCGCGTCATGCAAAACCGTTCTTCCAGTCGCGCAGCGTCGCGAACGCGTCGACCGCGTCGTCGATCGCACGCCCTGCATGCGCGGCGGCGGCCGCCATGACGTTCGGTAGCGCCGAGCGGACGAACGGATTGGTCGCACGTTCGGCGCCGATCGTTGACGGCAACGTGGGCAGGCCGCGCTGGCGCTTGTCGCGTTCGTGGATGGTGCGCGCTTCGATGTCCGTGCTCCGCGGCTCGACGGCGGCGGCAAAGCGCAGGTTGGCGAGCGTGTATTCGTGGCCGCAATAGACACGCGTGTTCTGATCGAGCGCTGCGAGCTTCGACAGCGACGACCACATCTGCTCGGGGGTGCCTTCGAAGAGTCGCCCGCACCCGGCTGCGAACAGCGTGTCGCCGCAGAACACGAGCGGATCGGGCGGCATCGTGTAATACGCGATGTGACCCGCGGTATGCCCGGGAATGTCGAACACCGACAGCAGCAGATCGATGCCGGGCACCGCGATGCGGTCACCTTCGCCGAGCGCGTGCGTGCGCAGCGGAATGTCCTCGTGCGCCGGCCCGAGCACCGGCACGTCGAAGCGCGCGCGAAGCGCGGGAACGCCGCCGACATGATCGGCGTGATGGTGCGTCGCGAGGATCGCCGTCAACTCGACGCCGTTGGCATCGAGCCATGCGAGGACGGGTGCGGCGTCGCCTGGATCCACGACGGCCGCGCGGTCGCCGCTTCGGACGGCCCAGATGTAGTTGTCCCTGAATGCGGGGATGGGGATAATCGAGATCATGGATCGATCCTCCGGCGCTGCAGACAGCGTGTCGATGAAATTCGCGGCATGGCTCTCCACACCGCTCGGAGAGTACCTCAGGGAACGCGAGCAAACCTATTTCGACCTGACCGTCGCGGACATCTTCGGTTTCCATGCGCTTCAGATCGGGCTCCCCGAATGTTCGTTCCTCGCGCAAAGCCGCATCGTGTCGCGCTGGACGCTCGACTACGATCCACCGGCCGACATCATCGGCGATCCGCACGGCCTTCCGTTCGCCGAGAACACGATCGACCTGATCGTGATGCCGCATGCGCTCGAGTTCACCGATGATCCGCACCTGATGCTGCGCGAAGCGTGGCGCGTGATCAGGCCCGAAGGCCAGATCGTCATCGCGGGCTTCAATCCGTTCTCGCTCTTCGGCACGAAGCGCTATTTCGGGCGCGGCGCGACACCGCCGTGGAACGGCAACTTCATCGCCCTCTATCGATTGAAGGACTGGCTGTCGCTCCTCGGCTTCGACGTCATTGGCGGCGCCTTCGACTGTTACGTGCCGCCGTTCGCGCAGGACAAGTGGCTGCGGCGCTTCTCGTTCTTCGAGCGCACCGGCGATCGCTGGTGGCCGATCACCGGCGGCGTCTATTACCTTCGCGCAACGAAGAAGGTGCTCGGCATGCGACTCATCACGCCGACGTGGCAGCGACGCGAGCGGCGCAAGAAGGCGCTCGCGCCGGCGGCCGGTGCGCGCGAGGGTCTGACCACGCATCGGCGGCGTTGAGCAACGACGTGTCCGCCGGCCTCGGCAGCGGTGAGGTCATCATTTATACCGACGGCGCGTGCAAGGGCAACCCGGGTCCGGGCGGCTGGGGTGCGCTTCTGATATCCGGCGAGCGCGAGAAGGAAATCTTTGGCGGCGAGCGGCAGACGACGAACAACCGGATGGAGCTCACGGCCGTCATCCGGGCGCTCGAGGCGCTGACGCGGACCTGCGACGTCGACCTCTACCTCGATTCCCAATACGTGAAGCAGGGAATCGAGAGCTGGATCCACACGTGGAAGAAGAACGGCTGGCGCACGAGCGACCGCAAGCCGGTCAAGAACGCGGATCTCTGGCGCGAGCTCGACGCGCTGCGCGCGCATCATCGGATCCGCTGGCACTGGGTGCGCGGCCATGCCGATACGCCGGGCAATCACCGCGCGGACGAGCTCGCGAATCGCGGCGTCGCCCAGATCGACACGTCACATTGACGCGTGGCGGGATCACATCCGCGCCGAAGGGCCGTCCCGAGGCGCAAATCCGCCCCGTGAGGGGGCAGCGAAGCAGCGTACGCTGCGAGCGCGGGGGCATCACATCCGCCTCTCGATCCGCCGCGCGAAGACCGTCATCTCCTTCTCCGCCTGCCGGTCGCCGCGCTGGCGCGCAACGACGATGCCCCGCCGGTAAGCATCGAGCGCGTCCGCATGCCGGCCGGCGTGCTCGAGCGCGCTCGCATAGAGCTTCCATGCCGCCGTGTACGTCGCATCGAGTGTCACGGCGTGTTCGAGCGCGTCGATCGCCGCAGCGAAGTTGCCGGCCTTGACGTGCTCGTTGCCGATCGAATAGCGCAGCAGCGCACTGTCCCTCCCCGACGCGAGCATCCGCTCGAAGCTCGCGAGCGCAGCGCTCTTCGGCGCAACGTTCGGCGCGTCGTCGCCCATCGTTGCGCCTACTTAAGGATCAGCTCGCCGGTCTCGCAATCGACGCGGCGCAGTGGATAGATCACCTTCTTGTCGCTGCCGTTCAACGACCCTTCGATGGTCTCGTAGAGCCAGCCATCGGTGCCGCGCCGATAGACGAGGTGCGCGGGAAAGCCCGACGACGTATTCGCGAACGCGAAGATCGTGTCCTTCTTGTCGGTCGTCGTGCCCGCGAGCCGGAACGACGCTTCCTTGCGATCGCCGCCGAATTGCGAAAAGTAGACGCCATCGGAACGCGCCTCGATACGCAGGAATTCGTAATCCTGCATCGCGCCCTTCATCACCTGCTGGCCGGCGCCGACGAGCATGCCGCCGCGATACGGCAGCCATTGCTCGCGGAAATCGCGCTGGTTGACGGTACCCTGCCAGCACCCGGCAAGCCACGCGAGCGGCGCGACGGGACCATGATCGGCCGGCGGCGGCGTCACCTCCGAGGGCGCTGCAGAGGAAACCGCCTTCGACGAGGCGGCTGGCTGCGACGGCGCCTCGGGTTGCGCGCATGCGGCGACGACGGCACAGGCAGCGACGATGCCGAGCTTCGCAGCGGAACGGCTCGACGATTTCGAATTCATTTCGGGCAATGCCATCATTGCGGCCGTGCGAGGGGCAGGTTGATCAGCAGGTTCTGCGGCTTCAGCACGAGGCGATTGCGCTCGTCCATCGCCATCGCAAGCCACACCGGCCGGCCGGCGATCGCGCTCCGCATGTCGTTCGGATCGACGAAGTCCAGGCGGAACAGGCACAGCAGCCGATGCATCCGCGCCTCGTCGACCGGCTGTCGATTGTAAAGGTCGTTCAGGATACCGCTCGCCTCGGCGTCGAGTCCCACGTGCCAGCGCCAGTGCGCGTCGTCGATCTGGCGCTCGACGCGAATCGACACCGCAACGCCGAGGAAATGCGCGATCCACGCTTCCATCACACGCAGCAACGCGTCGAGAACGGCGCTGCCACGCGAAAGGCTCACCGAGAAATCGTGTCGCTCGTCGCGCTCCCAGTACGCGTCGGCGCGGTCGCGATCGAGAACATCGAGGTCGATCGTGCGAAGCGGCGTCCGGTTGCGGGCGAGCAGTTCGCCAAGCGATCCGAACGCGCCGCCTTCGGCGAAGAGCTCGATCGTGGCCTCGTCGGCGGCCATCACCGCACCGTCGTCGGTGATCGCGATCTTCTGCGGCCGGAACAGCATCTCGGCCGCGCGCGCGCGGAGCGGATCGGCGGCGTCGCCCAAAATGTGGCGCAGCAGGATCTGCGTCATCTGCGCCACGAAAAGCGGCGGCACGTCGACGCCTTCGCCGGCGAAGAGGCGCATGTACGCGGCCTCGAGCGAGTCGGCGGCGAGCAGGCGCTCGCGAAAGCGAAGGAAGACCACGTAGTTATCGCGCGCGTCGGGATCCTCGACCGCTTCGAGCATCGATGGCGACACGATGCCGCGCGGCGCCGCGAGCAGCGCGTCGTGCAACGCGAGCTCGCCCGGTCCCGATTCCGCGATCGGCGCGAGTTCGGGCCGCGCGAGAAGGCTGATCAGGAAATCGTCGGTGAGCGCGAGCGTGCCGTCGGCTCGCCGCGCGAGCAGGCGGTAGCCGCAGCTGCGCCAGAAATCAGGCACGATGTCCGCGCGCGGCGACCGGCTGCCCGAAGCGCGCTCCTACTGGAACGTGTAGGTGATCTGCGCCGAAACGATGTTGACGTTCGAGTCGTAGTGACCCTTGACGAGCCCGTTCGCCGCGGTCGAGCCCGCGTTCTGGTTGATGTCGGCGTTGCGCATCGGGATGTAGACGTACCCGGCATCGAGCGTCAGGTTGCGATTGAACCGGTACTGCGCGCCGACGGCGAGCCAGATGCGATCCGAATCGGGCAGCCGCACCGTGCGATCCGCCGTGTTGACCGGCGACTGGTCGTAGGCAAGCCCGCCGCGGAATGTCCACGCGTCGCTCCAGTGATACGTCGCACCGACCGAGAAGCGCCATACGTCGTCGAAGTTTTCCGGCGTGTTCGCGAGGATCGCGCCGGTCGTGCGAACGAATTCCAGCTGCTTGAACACCGACCAGCGCGTGAACTGCACGTCGCCCATCACGTCCCAGCGTTCGTTCAGCCGGTGAAACACCGACAGGTTCGCGATGTCGGGGAGCTTGATGTCGGCGGTCACGCCGCCGTTCGGCAACGCGGCGTTCACGTTCGTCGCGAGCAATCCGACGATCGGCGCAACCGGCGCGGGCAGCGTCGGCAGCCCCGGGTTGTCGAAGCTCACGTTGCCGCTGACCTTGTACTTGATCGACGAGCGATACTGCGCGCCGATGCGCGTCTGCGGCGTCGCGTCCCACAGGAAGCCGATGTTCCATCCCCACGTGCTGTCGTCGCCGTCGACCTTGACCTTCGATGAGAGCCCTGGAGTGAGACCGACGATCTGCGGCACGAGTGCCGGCGGAATGAGCCCGCCTGCGGCCGCCTGGCCGGCTGCCTGCGCGAGCGCGGCGCTGTAGCTGACGCGGCTCGTGGGCTCGGCGTCGATGCGCTGCCAGTCGACGCCGACGCCAACCGCGAACGTGTCGGTGACCCGCCACGATGCCGACGGATTGACGTTGATCGTCTTGATGTCCGACTTGATCGCCTGGAAGCGTCCGAGCCAGTTGTCGTCGTATTCGGTGACGAGGCCGTACGGCGCATTGATTCCGATGCCGACCGCCCATTGCGGATTGAGCGGCATGACCGCGTAGAGATTCGGCACGACGTTCACGCTGCCCGCGTCGCCGCCCGTTCCGCCGAGCGGTTGGAATGCGGCCGGCATCGAGCCTTCGTCGCGGAACTTGAACGATGGCGTGATCAGGTGCACGGCCATGGCGACCTGCGGCGATGCGAGTCGCGACATCCCGGCGGGATTCGACCACACGGTGCTCGCATCTTCGCCCGCCGCCGCGCCGCCGGCGAACGCATTGCCCATCGCGCTGCCCGAGTTCTCCTGCAATGCGAAGCCGGCGCCGAATGCGTGCCCCGCAGAGAGCGCGATCGCGAAGCTGCTCACCGCGACCGCGACGTTCGTGCGCCTGACCCGTGCGGAGTTCATCGTGGCCTTCCCCCGTGTGAAAAGACGCGAATCAAGCGATCGCGCGGTTCATCGAATGCGACGTACCGACTATACAGCCCGAGCGTTGTGCGGGCATCGTTCCCGCCCGGCGAAGCGGGTCGGCGAAATCGGCGTGTGGCGCGGGTGCGACAGCGATGCGGCGGTGCACATCACGCGTCGAGCGGCGGCAATTCGCGCGGCCGCCGATCAGGGCCGACGGCGACGTACGTCAAGCTCGCCTCGGTCACCTTGACGGTGATCTCCTCGCCGGGATTGCGCTGCGCGTAGACCTCGACCGCGACGGTGATCGACGTGCGGCCCGTCTTCTCGATCGACGCGAAGAACGAGACGACGTCGCCGATCAACACCGGCTGCTTGAACAGGAACGAGTTGACGGCGACCGTTGCGACGCGGCCGCGCGCCCGCCGCGATGCCGGAATCGAGCCCGCGAGGTCGGCCTGCGACATGATCCAGCCGCCGAAGATGTCGCCGTGGAAATTCGCGTCGGCCGGCATCGG
>Ga0134125_10004738_pt1 | contig 15522 bp, 11 predicted proteins | sample KB31751_FD_96464 | JGI IMG/M metagenome (GOLD analysis project Ga0134125, IMG submission 96464) | Terrestrial soil microbial communities with excess Nitrogen fertilizer from Kellogg Biological Station, Michigan, USA - KB3-175-1 | ecosystem: Environmental > Terrestrial > Soil > Unclassified ... | reverse complement strand
TTAAAAGTAAGTTTATTGAATTAATGAGTAAAAATTATGGCCGCACTTATGTTGTTCCTGATAAACAAATGTCGCGCTGGTTTGCCGAAGGCGGCGGACAGCCTGTTGATACTGTAGCGCCTGCTGCTGCATCCACCACTGTCATAGAAGAAGTAGAAAACGGAACAAAAAAAGTTTGGGTAACATTGGGGCATGAAAAATTTGAAATCTCAGATGGTTCAGTTGCTATAGCAGCGATTACTTCCTGCACCAATACTTCCAACCCTTTTGTGATGATTGGCGCCGGACTCGTAGCGCGAAAAGCGCGTGAACACGGGCTTGATAAAAAACCATGGGTAAAAACTTCTCTTGCTCCAGGCTCAAAAGTAGTAACCGATTATCTTAAGAAAGCAGATTTGCTCACTGATTTGGAATCATTGGATTTTCACCTGGTAGGCTATGGTTGCACTTCCTGCATAGGTAACTCAGGACCGCTACCGCCTTATATGGCAAAGGCTGTAGATGAGCATGAACTGGTGGTTGCCTCTGTGCTTTCAGGAAACAGGAATTTTGAAGCGAGGATTCATCCGCAGGTAAAAATGAATTTTTTGATGTCGCCAATGCTGGTAGTAGCTTATGCTATCGCGGGCCGTATTGATATAGATTTAACTAAAGAACCGATAAGTTATGATTCTAACTTACAGCCGGTTTATCTCAAAGACATCTGGCCTACCGATGATGAAATAAATGAAGTGATGGCCAAAGTGCTTTCACCAAAAGATTTCTCTAAAAACTATGGAGAAATTTTTGAAGGAAATGAAATTTGGAGAAACCTGAAAGTTCCGGAAGACAAATTGTATGCGTGGGACAAAGATTCCACTTATGTAAAAGAAGTTCCTTTCTTTTATAATCTTCCGGATAATGCAGAAGCCACCAAAGACATAGTAAATGCAAGAGCATTATTGGTATTGGGCGACAGCATTACTACTGACCACATTTCACCTGCCGGACAGTTTAATGAAAAATCCGCCGCAGGCCAATATCTCATCAGCAGAGGAGTAAAAAAAGAGAATTTTAATTCTTATGGTTCGCGGCGCGGAAATGATGAAGTGATGGTACGTGGCACTTTTGCTAATGTGCGTATTAAAAACCAATTGGCCATAAAAGAAGGCGGATACACCACTTATCTTCCTGAAAATAAAGAAATGAGTGTGTATGATGCGTCCATAAAATATAAAGAAACAAAAACACCATTGATTGTATTGGCCGGAAAAGAATATGGCAGCGGCTCATCAAGAGACTGGGCAGCGAAAGGCGCTTTTTTATTGGGCATAGAGGCGATAATAGCAGAAAGTTATGAGCGCATACACAGAAGCAACCTGGTAGGAATGGGCGTATTACCGCTTCAATATAAAAAAGGAGAAACTGCGCAAAGCCTTGGCCTCACCGGCAAAGAAACATTTTCTATAACCGGATTATCAGGAAAGATAAAGCCATTACAGGAAATGCAGGTAATTGCAAAAAAGGAGGATGGTATAGAAATAAAATTCAATGCCATTGCAAGAATGGATTCACAAATAGAAATTGAATATTACAGGCACGGTGGAATTCTGCAGTATGTGTTGAGGCAGTTTTTGCATAAGGGGTGATTAATTAATTTTTGGATTATTGTTGGGTTGTTAAATGGTTAAATTGTTGAATTGTTGTATGCTCAATCAGATGTTGAGTAAAACAGAAATCGCGGTTATTCCTTCGTTTACCGTAATCCTGGACGGACTAAATCCATCCTTACAAAATAAACCGAGTCTACGACTCTATAATCCACTTGATTTAATAATATTAGGGGAGACTTTTTCTTCATAATTCGTGAAAATTTGTACAATTCGTGGCAAGAAAACCTCATCCCAACCCCCGCCTGAATGGCTCAGTCGGGCAGGCTTCTCCAAAGGAGAAGGACACGCTCTATTAATAGTCCGTGAAAATCCGTGGCAGAAACAATTCGTGGTAATTCGTGTAATTCGTGGCAAGAAAATCCGTGGCAAAAAAGTTCTTAACAATAAAAAAATTAGATATGAAAAGTGAACAATTGTATTCAGTCCCAACGAGGGAAAATTCTGAAATAAGAGCCAAAGCGGCTCCCGAAATAATGGACGCCTGGCGCAATTTCAGCAAAACGGTTTTTAAAGCCGGAGCGCTTGATGAAAAAACAAAACAGTTAATCGCTGTAGCAGTAGCACATGTTACTCAATGCCCTTATTGTATCCACAGCCATACCGAGCAAGCGATGAGAAAAGGCGCTACCACAGAGGAAATTATTGAAGCCGTATGGGTTGCTGCCGAAATGAAGGCAGGCGCAGCATATTCTCATTCTGCATTGGCAATGGATGAAATAATGGCGATTGAAAAGGCGAAAGTTGGATAAAATACTATTTCCTGGTGGGATGTTCCTAAGAATCAATTCAACCTTTCTTTTTAAAAGACCAATCATAAGGCTCTGCAAGTACAGCTCGTTTTGAATAAATGAGACATTGAGAGTTATTGCCCGAACCTGTTGTGAATTCAAATATTTTGCGAAGCAAAAAATACAGTTTGCGCACAAAGCCACTAAGAACACAAAGATTCCTGCGGAATAAGAAGAAAGGGAAGTCGCCCGGATAACCAGTCGGACAGGTTTTCCCTTTGTGTTCTTTGTGGCTTTGTGTGAAAAAAAACCTTTTGTGAAACAAAAGAAAAGAATACAGCTTTTACAAAGAATAAACCGGTTTGAGAATACCCGAATTCTGATTGCGTTTATCATCAATTTAATAATTATTGTATGCCAAAAACCATTACACCCGAACAAAAAAGATTAAAAGAAAATTATTCCAAAAATAAAAAGTGGCTGAAATGGGGGCCTTATTTATCCGAAAGGCAATGGGGCACAGTGAGGGAAGATTATAGCGCCAATGGCGATGCCTGGAATTATATTACACACAATATGGCGCGCTCTAAAGCCTATCGCTGGGGCGAAGATGGAATTGCAGGAATTTCTGATAACAAACAACGGATTTGTTTTGCCATCGCTTTATGGAATGGCAAAGATGAAATTTTAAAAGAAAGGCTTTTCGGGCTTACACCCACGCATGGTAATCATGGTGAAGATGTGAAAGAATTGTATTATTATTTGGATAATACGCCCACACATTCTTACATGAAATATTTGTACAAATATCCACAGTCGGTATTCCCCTATAATGAGCTGGAACAAATAAATAAAAGCCGCAGCAAGAATGAAGATGAATACGAAATCAACGACACAACTGCGTTTAAGGATAACCGTTATTTTGATGTTTTTATTGAATATGCTAAGAACAATGAAGAAGATATTTGCATAAAAATCTCTATCCACAACAGGTCTCAGAACAATGCGCCTATAACATTATTACCCACTTTATGGATGCGCAATTTGTGGTCTTTCGGATTGATAAAAGAGAAACCTGTTATTGAATTGATTGAAGGAAACAACGCTGTTGGTGAAGTAAAAATTATTGATAGCAACCTGGGAGAATATTCATTTTATTTTGAAAAACCCGATAAAACTTTGTTTACTGAAAATGAAATCAATACCCAGCTATTATATAATGTCCCCAATAAAGAACCTTATGTAAAAGATGCTTTTCACGAAGCGGTAATTACCAATAATTATACAATATTTGACAATAAAAATAGTGGCACCAAATGCGCACCATTATATCATTTTGATGTGGAAGCACAAAAATCTGTTACTATTAAATTGCGTTTGAGTAAAGAAAAAATTCATGAACCACTTGGTAAAAGTTTTGATGAAATAGTTGCCCAACGCTTACACGAAGCCGATGAGTTTTATGGACAGTTGATTACCACCAAAAACGAAGATTTAAAAAATATTCAGCGCCAGGCATACTCAGGTATGTTGTGGAATAAACAGTTTTATTATATTGATATTCCTGATTGGCTCAGGGGCGACCCCGGCCAGCTTCCCCCTCCCAAAGAGCGGCTGCACGGGCGCAACAGCGAATGGCCTACTTTGAATAATGAAGACATTATTTCGATGCCCGATAAATGGGAATATCCCTGGTATGCGGCATGGGACCTGCCTTTTCATTGTATTCCGTTGGCCTCCCTGGATGCGCAGTTTGCCAAAGACCAACTGGTACTCTTGTTAAGAGAATGGTATATGAATCCTTATGGCCAGATACCTGCGTATGAATGGAACTTCAGTGATGTAAATCCGCCGGTGCAGGCGTGGGCCTGTATGCAGGTTTACAAAATGGATAAAGAAAAAACCGGCGTTGGCGATACTTTATTTTTAGAAAGAACTTTTCAAAAATTGCTCATCAATTTTACGTGGTGGGTGAATCGTAAAGACAGACTGAACAACAATGTTTTTGAGGGAGGTTTTTTAGGCCTTGATAATATTGGGGTTTTTGACAGAAACAGTGTACCCGGTGGGGGGCACCTTGAACAAGCCGATGGCACCGCATGGATGGGAATGTATTGCCTTGATATGCTGGAAATAGCGCTGGAACTGGCTCAAACAAATAAGGCGTATGAAGATTTGGCCACAAAATTCTTTGAGCATTTCACTTATATCGCTGAATCTATCAATCATATCCGCGAAGATTTTAAAGGAGCCTGGGATGAGGAAGAAGGCTTTTTTTATGATGTATTGAAAATGCCCGACAGAAGTTTTATACCGGTGAAAGTACGGTCGCTTGTGGGGCTTACTTCATTGTTCGCCGTGCATGTAATTGATAAATCGTTGTTGAAAAAACTTCCTGATTTTCATCGCCGCCTGAAATGGTTTGTAAGATACCAGCAAAAAAATGACGCCTACCAGGTGATAGAAAATATTGGTACAAAAGATAAAATCCTGCTTTCTCTCGCCCCTCATAAAAGATTAAAAAAGATATTATGCGCACTGCTTGATGAAAAAGAATTTTTATCGTGCGGCGGAATCCGTTCACTCTCAAAAATTCATGAAGAGCCTTATAAAATAAATATTGACGGCAAAGAATTCGGGCTTAATTATCAGCCCGGCGACTCCAATTCCTCTCTCTTTGGTGGCAACTCCAACTGGCGCGGCCCGGTATGGATGCCGATGAACTACCTGATGATAGTGGCTTTGGAGAAATATTACCAATATTTTGAAGAAGAGTTGCAGGTGGAATTTCCGTCTCATTCGGGTAATTTGGCTAACCTGAAAACAGTGGCAGGCGAATTGCGTAAACGCCTTACCGGAATTTTTACAGCAGACCGGGAAGGAAAAAGAAAGGTAAACGGCCAAACGGATTTATTCAACCATGATGAATATTTCAAAGACCTGGTTTTATTTTATGAATTTTTCAATGGCGATAATGGAAAAGGGGTGGGTGCCTCGCACCAGACAGGGTGGACGGGAGTGATTGCAGAGGTGATAAGGAAGGGGTAGGGATTTTGATATTTTGAATGCTTTGGATGGAATGGATAAAAGAATTACTTTGGAAGGGTAATTGGCTTTATGTAACTCAAGAATAGAGGATTGGAAAAATTTGAGTTGTGTGGGATTACAAGGCAAATATTATGGTCACACCAATGAATACCCTACTAAAATTTTAACCCAAATGTTGACAGAGTATCACCCTGCCTAGCCGACGCACATAATTTGCCCACAGAAGCTAACCAGCAAAGAGTTGCAATTTTGCCAACCTACTGCACGCCAACAGACCCCTACAAATTAAACGGGACAAATAATTATCTTTGGAATAATGCCATATAAAGTAGAGGATATATCGTTGGATGACTTGGAAAAAACTGACTGGATTTCAGTTAGAGCTATTAATATCTGTAAGAATAATCGCTTGACAGGATTAAACGACATAATATCATTTTACCGAAAACACGGTTCTTTCAAAAAATTAGAAAGTTGTGGCGACAAAACTGAAAAGGAGCTTTCTGAAATATGCAAGAAATTCAGTAATCATTCATTAGATTTAATAATAGAAGAAATAAAAGAACGGGATGAATTAAAAAAACTAGTTAGAGAATTTACCAATGATGAAATTGAGGCAACAAACAAGCATATTGAGTATTTAACTTTCAAACTTTCTGTAAGAGCAAGAAATGGATTGCAAAGTTTATTTAATGGCACTCCCCAAGCTATTCAATTAATTGATAGAATTTTTTCATCCGCTTTTAGCTTCCGCACAATTAGAAATATAGGCGATAAGACGGTTGCTGAATTAGATAGCTTTACAGAAGCTTTTTTACTTTTCTTAAAGAAATTTGAACTTCAAGATAGCAGTGCCGATAATACTGAAAATGTACGACCTACAATAATTACTGACTTAGATGAAAGCTTTGCAAAGATTATTAATGACTTCAACCCTTTTAAAAAAGCTGCACTAAATCGCCATATTGAATACCTCATTTCAAATCTTAAAATAAGAGCAAGAAATGGAATAACGCAATTTTTCGGGGAAACATTTAAAGCTAAGGAAATTATCGAAACGATTTATTCTTACTCCTTCGATTTTCAAGAAATTAAAAATATTGGAAGTAAAACTGTTTCAGAACTTAATGACTTTAAAGCAGACATTTCTTCCTTCATAGAAACATTAAGATTTATCGAAGATGCCCATTTAAGCAGGGAGTACGCAAAACTTATTGTTAAAACCACTTTCAGCAATCTTCCCATAAATTTTAATGAACAATTTGAAGATGTTTTCGACAATACAGGAAAAATAAAACTTTTCAAACTAATTTATTTCCTAATAGAAAATGGTCACATTCTCAAACAAAAAGAAAAACAACTATTCTACTTTCTTTACACAGAATCTTGTAGTAAATCACTTGAGCAAATTGCAATAGAATTAGATTTAGGAAAAGAACGGCTACGGCAAATAAAAATCAATTTCGAGAATGAAGTACAAAACTATTTTCGTTTTATTTTGAGCTTCGCTTTACAGGATTTGGTTTCTTACAGTATTTCAACAGATGCCCGCTTTAAAATAATTAATAAAGATTTTGCCCAAAAAATAAACACTGCGGAAGATGTAAAATTCAATGTTTTGTTTTACAGTATAATCTTTGGTTTGTTTCTTGAAAATTCGCATTCAGTTCTTGGCGATGATGAAACTATTGCTGGGAAAGGAAATTATTCTAAAACTATTCATTACAAAAATTGCTACATAATTAATAATATAATTTTTCATTCATTCGACTTTAATACATTTACAAATGATGTAAACATAAATCTATCAAACCGTATTACAGAAACTTACGCTTTACATTTTGAAGGTTATTTACTTCAATTCATAAAAAAAGAGGGAAAGCAATATTTATCCAGTATAAAACAAACTTGCGAAGCTATCATATTCAATGAATTTGATTTGGTTGTAAATAATGAAGGCTATCTTGTTTTTGAAAGAAACATAAGAAAACCTATAGCTGAATATATTGTAGAAATATTAGAAACTTTAGGGCAAATGACAAAAGTGAATGTTATTTCAAAAGCTATTAATGAAAAGTACCCGGAACTTGAAACAACTGAACAATCCTTAAGAGGTACTCTCCAAAGGGAAAAAGAGCTATTCATTTATATTGGCAGAACAAGCACCTATGGTTTAAAGAAATGGCAAGATGAGAGAACTGACCTAAAAGGTGGAACGATTAGAGATATAGTAGAAGAATTTTTAAATACCAAAATCGAACCAATGCACATTACTGAAATAATGAAATATGTATTGAAATTTCGGAAAACAAATGAATATAGTGTTAAGACGAATATAGAGTTAGAAGAAAATAAAAGATTTCAGTTTTTTGCAGGTGATTTTGTAGGGCTTAAAGGAAAACAATATACCGGCATCGATAAATACAAAAAAGTAAGTGGCTCTCATTTCAGAATATCAGTATTTGAAAGTATGAATGGGTGGGACTTAGAAGATGTAGTTAATTATTTTGTTTCAACTTTTCATTACCATCCAATACAAGTGAAATCATTAATTGAAAAAAAATTTATAGCAGGTGAGCTATCATTAACATCAAATAACAAATTAAAAATATGAACCGCATAAATATAATAAGACAAAGTCATAATGAAGACCTTGAAAAGCAATGCCGAAAAAATCAAGTTAGCTTTATTTCAATTCAGAAGCTTTTAGAAGCAGAGAAAACCAAAAAGCTTTTAAAACGGAACGCTCTCATTCAACAAACCATAGATAAGGAAATTGAAAACTCAATAGAAAATGAAAATTGATAAAATAATACTAACCAACTTTAGGCAATACTATGGCGAAAATGTTATTGACTTAATGACAACGACTGATAAAAATATAGTTTTACTCGGAGGGAAGACTGGTTATGGCAAAACTAATTTTTTGTTATCGCTTGTCTGGTGCTTATATGGAGAAGATATTGCAAAGATTGATGAAGGATTTAAAAAAGAAATCCAGAAAGATGGTAACTATTCAAAATTTTTAAAAAGCTCACTCAATTGGGATATTGCAAGAGAAGGGAAAAGCAAGTTTTCTGTAGAAATTTGTATAAGTGGTATTGAATTGCCAGAAACAAGAGAAAGTGAATCTGGAAATAATTATAAATGCATAATAAAGAGAGAGTTTAATATTAATTCATCTGTGGATGATTTTGATATAATTATTGAGGGGATTAAAAATTCAATATTCCATACCCCAGAGGATAAAATAAATTTCATTAATGATTATCTTATTCCTTTAGAAGCTGCAAAATTTGTTTTTTTTGATGCAGAAAAAATTGCAAGTTGGGCTGAACTCTCAACTAAGGAAGAAGGCAGTGTGCTTAATGATGCCTTAGGAAAATTATTAGGGCTTGATGTATATGAAGGATTGATTAACGACTTAAATATTTATACTGATGGATTAAGAAAAGAAAGTGCCACTGCACAAGTTAGGCAACAGATTATAACAACGGAAAAAGGAATTGAGCTTAACATAGAAAAAATAGAAGATTTAGAAACAGAAATAGTTAATAAGGAATCTGAAACAGCTAAAATAAAATCAGAGATAATAAAATATGAAACCTTCCTAATTCAACATAGTAATAAATCTTTTAACACTTCAAGTTTAGATGAACTTTACAAACAAAGAAACGAATTGAAACAAAAGGAAAAAGACCTGGAAAACAAATTCAACGAATTAAGTGAAATCATTCCTTTTGTATTAGCAGCAGGAAAATTAGAGGAAGTAAATGAACATCTCAAATTACAAGAGGAGGAATCATATTTAAGCGAAAAACGAAATGAGCTAATTGAAAAAAATAATGAACTCATAGAGAAACTATTTAACAATCCACCATTTCCAACCGATGGTGACATTTCGTTTTCTAAAAAAATGTTTTATGCTGATAAGGCTAAAAAAATAGTTGAAGATGTTTTTGGGGAAATTGAAAACGCAAATGAGTTAGAGTTTGAACATGACCTTAGTAAATCAGACAAGGAATTGGTATTAGAAACATTCAATCATATTCGTAAACAATCAAAAGACATTTTTGAACAAACGATTGATAATTTCAACAGGGTTAAAAATGATATTTATGAAGTTGAAAAAGTAGTAAAGAAAATAGAAGCTGACCTTGAAGATGAAGAAGTAATTGAATACACTACTAACAAAAATGAAGCTGAAAGGAAAATTGAAAAACTGATTGAAGAAAAAGGTTCATTTCAAAATCAAAAAGAAAATTTAAAAAGAGAAAATGAAAAATTGAACCAATCATTACAGGTATTACTTAAAAAGATAAGCGTTTCCGAGCAAAAGAAAAAGAAACTTGATAAAGCCAATTTATACATTAAAGCTTTGGAAGATTTTGTAAGTGAGCAGAAGAAAGGCAAGTGTTCAACTTTGGAACAGACCACTTTTAAAGAAATGCATCAGCTAATGCACAAACTTAAAGAGGGCAGCAATGGAAAGTTTATTGCCGCTATTAAAGCAGAAGCATTACCCAATAATGATGGCTTAAAAATATCCTTATTTGACGGTGATGGAAATATTACACCAAAGGAAAGTCTTAGTATGGGTGAAAAACAGATTTATATCTCATCATTAGTTAAAGCTATTTTAAGTTTAGCTGTACAAGATTTTCCCATATTCATTGATACACCTTTAGGAAGGTTAGACCATGAGCATATCAATAATTTCCTCGTAAGCTATTACCCAAATCTTGCAAGTCAAGTTGTGCTTATGGCAACAAACAATGAAATTCCGCCTTCAAGGTTTAAGCTTGTGAAGGATTATGTTGCTAATGCTTATTTACTTGAAAGCAATAACAACCAAACAAAATTTAAACAAGGTTATTTTCAAAGTTATGAGAATTAGAATAAGCAAAAGAAATTCAGAAATCATTGACCATCTTACGTCATTGTATAATTTCAAATTTGATGGGATTATTGCAAGAATTGCATTTACATACAGCTTGCAATTAAACAAGAAGTTCAACATTCTTGAAGATGTGCAAATTGGTTCTGACGGAAAAGATTGGCGAGACGAAAGAGCATTATTTGGAAATTCTGCGGATGAGAAATCTTATTACGTTATTTACAAAGCTCTGCTTGACCAACATTATAATAAGAACCTAACAGAGGAAGAATTTATTAAGCTTTTTAAAAGGCAATTAGATTTCGGATTAGAGAAGATATATCAGGATATTGAAGATAAAAATATTACGAGCGGCTCACACATTTCACATTTAATGAAATTAGTAAAGAACGGTTTAGAATTAATTTCTGAAAGCAATCCTTTTCTATCAAATGCCGCAACTACCAAAGAAATTAATTCCTACAAGGAACTTGTATCAATAGTTGTAGGTAAAGATGATTTGCAAAATGAAATCAGGCTTCGCATTAATGATTTGAATGAATTTGATAGTTGCAATATTGCTATTGCAGGCATGGTAGGTTCTGGTAAAACCGAATTGGTGAAAGACTTACTTTATCAAATTTCAGTTCAAACAAAAAATGAATTAAAATTTATTTTCTTCGATTATAAGGGAGAAGGAAATCCCGACAGGCTAAAATCATTCTTTGAATTGACAGGCAGTAAGATGGTAGATTTAAGGAAAATACCTTTTGAGTTAAACCCATTAAGTTTTATAAACCTGCAAGATGAAAGAGCAAGAACTTTTAATATTAAATCATTCGTGGATTTTGTTTGTACAATTGCAACTCAGTTAGGAGCAAATCAAAGACATATTTTACAGACAATTATTACTGATTGCTTCAATTATCAAAATAACCTTCAATCCTTAATGCCTGAAAGTTATACAAACGTACACCCAACATTAAATACTGTTTTAGAAACACTCGATACCTATAATCAAGATAACCAAAGAAGCCCTGATACACTTGATGCAATTATTTCTGATTTAGCTACAAGCATTTTTCAATCACAACCAAACGCACAGAGTAAAAAGATTTATGAGCAAAGCTTGTACATTAATTTGCCACTTGAATTATCCGACACATTGCGCCAGCTTTGCGTTTTCCTAACATTAAAATATTTACTTGCAGAGTTCAGTTCAACGAATGACACAGAGCCTACAAAAGACAGGATAAAGCCATTGCGATATGTAATAGTAATTGACGAAGCTCATGTTTATTTAAAAAATAAAAATGCCAGTAAAGCATTGGAAGATATTCTTCGTGTGTTAAGGTCCAAAGGAGTAGTTATTATAATGCTCACACAAGGCGTTGAAGATTACAAAACAAAAAATTTCGATTTTGCTTCACAGATTAAAATACCTCTTTGTTTAAATATCAATAACAAAGACTACAAGCTTATTGAATCTTTCGTAGGTACTCCAAGAAGCAAACAAAAGCTACAGGAAATTATTGGTAAACTTGAACCGCAAAAAGCAATTATTAATATTATAGAACCACAGATAATAAAAATTAATCAGTTTTGGCAGACACTAAAAGAGAGAAATTGAAGTAACGTCTAATTTCACAACTTTCCTTAATGTTGAAATTAAAGAGAAGCCCCATTCTGAATTTCCAAAAAAACGGTACAAGTGCCAACTCCGGATAACATATTTTTAGAAACAGAAATCTTAGTTATTTGTCCTTTTACTGTGTGTATTTTTATTCATTTAACCATTACCGTTATGAGATGCCGGGAAATAAAGGCAGTTCACTGTGTGAAAATGCGTAATGGTTTTTCTTAAGTCCAATTCATCAAAAAATATCATCTGATTCTTTTCTATCGGGCAATGGATTGAAGTAATAAAAGATTCAGGTTTAAAAAGTGTCAGGTTCATAATAATCGGTTCAGTTCATTTTGGATAAAATCGGTTAATTGTTTTTTGGAAGGAAGTTGCAGAAGATATTTGCTTACAAATAATTTCTCGTCCATCCCTGAGAGTGCATATTCTACCAATTTTTTGCCTTTTTCTGTACAAAGTAAAATACCTACAGGGTCATTATCATCGGGCAATTTTTCTTCTGCGCGGTAATAAGCCACATACGAGTTGAGTTGAGACAAATGCGCATGATTGAATTTTTCTACCTTCAAATCTACCAGCACATGGCATTTGAGTACCCGGTGATAAAATACCAAATCCACGAAATAATATTCGTCATCAATCAGAATTCTTTTTTGCCTGGCTTCAAAACAAAAACCATTTCCCAGCTCAAGCAAAAAATCCTGGATATGGTCAATCAACGCTTGTTCAAGGTCATTTTCTTCTACCACTTCTTTTGCCTTCAATCCTAAAAATTCAAAAGTAAATGGCGATTTCATAATATCATTGATAGTGGCTTTGTCTGCTTTATCTAAAGTGAGCTTACTCAATTTTTCAGGATTTTTACTCATCCCGCTACGTTCAAAATAAAGAGAACCAATTTGTCTTTTGAGTTCGCTTACGCTCCAGGTTCCTTTGATGCATTCTATTTCATAAAAGGTGCGGTGCAGAGGGTCTTTTATAGGAAATAGTTGAATAAGATGAGTAAACGAAAGACGGGAGATTAATTTATCCGGCGGCACTTACAGTTTTGGATTGAATTGGGCAATCGCCGATTGCCTAATTCTAACCGATTGATTATCTGTTTCTTGCAATTGTGCATTCGGCAATTGCACAATTTGATTGATGTTAAATCCTAATGCGTTTAATTGATTTGGAATTTCCATTCCTATTTTGGGGATAGGTTAAATAAAACTGCCTGAATAATTTTAGATTGCGTGCTCCTAATCCCTTGATTTTAAGATTAACAGCGATTTCGTCAACCAGCTTTTCGCCATACTGTGCCCGGTCTTCACCATTCTGTTCAAATTCTACAATATAAAAACCGATTAACCAGTTGCGGATGGTAAGGTGTTTATTTACCGCTTTCACCGCGCTTTCCTGTAAGCGGATGTGGGCGCTGTTGATGGTATTTAAAAGTGAATTGAAATTCATGAGTTTTAATTTATTTGTAATTCGTCAGACAGCGTCTGACGAATTGAATCTTTCATAATCTTTACATTTTTATTTAACTTACCACAAACCACACTATCAAATCAAAATTATCCTTTGAAAATTTATCTGCCGGTTTGCTTCCACTCAAGAATCATTTAAAAATTTTACTTAAAAAAACAATTTAGCTAATTATCTCAATATATTTTTTTGTAAAATTATTATTTACTTTTCACCCCTATCAAACAATTCCCCTCCAATTATTTTCTCTAAATTAAATTACATTTCAAATTAAAAAAAGGAAAAGGGAAACCATTAAAGAAGAGCGCATGGTAAAAATAAGAATATCCCAAACCGGGCAGTTGCAAACTCAGAATACTATATTTTCAGAAACAGAAATCTTCGTTATTTGTCCTTTTACTGTGGGGATTAATTTCCGTTTGTACATTGTCGTTATGAACAACAAAGAAATAAGAAGCCTGCATACATGCTTTCCTCAGTTACATCAGATGAAAAGTGGCTCAAGAAACCAACAGGGAAATAAAATAAGGTATGGAACAAGTAAAGCAACAAATATTGAAGATTCTTATTTTTATACCAACCTTTCCTCCATCATTCCTTTCCATACAGTAAAGCCACTTTTTACATCGCTATAATCATGCATCATCCGGCTGAAATTATCATGGTCTTTGCTTAGGTAATCCTGCTTACCTGTAGTTTTTATTTTGGTAAGAACGGCTTCAATTTCTGTTAACCCTTTTCGGAGGGCATCCATAGATTTTTCAAAGTGCCAGATGTAGGTAGCTTCTTCGCTGTTGAGTGTTTCCCAAACGATGTGATATTTTTTATCGCCGCCTAATAAAAATAAAAAAGAAAAAGGAGATAATACAAACCGGATTTTGAGAACAGAAGATAAATGTTGTGAAGAAAGCCAGGTAAGCTGGTGATAGTGCTTCGAATCTTTTGCACTGAGTATATCTTTTATTAAATCCTGTTCCGACTTAAATAATTTGACTGCAAGGTTCTTGTCTTTTGCCGTTAAATTATCCAGTGTATGTACAACCGATGAGCTTTCAGTATTTACTTTAAAAGCAAGAATATCTCTTTTCACAAATTCAAAACGCACAGTATCAATAAGGCTATTGTTTATTTTATCAATGTCTTCAGAAAGTGCTTTTTTAGAAACAATTTGTTTTTCTAAATAATGGATTTGAATTAAAATATTAATTGTTTTTTTCTTCAACACTTTGCCGAAGTAATTTTTAATCGCTTCAAATTCGGGCCTTACATCGGGGTTCTCAATTTCAAAAGTAATTTCACTGCCAACCTCTTCAATAAATAAAGTGAAGGAAACAAAGCCATTTAAAAATTGGATTTTATCGAAAGGAACTTTTACGTTTTTAAACAATGACTTTGCAATTGGTTTTTCAATCTGACTTTCGATAATTTTTTCTTCGGGGCTGGTAGTTTCGTAATCGGTATCTGGTTCTGATATTTGTTGTGAAAAAGGAATTTTTTTAAGCGCTACTGCACGCAATAAATTACCGGTATCAATAGCCCGAAATCTAATTTTATCAATTATTAAAAATTGAAAAGAAGGTTGTTTATTGTTATTAATTTCTTGTCCTGCATTGTAATCTATAATCTCTGTTATTAGTTCTGCGTTCTCTTCATCATAACTTAAAACCCTTACTTTCCAGGCAATATCTTCTTTAAATTTTTCAATTTCCATTGGCAAATCCAAACTACTTATTGGTAAAATACAGTCGTCTGAATTTACATACACCTTATCTTCATTAAATAGTAAAATCAATTCATCAAACTTTTGCAACTGCCCGGCATTTATTATTTTTTTATAATACCGGTTTCGCTGTCGGAATTGTTTTTCCAAATAATCAATATTGATATCCCTGTAATCATAAATGACTGGAGTAATCTCTTCGCGCTGCACCCTGCCGATGTATTGTATCAGTTTGCCTTCAAACGCAAAGGGATATGCCAATATTAAACATTCTAAATTGACTATATCCGCCCCTTCGCCGAGGAACTGTCCGGTAGAAATCAACACCTGGAAATGGCCTTCATTAATTTGCTTCAGTTTTGAGTTCCGTGTTGATTGCGAATCTT
>Ga0134125_10004736_pt1 | contig 15526 bp, 15 predicted proteins | sample KB31751_FD_96464 | JGI IMG/M metagenome (GOLD analysis project Ga0134125, IMG submission 96464) | Terrestrial soil microbial communities with excess Nitrogen fertilizer from Kellogg Biological Station, Michigan, USA - KB3-175-1 | ecosystem: Environmental > Terrestrial > Soil > Unclassified ... | reverse complement strand
TGATCGCCTGATCGACAACGAAGCCGGATTGGAAATGGTGAAGGGTCTGATGCAGGAGGTGATTGACGCAGCGACGAGCCAGGGCCTGAACATGCCGCCGGACCTGATCGAGCGCATGCTGAAACACACCCGGACAATGGGAACGTACCTGAGCAGCATGCAGATCGACCGGCGCGAGGGCCGTCCGCTGGAGGTCGAGGCGATCCTGGGTGAGCCGCTGCGCCGGGCCCGCGCCCGCGGTGTTTCAACGCCGCGGCTTGCGATGCTCTATAACATGGTTCGCCTGTTCGACCCGGCCCGGACCATGAGTCGTACCCCGGACCGGGAGGACGGCCACGTGCCACCGCCGTGATCGGCGGAGAAGTCGGATTGAAGCTTCCCCCATGGAACCAGTTGCAGTCATTCTCCCCGCCGCGGGTCGGTCGGTTCGATACGGCGGGAATCGTGGAAAACTGTTGGAGATGCTCAACGGCAAGACGGTCATCGCGCATGCCGTTGACGCCTTCGCAAGACGGCCGGACGTGGCCCAGATCGTGGTCGCTGCGCCCAGCGACGATTTCTCGGTTCTTCGAGATGCGCTGGGCGAGGTGGCCGGCATTCCGCGCGTGCAGTTTTGTCGAGGCGGGTCCTGCCGGGCGGAAAGTGTCAGAAATGCGCTGCGCCAAGTGCGGTCCGACATGCCCTGGGTGGCGGTCCACGATGCCGCCCGGCCGCTGGTTTCGCAGGCGTTGATCGACCGGACCTTCGCCGCCGCACGCCAGTACGGCGCCGCGGTTCCCGCGCTTCCGGTTTCATTGACGATCAAGCAGGCCGACGGCCCGCTCCCCGCGAAAGTGCGGCAAACGGTCCCCCGCCGCTCGCTATGGGTCATGCAAACGCCACAGGCAATGCGCAGGCAGGACTTGCTGGCGGCCTTCGAATCATGCCCCCTGCCGCTGGATCAGGTGACCGACGACGTGCAGGTGCTCGAACTGGCAGGCCGCGAGGTGTGGCTTGTCGAAGGTGAAGAGCGGAACCTGAAAATTACCACGCGGATCGATCTTCAAATCGCCGGGATGTGGCTGTCGCCGGACCCGTCAGCCGATTGCTAGCAACCTCATTTTGACGTTCGCATTACTGCAGGAGCTTCAGCACCGATTGAGGCGTCGAGTTTGCGGTGGACAGCACGCTCGTGCCCGCCTGCACCAGGATCTGGGCGCGGGTGAGGTTCGCCGTCTCCGATGCGAAGTCTGCATCGGCGATCGTGCTGTTGGCGCTGGTGACGTTCTCGATCGCCACGTTGAGCGAATTGATATTGGTGTTGAGCGTGGACTGCTCGAACGCGCCGAGCCGGCCGCGCAGGATCGACACCTGGTTGATCGCCTCGTCGATGATCTGGCTCGCGCTGGCGGCATTGCCGCCCACCAGCGAGCTGGCTCCCCCGGTGACGATGTCGCTGAGGAATCCGATGTCGCTGTTCCCCAGCTTGCCCGCGGCGACCGAGTTGATGCCGATGCTGACCTGCTGGTTACTGCTGACCTGTGCTCCGAGTTGGAACATCGCACCACCGCCGGTGATGGCGAAGCTGGTCTTTCCCGCGCCGAAGGTCTTGTTCAGCGTGAGGTCCAGATCCAGGCTACTGGTGTTGAGCTTCAGATCCAGTCCATCGCCCACGGTTTCGGCTCCGTTGACGGTTGCCACCGCGTCGCGGCCCACGACGCGGGTCTTGGCATTGCCCTGCAGATCGGTCGTGCCGAACGTGCCGGATTGCGCCGATATTGAGACGAAGCTCTTGGACCCGTACCCGTTGGACTGGAAGATGACCCCGGAGGTCGCGTTGGCGGGATTGATCAGTTTCGCGGTCACACCCGTCGAATCGCTGACGGTGTTGACGGCGTAGGCGATGGCCGATGCCGCCGTCCCGCTGGTAAACGTCAGCGTCTGCGTGCCGTCGTTCCCGGCGATCTCGATCGTCACCGATTTAGCCGTCGAGCTCTGGGTGAACTCCAGATTGGCGGTCTGGGCACTGGTCAGCACGTTGACCTGCACCGGTATATTGGGGTTGGTGCCGAAGTTCGCCTGCGAGATGTCCAGCGCGCCGATCGCGCTGGTGTGCACGCCGCTGGTGATGTACCCGAGGCTGCCATCGATCAGGTGCAGGCCCGCGAAAGTGGTGGTCGAGCTGATGCGGGTGATGCTCTGAATAGTCGAGTCGACCTGGAGCTGGTTGGCCGAGATCTCGTCGGCGCTCATCGCACCCGTGTTGGCCGCCTGCACAACCAGACCTTTGATGTTCTGCAGGAGTGTTGAAACTTCGTTGAGCGCGCCTTCGGCCGTGGCAATGACGTTGTTGGCGCGCTGTGAGTTTCCGACGGCTGCGTTCAGCCCCGCGATTTCGCTCTTGAGCTGCTGGCTGGCGATCAAGCCAGCCGGATCGTCGGCGCCGCTGTTGATCTTCAGCCCCGTCGACAGCCGCTGAAGCGTGGTGTTCAGCGACATTTGCGAGTTGGCCAGGCCCTGTTGGGCGTAAAGCGACGCGACGTTTGTGTTGATACGGGCCATACCAATCCTCCGTGATTGCCCTGGGCGCCGCGGTTTCTTCCGGTGCGCCGGAGCCCCTCATCCGTGGGGCCTTATCTAAAAACGCGTGAACTTCCTTGTTCTTGTTTCGATCCGTCACCCGCGACCCGGGAAGCATGCTCGCTTCGAACGAGACATGCCCCGGCAGATCGCAAGTTACCCGCGAGCCCTAAGGCTTTTTCTCCTGCCCCTGCGGCCCCTTGGGCGCCGCGGGCCGGCCGATGCTCGACAGGTCCTCGGGCTTGACCTGGGCGGCGGCACGGTTCTCCCGTCGGATCGCATCGTACACCTCCTTGCGGTGTACGCTGATCTCCTTGGGAGCATTGATGCCCAAACGCACTTTGTCCCCGCGGATGTCGACGACGGTGACCTCGATGTCGTCCCCGATCATGATCGTCTCATCCCTCTGACGCGACAGAACCAGCATGTTGGCTCCTTCCTGGGTAAGGGGCCTGAAAGAAACTTCCAAGCCCGTCGGCGGAAGCGGCAGCCTGTGCTCCATGCGCAGGCTTGGACCTCCGCTCGTTGCCCCGGCACATCCGTGTCCCGGGGGCGCCAACGGACTAGACTCATTCTAGCCCATGGGCGCGATCCGTGCGGCGCAAGTTCTGGCTCAGGCGGACTTGGCCAGCGGCATTTCCGCCCCGAGCCGCAGCAGCGGCTGTCGCGTCGTCCACTTCTTCTCGGTGAGCACAACTTGTTGTGCCAGCCGGTTCTGCGCGTTGACGACCAGCGGCCCGAGCAGGTTGCCCGTCAGCCATTCGCCCACCTTGTTGCAGATCACAAACGTCTGCAACGAGGCAGGGTCGGCAAGCTGTAACTCCTGTGCGGTCTCCTCCCGGACCGGCACCTGGTAGTCCTTGAAGAACGTCGTCGGATCGGTCACGACGAAAGCCAGGTTCGGCTCCTCGACCGACTGGAGCCAGAAGAAGTAATTCTCCTGCCCGGCCTGGATCAGGGCGTAGCGGGTGAAGCTGGGGAAGCCCAGCAGCCCGTTGGGGATGGTCATGATCCGCTCGTCGTCGACGTCCATCGGTCCGAAGCGTGAAGTCTGGATCTCCATGCGAACTCCGTAAACAAACCGGGGCGCTGACGCCCCATCCTGGCCGCGGGCGATACTGCTCGCCCACCGGCCGTCGCGGCCCGTTCTCCGCCCGGGCCGCCGCCGCAAGTCCGCGTCTCCGCCACGGACTTACTTTTCGCCGCGGGCCTCCTGCCCGGCAGCGATTGCTCTTCCCCGCAACCTGCGGCCGCTCCGCGGCCGCCGCATCTTCTTCCGGCCCCTCGCGCCGTTTCCGCCGGTGCCGGCAACATTTGCTGCGCATCCGGCGCTTTAACTGCTTCTACTGCGCTTAAAATACAACCTGCCTCATGCACAGCAACTTCCGTGCCACGTCTGTCAACTCAGAAAATCCATCAGCGACATGTTCATCGTCTTGGCCGCGCTCTGGAGCGTCGCCTGCAGCGCCGTCTGGAGCGTGTTGAATTTGCTGATCGTCGCCGCAAAGTCCGTGTCGCGAAGCTGTGAGATCAACGCCTGCGTCGCGACGTTCTGGGTGTTGATCGAATCCTGGCGGCTCTGGAGCTCCTGGAGCTGCGCGCCGTTCTGCCCGCGGATTTCGGTGACGTGGTCCTGATCCGACTGCAGAGCCTGCGCGGCGGCGGTAATTCCTGCCTGATCGCTGCTGTTGAGGGCATCGCGCAGCTTGGCCAGATCGGAAAAGATCCCCGACGCCTCGACCGGATCGACATCCGTTCCGGTGATCACGTTTCCGCTGGCGGGGCTGGTCAGGCCCAGATCCGAAGCGGCGCTGGAGTAATTCAATGGCGTTACCGTCAACGTGCCGGCTCCGCCGGCGGTGTCGGTCAGGATGATGCCGTTTCCCGTCGTCGCAAAGCCGGCTGTGACGCCCACCCCGCCCGCGGCCGCATTGATCTTGTTGATCACGTCCTGAACCGTCGTCGCGCCGGTCAGTGACACCTGGAACGTGCTGCCATCGCTTCGGGTGATCTGAAAATCCGGGCCCGGGGTCGAGATCTGCACGCCCTTGCCGCTGTTCAATTCACTCAGCGGGGCGGATGGGTTGAAGCTGCGCACGCCCAGGTCCGCGGCGGTCGTACCGCCGTTCTCGGCGATCGACATTTGTGTCCCCTGCACGGGGTTCACGATGTCGATCCCGTTCCCGGCGGCGTTGATGCTCGCCTGCACGTTCGTGCCGGATGAATTGATCGCGTTCAGCAGGTCCTGCACCGTCGTAGCGCCGGTGAAATTCACTGTCGCCGTGCTGGCCCCATTGGTGATGATGAGCCCATGAGTCGTGTCGATCCCCGTCCCATTCTTGAGGGCCGAAATCGGAGTCAGCAGCGTCACCTTCGGCTGGACGCTGGCCCCCACCAGGCTCACGCCCGCCCCCGCCCCGGCGGTGTTCAGGATGCCGAGGCTTGCGGCCGTGCTCCCGCCGCCCACTTCCGAGACGCTGATGTTATCGCTCGCCCCGCCGCTGAGGACCAGGTGATTGCCGCTGATCGATGCGGTGATGCCACCCACGCCAGCCGCGTTGATGGAGTTGACAACATCCTGGATCGTGTCGGCGTTCGACAGATCGACCAGCTTCGTCGTCGTCCCATTGCTGAGCTGAATCGATCCAAGCTGCACGCCCTTGCCAGTCGCGCCGTTCAGATCGGAGATCCGCGTCGCGGGCGTGAGGCTCGGGCTCAGATCCACGGACCCGGTCACGCGGGTCGAGAGCGCGCCGAACACGTTGGCGCCATTCACTTGAAACGGAAGGAGCGTGCTCTGGTCGGCGTTGTTTTGCAGGAGATTTGAGGACCCGACGAACTGCACCCCGCCGTTGGCCACGACGAAAGGAGGGTCCTTGGCCTTGTCGCCGGCAAAGAGATAGGACCCGTTGTATTGCGTGTTCCCAATAGAGATTGCCCGGCTGTACAGCGATTCGACGATCGTGGCCGCCGCCTGGCGCTCGGATGCCGAAACTTCGGAGCCCACGTTTTGTGACGCGATCGTCTGCGCCTGCGTCAGCAGATCGTTGAGCGTGCCGAGGGTCGAGTCGGTGTCGCTGAGCTGGTTGTTGGCGGATCGCAGATTGCTCAGGTACGTCGACTGCTGGGTCATCGTCCGCTGAAGCTGCATGACGACGGCTGCGCTTCCCGGATCGTCGCTGGGCTGATTGATCCGCTCGCCGGTCGAGAGCTGCTGCTGCGTGTCCTGCAACTGCTGCTCGACGGTATTGATCTGCTGCGTGGCCACATCCATCTGCAGCAGGTTGCTCACGCGGGCGGTTGAAATGGGGAGGACCGACATAGGTTCATTGAAATCTCAAATTTGGGATTTGAGATTCACGGTTATTGCACCATTCCGATCAACGTCTGCATCAACTGATCGACGACGGACACGAGCTTGGCCGCACCCTGGTAGGCGCGCTGTTGTTTCATGAGGTTCATCGCCTCTTCATCGAGGCTGACGCCACTGAGCGAATCCCGCTGGGCCTGCAGGCTGTTCTGCACCGCCTGGGCGGCGTCGGCGTTGTTCTGGGCAGTCGAGACCTGCGTCGCGACGCCGTTGATCATCGACTGATACGTGTCGTTCAGGCTCGTGCCACCCAGGGCCGTAACCGGTTGCGACGTCAGATTCGCGATGGCTACCGCCGTCTGATTGTCGGTGGAATCTCCGTTCTTGGCCGCCGCCAGAAGCTGCGGCTGGGTCACGATCGTGTTGTTCACCGCAATGTCGGTGGCGTCCTTGCCGGTGTAGAACGTGTTGATCCCCAGCGCCGCCAGCACCCCGCTGCTGTCCTGACTGAAGCTGAGGCTCTGCGCATTGTTGGCGGCTGAGATCTTCAATACGCCGCTGCTTACAGTGGCCTGAACCCCATTGATGGCATTCAAGCTCGCGGCCAGGGAATTCAACGTCGTATCGCCCGGGGAGCCCGTCAGGTTCACCTGCACCAGCGTGCTGTGATCCTGTCCCGTCGCATTGTCCGTGACATGAACCACGAAGCTGCCGTTGTTCGGCGTGAACTCAAGGCCCGCCGCGGTGCTGTTGAGCGGCTGAGTCGCATCCGTGACCGTGCTCGCCGCCGTGACGCTGCTGATTCCCTGCAACCCTTGCCCGCTGGAGTGGAGCTTATTGAGCTCAAAGATCAGGTTGTGGGCGAGTGTGTTTTCTTGCGCGACGACGCCGGTAATCCGGGCCTGCACGTCGCTGATCGCCCCCAGTTGCCCGCCCCCGCCGAGCGGGATCGCGGAATTGTTGTTCTTGAAGACGACCGTCGGAGTCACCGTGCCGTTGATGTTCTGATTCGCAATCGCGACACCGTTGCTGATCGTGTTGGATACCAGCGCCTCGGAACCCACGTACACATCGACCGCGCCATCAGGCTGCTGGACCGTCGTGACGTTCATCAACTGTGAAAGCTGCTTCAGCACGGCATCCCGCTGGTCGCGCAGCCCGTTGGCCGTCCCTCCGCTGCCGCCCTCGGCCACCACAATCTGCCTGTTCAAGCTCGCCACCTGTGAGGCAAGATTGTCCGCGTTCTGGGCCATCTGCGTCATGGAAGCCGACGCGCTGGTATTGAGGCTCTGGAGCTGCGTCACCTGGCTGCTGAACGTCTGTGCCAGGCTCTGTCCCTGCGAAATCACCACCTGGCGCAGACCCATGTCCTGCGGCTTGTTTGCCAGATTCGACCAGGCGCTGAAGAAGTTGCTCATCGACGTCGACAGGTTGGAAGTCCCCAGCGCATTGAAGACCGACTGGACCTGCGAGAGCCACTGCTGCGTGGTCGACGCGGCCTGGTTGTCGCTGATGCTGCTGCGGAGCCGGGCGGTCAGGGCGTCATCGATCTGCCGCTGAATGCTGGTCAGATCGACGCCGGTGCCGACGAAGATTCCTTGTGAAATCTGCTGATCGGGAAGCGGCGCGGTCTCGGCGGTCTGCCGCGTGTAATCGGCATTGCCGGCGTTGGCGATGTTGTTGCTGGTGACCTGAATCGCCGCCTGCGCGGTGGCGAGTCCGGTCTGTCCAGCGTTGAGGGCTCCGATCAGGGACATAGTTGCCCGTTTTGTCACGTTTCACGTTTTCACGTTTCACTCGCACCGAGGCACGTGAAACGTGAAGACGTGAAACGTGAGGGAAATCAGCCTACTGCTTCCATCACTCCGATGCGCGACGACACTCTTGGGATCCCACTTTTCGTGTACAACCCGGCCCGCTCGACGGCCCCGGCCAGGAGCCGCACGACGGTATTCAGATGCCCCAGGACGGCCGATGAGACTTTCGCACTGATGCGCGTCCTGGCGGCGACCTGCTCGAGCACCGCCTTCAGGTCGCGTCGCAGCCGCAGCAGATTGGCTGCGTTCCCGGGGTACAGGGCCGCCAGTCTGCCAAGAGTCAGCTCCCCCGGCTGGTTCGTCGCCCTGGCCAGTTGCATCACCAGAGCGCGCCTCCGCTGTTCCAGCGACGTGATCCGAAGCCGTGCCGCTTCCTGCTGCCGGCCCAGATCGTCCATGCCGGGCAGGTCAATGGTCTTCATCGCCGCCTGGTGCTTGTCGACCAGTTCGAGCAACCGCTTGTGCTCGGCGATCAACTGCTCGAGCACGCGTTCAAGCTCTGAGACCTGCGGGGACATGGCTTCTCCAGTGCGTGGACAGCGTCTTGGCGTCGGGAGTTCGATTGCGGCTCGTCTTTGCGATGTGCCGGTACGCCTTGTTCGCTTCGATCCGGCTGGCGATCGCGTTGGCAAGCTTCTTGCCGGACCCGCGGGCCATGTGGTCGGCGAGCTGCTGGTCGTACAGCGCCCCGAACGCCTCCCCGCCGCGGCCGCCTTCAAATAGTTGGGAGTGAAACGGGCTGTTTCGCACCTGCTTCAGCAGCGTGCCATAGAACGTCTGCGCTACCCATTTCTGGGCTTGCGTGAGGATCTGCTCGTGCTGGTTCGGGGGCGCGGTCCGATTCAGTGCCGAAGCCGCCTGCCCGGCGAACGTGGAATGATGAACGCTTGGATGTGCCATGACTTGCCTTCCTGGCATGCGATCGCGGCTCCGCCGCGAGTGGCATTATTCGACAATCAGCTTCGCGTGAAGCTTGCCGGTCTTGTAAAGCTCCTTCACGATGGTGATCCGGTCGTCGACCGGAACCTTCAGTTGTTCCAGCGCGTTGACCAGGTCCTGCAGTTTCGCATTTCCGCCCGAAGTCACCGTGTCCAGCGCGATCACGTCGCGATTGTTCACGACCGGGTTCTTCGGCGTCGGTACCGGCGTTGGAGTGATCGTGCTGATCGTCAGCCCCTTGTGGCTGATCACCACCGGGCTGATTTCCACATCGCCCGTCACGATGAGCGTCCCCGTCCGCTCGTTGATTTGCACGCGGGCCTCGGTCGGAATCATCGGAACCGCAAGCTGCTGCACCCGGCTGATGAAACTATCAGGCCGGTCGCGCTCGGGCGGCGGAATATTGACGACCACTTCCTTCGGATCGACCGCGTACGCGATCGTCTCCCCGTTTTCGCTTTCGGCCCCATTGATCGTCCGGGCAATCAGACTCGACGTCGTCCAACTCGCGGCGGGGTCTTCAAGAATCAGCTTGAACTTGCCGTTGTCGACGAACTTCGGCTCCAGGTTCACTTCCATCACGCACCCGCCCTTGACCACGCCGACCGTGGGCGTGCTCGGGTCTTCGATGGTGAGGGGCCCCTGGCTCATCGCATAAATGCCGCCGTCCGGGATCGGCCCCTGCATCGGGCAGATGAACAGCCGGCCGCCATGAAGGCTGCCGGCGGCGCCAATGCTGGTGACGTAAACGTCGACCTTGTCGCCCTTGCGAACGCCGTCTTTGGGAAGCGTGGCCGTCAGGCTGACGACCGCTACGTTCTGAACTTTCGCAAGCTCCGCGACCGTGGCCGGATCTTCAAACTTGCCGAGCATCGCGGCCAGGGGGCGGATGGCCGGGAGATAGTCGCCCCCGTCGCCCGTCCCTTTGAGACCGTAAACCAGTCCGAGCCCCGTGAGGACGTTGGACCGTTCGCCGCCAATGCGGGTGATGTCGGCGACTTTCACCGCCCAGGCCGCCGGCGTCAGCACCAGCACGCACAGGCACAGGATGGGGAAAACACTCTTGCGCATCGGGCTCCGCCCTGAGTACTGTTGTCACGTTTCACGTCTTCACGTTTCACTCGTTTCGATGCACGTGAAACGTGAAGACGTGAAACGTGACAGATACCGTCTTCGTCAGAAAGGATTAATCACGTCCAATAATTTCCCGAGGAAGCCGCGTTGCGTGGCCTGGCGAACATCGCCCTTGTGGTTCTTCTGAAGCTCCAGATCGAACATCTGCGTGCTGAGAACCGTGTTGCCGGCGGTGATGTCGTCGGCCCGGCACGTGCCGGTCAGGATGAACTGCTGCTCTTCCTCGTCGGTCTTGATTCGCTTGCGGGCCTGAAGAATGACCGTTCCGTTTGGCTTCACATCCACCACCTCGGCGGTGATGCGGGCGGTGAACGAGTCGGACCGATCCACCTCGCCCTGGCCCTGGAACGATCGCTGCCCGCTGAGATTCACCTCCGGCACGGCGGTCGCTTGCGGAAGTCCCTTGATCGTCCACTTGCTGAGCTGGAGCTGGACCATGTTGTTGACCTTGGCGTCCAACTCCGAATCGCGCGTGAAGTTGTTGGTGCCCTTGCTGGAGATCTCGCTCTGCTCGTTGATGATGATGGTGACCAGGTCGTGTCGTTTGAGCGTCTTGGGCTCGGGCTTGGGCACGGCCAGGAAGCTCACCTGCGCCGTCTTCACCTGCGACGGATCGGGCCGCGAGGCGAGCTGCGCCGCCAGCAGCGAATTATCCGTCCGCTGCAACATGCTCCCGGCCCGCTCGGCGGCGTCGTTGTTCACCGGCGGCGTCGGGGCATTCAGCCGCTTCGCTGGCCGCTGCTCGGCTGCCTGAGGGTCGGTCTGAGCCGAAACCACACCCGATCCCACCAACCCCATCACCACAATTCCGCTCAGAATTCGCATGCAATCTCCAAAAATCAGTGCATCCCTCCCACCAGTCAATCCGCTAAAAAGGGGACATTCCTATTTTTCCAGCCCAATCTGCCGGAAAAATAGGAATGTCCCCTTTTTAGCGGGAGTCGGCGGCGGCGAGCTTGGACGGCGCCGGCAGCGGGCCCATCGTCCCTTCCTGCGGCGCGGTCATGATCACTTCGTAAACGTCCTGCGTGGCCTCATTGCGCACTTTGACCGTCTGCCCGTACGAGCCCGACTCCATCGCCCGACCCACCGTCTTCACTCGCACGGAGCCCACTTGCAGCGAAATCGTCACAAGCTGCCCCGTCTTCACCAGCGGCACCGGATCAACCATCCGGCTGGAAATGACGGTGTCCGATCGCAGGTCTCTGGCAGCTTCCTGGCCGACGATCTGGGATTTGGTCAGCAGCGGCTCATAAGGCAACCGATCCACCAGCACTCGCCGATCGGTCACGTCGGTCGGCCGGATCACCTGGTGATAGCTCAGCGGACTGGCGACGACGACCTGGTCCTCCCACGCCCGTGCTTCTGCGGAGACGATCCCCTTCTGCGATCCGCCGCCGGTCACAACCAGCACCGTCCACGACACCTCACCTAAATCGTGCACCTGCCGCGGCTCGATGTTGAACTGGAACAACGGAGTGGAGAGGTTCAGCAGCTTCTCGTCCTTGGGGTTAAACGTCACCTGCAACTGCTCGACCGGAAGACCGAGCCGCGTGGACAGGTCCGCAACCAGCATCGACCGCAGCGTCTTCACCGGCGAGGCATCCGCCCCATTAGCCTTGGACGAAAAAACAGGGACGGGAGCTGTTTTTGTATCCTGTGATCCCGTCGCGAGTTGTGGCGCGTGATGCGAAATCGGGGCGGCGGATTTGTCTTCGCTGGCGGGAACCGCGTCGTCCGCCTGCTGCTTGGCGTCGGCCCAGCTTTGCAGGGCATTTTTCTCGTCGAAAGGCGTGTCGCTCCGGCCGACCGTGCACGAGAGCGGTCCGGCAAACTTCACCACCGCCAAATTCACTCCCGCATCGTGCAGCGTGTTGCGGATCTCATCCACCGTGACCGTGCGAAACGGAGATCGACCCTTGAATCGACAGATCACCAGGTCCGCCACCGGCGAGAAAACCGACGCATCGGCGTTCGACCAGCGGCAGATCTGCCTGAGCCGCACTTCGTCGCCGATGACCGTCGCGTCGCCGCGCATCTCGAGCGTGGCGCCGGCGGCGAACCGCGCGGTGCCGGGAACGAACTTCTCGGCCAACTGCTGGTCCTGCGGCACCTCCGCGCCGTACCCCCACTGATGAAGCAGCGTCTGCGTCGCCCATGCCAGCAGCACCACCGCCACCAGCACCTGCATTCGCTTCCGCATTCCCAAGGGGCGTCCGTTCCCAAACATGACAAACTCCGTTGTGGGCGAGGCTGCCGTGCCTCTATCCGCGTCTTAGATTCGCGACGGTTTGAAGCGCCTGGTCGGCGGTCTGGATCGACTGGCTGTTCATCTCGAACGCCCGCTGCGTCTTGATCAGCGACACCAGTTCCTTCACCGGATCGACGTTGCTCTGTTCGAGAAAGCCCTGATTCAACAGCCCCGCCCCCTGCTGCCCCGGCAGGCTGTTGATGGGCGGCCCGGACGCGTCGGTCTGCTGGTAAATGCTCCCGCCCAGCAGTTGCAATCCCTGCGGGTTGACGAACTGCGTAAGCTGAAGCTGGCCGATCGTGCGCTTGGCGCCGCTGCCGGGCTGCGTGACTTGGACGGTCCCGTCCTGGCCGATGTTGATGTCGGTGACGCCGGTCGGAATGGTGAGCGGCGGAACGAGCCGGTAGCCCTCGCCGATGCCCAGCACCAATTCGTTTTTGCTGTTGACGAAGAAGTTGCCGTTGCGGGTGTAGCCGATGCCGTCGCCGAAGGAAGGCATCATCTTCACGGCAAAGAACCCGTTGCCCTGAATGGCCACATCCAGCGGCCGGTTGGTCGGCTCCAGGCTCCCCTGCGTGAGATCAATCTGCGTGTTGTCGACTTTCGTACCGAGGCCGACGAAGATCCCGGATGGGGCCACATCGCCCTGGGCGTTGGCCGTGCCCGGCTGCTTGAGCATCAGGTACATCAGGTCTTCGAAATTGACGCGGCTGCCCTTGAACGCAGTCGTCTCGGCGTTGGCGAGGTTGTTCGCCACCACGTCGATCTGCGTCGAAAGTGCCCGCAGCCCGCTGGCCGCCGAATGCAGGGCAGTGATCGCCATATCGAAAACCCTCTGGACAAGTTATCGGACGGGATCGGGCCGATGCTTGAGGCTCGTTGAACTCTCTCACGTTTCACGTCTTCACGTTTCCTGGCATCGAAGCGCGTGAAACGTGAAGACGTGAAACGTGACGGCGCGTTAACTGATCTTCCCAACGTTGTTCACCAGCAGTTGCAGCGTCGAATCCTGGGTTCGGATCATGTTGGCGTTGGCTTCGAGATGTCGCTGGCTGTCCATGAGCTCGGCCATCTCGGTCGTGGGGTCGACGTTGGACTGCTCGATGAAACTGGTGCGAAAGTGGGCATTGGTCGGCTGAAGGGCGACGCCGTCCTGCACGGCCAGCAGTCCGCCGCCGAGCTTGGAGAGTGCATTTCGATCGGCAACATCGAACAACCCCAGCCGACCGACCGGCTGCCCGTTTTGCGAGACTTCCCCATCCACGTCGATTGAAACCGGCGCATCGGGCGAGACGTTGATCGGGCGGCTGTTGCTGTCGAGCACGGGCTGGCCGCTGGTCAGCACGAGCTGGCCCTGGTTGCTCACCATGAACCGGCCATCGCGCGTGAGGCGCGTCTGGCGCTGGTCCTGCACGGCAAAGAAGCCGTCGCCCTGGATCGCGACATCGAGCGGCGAGCCGGTTTCCTCGATCCCGCCCTGGGCAAAGTCGATGTGGTTGGGCATGGCCAGCAGCCCGCCGCCGAGGCCTTCTAGCATCGGGTCGCTCCAGGAGCCAGGCTGGCGGTTTTCCTGGGCGGCGGTCAGCCGCTGCTTGAAATCGGCGACGTCCCGCTTGAAACCGGCCGTCTCGACGTTCGCCAGATTGTTGGCGATCACGTCCTGGCGGTAGGTGTTGGTCATGATGCCGGTGGCTGACAGGTAGAGGCCGTAGATCATGGGAGGTCGATGATCGCAAATTGCAATTCGAGAATTGCAAAATGCAAATTGAAGACAGATTCGCGGGTGTATGGCGAATGTATCAAACCCAACAGGAACCCCCGCCGGCGTAGGCTGGCGGGGGTTCCGGGGCCGCGGGCGGCGGTTGCCGAGAGCAATCCGGCCGCCGCGTGCGTCTGGGCATCCGCCCATCTGTGCGATCAGGGCTCCGCCCTGCTCACCGGCAACGTTCATCCGTGAACCCAAGGCCCGGCGGCTCCGCCGACCGTGAATCCTTGCTGCCGGAACATCTTTTCTCTTCCGGGGTGCATCCTGCGCCCCAAGCCCGCGAAAAGAATCCACGCCACTCATATCAAGCGCCGTGCCAGATCGAACAAGCGAACGAAGGTGCGTCCACAAGCCGCGCACATCTCTCGCGCAAATCAGAGGTTGTGGAACAGCGGGATATGCCGAGAGGCATGCCGCGCGCTCCAGAGGCGTCCGGAATCAAAGCGCATAAGCTGCCGATCAAGGGCGAATGCTGCGCGTGCGTCGATCGCGTGTGACGCTTGTTTGCAGTATGTCGCCCGGTGGCATGGGCGTCTCGCCCATGCTGACGATCTCCGCACTAGAAGATCGCCCACACGGGCGAGACGCCCCTGCCACCGTGCCACAACTAAGCGTCACACCCGTCGAGTGTCACCCCGGGCATTTTTCAGTTGACACGGAGGCCTCAAGCCGGCATAATGTAAGTAATCACTTACATAACGATGGCCCGGCCCGCTCAAACTTCGCAGAAACGACAGAAGCTGATCCCGGTGGTCGCCCGAGCGTTCGCCGAGCTCGGGTATCGGCGCTTAACCACCGCCGAGCTGGCCCGGCGGTGCAACCTGCGCGAGAACGTGCTCTATCGCCTCTGGCCCGACAAGAAAGCCATGTTCCTGGCGGCCATCGATTACGTGTTCGACCGGTCGGTCGAAACCTGGCAGAAACTCCTCAAGGACATGCCGGACCGCAAAACGGCCGCCCAGCGATTGCTGGCTTACGAAGCGGGTCACCTCGGCGAGTTCGGGCTGCACCGGATCGTCTTCGCCGGCCTCAGTGAGAGCGACGATCCCGAGATCCGCCAGGCGCTGGTGCGGATGTACTCGCACTTTCAGACGTTCATCTGCGAGCAGGTGGAGACCCATCGGGATGGCGGCGGCAAGTCCCCGGAGGCGGCGCTGGCGGCGTGGGCCATCATCGGGCTGGGGACGGTCACCAACATCGGCCGCGAGTTGGGCATCGTCAGCGCCGCCGACCGGCGGAAACTCATGGAGCAAGTCGGGCAGTTCCTTCTGGACGGCATCAACGCGGGGAGGCGGAAATGAACGACATCAACACGATCGCCGCGTGGGTATGCGTCGCGGCCGGCGTCATCTCGGGTGCGATCGGCGGGCTGTTCTTCTACCGCGAATCGTGGCTCGGAGGATACCCCTCGTGGCCCAGGCGGCTCGTGCGCCTGGGGCACATCTCCTTCTTCGGCATCGGGCTGCTGAACCTCTCGTACGCCCTGACGATCCATGCCTTGGATTGGCCCGCGCCACCGATGGTCGTTTCGGCGGCACTGGCGCTGGCGGGGGTTTTCATGCCCGTCGCGTGCTATTTGGCCGCGTGGCGGAAGCCGCTGCGGCACTTGTTCGTCATCCCGGTCGGCTGCGTGCTGATCGGAGTCGTCGGTCTCCTATGGTGGAGGGTCATGCCGTGAACATCGGCCTGATTGCCATGTCCGGCGTGCGCGCCTGCGATGCCGAACTGCTGAAGCTCGGCCTCACGCTTCC
>Ga0134125_10004734_pt1 | contig 15529 bp, 16 predicted proteins | sample KB31751_FD_96464 | JGI IMG/M metagenome (GOLD analysis project Ga0134125, IMG submission 96464) | Terrestrial soil microbial communities with excess Nitrogen fertilizer from Kellogg Biological Station, Michigan, USA - KB3-175-1 | ecosystem: Environmental > Terrestrial > Soil > Unclassified ... | reverse complement strand
CTCGAGCTGAAGAACCTGAAGGCAATCGCGGAATACCGCCGCCAAAACGGCCTGCCGATCACCCCGGCATGGATGAGATGAGGAATGTCATGAACGAACAGAGGCCAGTCAGTCTTCTTGACCTCTCGACTTATCTGCCCGGGGAGCCGATCGGTGCCGACTATTACGCCCAGTACGCCGAATCCGACGACATGCGCGACAACCTGATGTTCCGCGCGCCCAAGTTCCGCCGTCACGTGGCCGAGGATGAAACCGCGATCGACATGGTGGAGCGGGCCACCCAGGGATTGATCGAACGGCACGGCCACGACGTCATCGAAGGCGCGGACGTGTTGATCACCCACACCCAGGCACCCGACCTGCCGTTTTATGGCGCCGGCGGGGGCATCGCTCACCGGCTGGGCATGCGGCCGTCCTGGGTGCTCGACCTGCACAACGGTGGCTGCGCCGCTTTCGTGTTGGCGCTCAACGTTGCTCGTCAGCTGTTGGCCTCCGGTTCAGGGCACACCGCGTTGATCGCCATCGCGCAAAATTGCGCAGGCCAAGTGTTCGATCAGCCGGGAGTTCGGCGCAAGGCGCAGGCGGCGGTCCCCGGCGATGGCGCCGCGGTGGGCCTGGTCACCTTGTCCGACCAGTCGCCCATTCTCGATATCGAGTGCCGCACCTATGGTGAATACGCCGGTGAAATGACGCTCGCTCCGGACCCGCCCCGGAAGTGGTGGCAGCCCGGGACCGGCGAACTCTGCATCGGATTCACCGAAAGCAAGATCACCAAAGTGCTGGCGCGGGGCAACCGTCAGGTGCCTGAGGTCACGTACGCGGTTTGCGATCGAATAGGTGTGCAGCCCAAGGATCTTGACCTGCTCGTCACGAACCAGCCGAACCGGGTGTTCTTGAGGAACTGGCGCGAGGCGCTGGAACTGCCGAAGGAACGCCACGTCGACACGTTCGACGAGTGCGGCAACCTGTTCGCCGCAGGTATCCCGATAAACCTCGACCGTGCCATCTCCGACGGCACGCTCGAGACGGGTGACGTGCTGATGATGGCCGCCTTCGCGCACGCCGGTGACTTCGCGGGGGCTGCCGCGATCAGGTGGGGCGGTCGGAGCCGCAACGGCGGCGACATCGGGCAGGGCAACTGATGGCCATGCTCAAGCGCGAGGTGACCGATGCCATCGCCGCACTACCCAGCGCGGTCAACCCATTGGCGTTGTCGCTCAACGAGAATCCGTTCCCGCCGTTACCAGCGGTGCGATCCGCGCTGATCGAGTCCATCGACGCGGCCAACCGGTATCCGGAGTACCTCCCGGAGCGGTTGCGCTCGTTGATCGCTGGGCGCGTCGGGGTGCGCGACGAGCAGGTGGTGATCGGCGCCGGGGCGACGGGTGTGATCCTGCAGGTGCTGTTTGCCGTCACGGACCCGGGCGAGAAGATCGTGATGTCGTCGCCGACGTTTGACGGCTACCCGATCTTCGCGCAGATGGCGCGACTCGAGTTGGTCACGGTGGCGCTGGATGCGCACGGCCACCATGACCTCGACGCCATGGCAGACGCGGCGGCGGACGCTAGGGTGGTCGTGGTGTGCAGGCCGCACAACCCGACAGGAACCTTCGAGCCGGCCGCCGACATAGAGCGCTTCCTGCGGCGGGTGCCGTCGGACACAGTGGTGCTGCTTGACGAGGCCTATGTGGAATTCCTGTCGCCCGAGTACCGGATCGACGCGCCCGCGCTCGTCGAGCGGTACCCGAATGTCGTGGTGCTGCGCACCTTCTCGAAGGCATACGGGCTGGCAGGCCTGCGGATCGGCTACGGCTTCTGCGCACCGGGCCTGGCCCGCCAGCTGTGGAGCATGCAGCCGCCGTTCGGAGTCGGCCTCACCAGCATGGTAGCGGTTGCGGCCTCCTACGACGCGGAAAGCCAGCTGCGGCAACGCATTCGGATGATCGCTTCCGAGCGGCGCTATCTTCGGATGCGGCTGCGCTCGATGGGTGTCTACAGCACCGACGCCCATGCCAACTTCGTCTATTTACCGCCGGTGGGCCAGCCGTGGCGGGAGGTGTTCGACGGTACGGGATTGCAGGTTCGCAACTACGCCAACGGCAGTGTGCGCATCACTGTCGGCAACCGGCAGTCCACCCGCGCGGTGCTCGCTGCGGTGGCGCCGGTCGCGATGCGTTGAGAATCTGCCCGGGTGTCGGCCGCTCCATGCGGTATGAAGAGGCGTGGCCTCGCAACGGGACGATGGCGATCCGATCGCGCTGGCGCGCGCCAATTGGCAGCGATCCGGCTGGGGTGACGTCGCGGACGGCATGGTCGCAGTGACGTCGGTGATGCGGGCCCACCAGATCCTGCTGGCCCGCGTAGAAACCGCGCTGCGGCCCTACGACCTCAGCTTTTCGCGCTACGAGTTGCTGCGGCTGTTGGCGTTCAGCCGTACCGGCGCGTTGCCGATCACAAAGGCGTCCGACCGGCTGCAGGTGCACGTCACCAGCGTCACGCACGCGATCCGCCGCCTCGAGGCCGACGGCCTGGTGGAACGCATCCCACATCCGACCGACGGCCGCACCACGCTGGTGCAGATCACCGACCTCGGCCGCTCGATCGTAGAGGACGCGACCGTCACGCTGAACAACGAGGTCTTCGCCGACATCGGGATGTCCGACGACGAGTCGCGAGCGCTGGCGGACTCCATCGAGACGCTGCGTCGCAACTCGGGCGACTTCTGAGCGTGGGCAGCGGAGATCACCCGAGGGTGATCTCGCTCTTGTGCACCGCCAACCAGTCACCGAACGACTGCAGTTCTGGGTTCAGCTGCCGCACAAACCTCAGGTCCCGCGCCGCCGTGAACCGGGCCGAATCCTCGGCGTAGTACTGGAACATGTTGCCCATCTCGACTGCACCCGGAAACCCCAACGCGCGGTAATCGTCCCAGTTGAGCGGCCGGTAGACCACGGTCTCGCCGACAGCGTCGGACAGCGCAGCGGCGAACTCGTCACCGGTCAGATGGTCGCCCGCGATGCTGATCGTCTTGCCGATGAATTCCGTGCCCCGCTTGAAAATCCCCAGCGCGGTCTTGCCGATGTCCTCAACCGCGATGCCCGACAGGGGTTGGTCGGCCATAGGCAGCGTCAAAACAGGCTCGCCGGTCGAATCCCGCACCGGACCCAGTCCACTCGTCATGCCCTCGAAGTAGAGGGTGGTGCGCAGGAACGTCGTCGGTATGCCGTACTTGACGAACAGTTCGTCGGCCTCACCCTTGGCATCGAAGTGCGGAACCTTGTACGGCCCATCGATATTCGGCACACGGTCGTCGTCGCCGAAATGCTGTCTGGTGTCTTCCAGCGTGGACCAGATCACGTGCGAGACGCCGGCTGCGTTGGCCGCCCACGCCGCGATCTCGGCCTGCTGCAGTTCCATTTCGGCGCGGGTCTGCGCTGCCTCTTCCTCCGGTGTCCGCGCCACCCAGTAGTTCGTCACGATGTATGCGCCATAGGCGCCCCTGAATGCGCGCACCATGCTGTCCTGGTCGTTGAGGTCCGCCTCGACAACCTCCGCACCGGCCGCGGCGAGTTCCTGCGCCTTGGCTGAGCGCGCATCGCGCGCCAACGCACGCACGGCGAACTCGTGATCGGGGTCGTCGAGAATCGCCCTGACGAGACCGCCGCCCTGTGATCCTGTTGCGCCGACCACGGCGATCACCTTCTTGTCGGACATTGCCCTCTCCTTTCGATTTGGGTTGATCTGTCAACCTAGTGGCAATGTTAGTCCCACGAGTTGATATGTCAACCTGGATGTGGGTACGATCACATGGTGGCGAAAAAGTGGGCGCTCAGTGACGACGAACAGAAGGCATGGCGGAGCTATGTGACGATGCGCCACTCGCTGGAGCGGCACCTGGTGCTGCATCTACAGCGTGAGTTCGGGCTCTCGGACTCTGATTTCGAGATTCTCGTCAACCTGTCGGAGTCGCCGACAGGGCGGATGCGGGCATACGAACTCGGCGAGGCAACCCAGTGGGAGAAGAGCCGGATGTCGCACCACCTTGGGCGGATGGAGAAGCGCGGCCTGATCCGCAGGGAGGAGTCGGGCGCTCGCTATCCGGACATCGTCTTGACAGACGCCGGTCGGGACGCGATCAAGGCGGCCGCACCCGCAAATGCCGCCCGAGTTCGCAAGTTCTTCGTCGACGTCCTCGGCCCCGATCGCCTCGAATCGCTACGCACGGCATCCGACGACGTCATCGCGGCCATCGAGGAACACCAGAAGATCGACTGTCACCTCGATGGCCAGCGCAACTAGCTGCACGACTTCCACTGGGTCGGTCTCGTTTGACGCCGCGATCGCCTCGCCATTACCACCGCAGCATCGGCAGCGGCCGGGTGGGATGACGGACGGCGTGTCGGGTCAGGCCACGTGCGAGAAACGCGTGGAAGCCCAGGTAGGGAAGGCTCGTGCCCGCGGCTCACGTCGACGAGGTCCGCCGTCCGGAATGCATCGTTCATGCGGTTGCCGGTTCGCCGCAACTTGTGGTGCTGGGTGACCATCAACCGCACCTCGTCGACGTCAGTGATCCCGAATTCCGTTGCGTGCGTTGCTACGAGCTCGGCGGAAGGCGACAGGTAGTCGAACGTGTCGGCCGTCCAGATGCCGAGGTCGTGCACCGCCCACTCGAGCGCTGCGGTGTCCGGGGGCGGAGCCCCGAGCAGCAGCTGGTGGTAGTTCAGGCAGCGGTACACGTGGTTGCGGTAGGCGCCCAGATCATCGCCGATCGCCGCGAAATGCTGATCCAGGACACCGTCGATAATCGGGTGTGCCGTAACGACTTTCATTGATCGAGGCCCGGTCTAGTTCGTCGCCGACGGCAGCGGGATCGTCGCTGTCACCGCCGTTCCCGCACCCGGGCGCGACCGGATGTTCAGCCGGCCACCGACGATCTCGGCGCGTTCGGCCATTGACAGCAGACCGTAGCCGCCCATGTCATCGCCTCCCAACGGATGTTCGAAGGTGTCGAAACCGACACCGTCATCGGCGATTTCGAGGCGGGCGGTGTCGCTGTCGACGAAGAAAGTCAGGCGTGCCCTCTTGGCCTTGGCGTGTTTGACGACGTTCTGTAGGCATTCCTGGGCGATGCGGTACAGCGCCAGCTCGATGTGATCGGGCAGCCGGGTGTCGTCGAGGTCGATCTCCATCGTGATCTGCGGGATCGAACGGGCCAGGCTGGCCAGCCCGCCGGACAGTCCGAGGTCGTCGAGCACCGGCGGCCGCAGCCCACTGATCGCCGCGCGGGCCTCTTGTAGCGTCAGATCGACCAGCTCGCGAGCCTTGCTCAGTTGCTCGGACATCATCACCGGATCACCGACGGCGCGCGTCGCCGCGTCCAGCCGGTACGACAGCGTGACCAGCCGCTGTGAGATGCCGTCGTGGATGTCGCCTGCCAGCCTGCGCCGCTCGATCTCCTGCGCCTCGATGACCTGCTCGACGAAGTTCTCGTGCGCGCGCTCGCGGGCCACCAACTGACGGTGCAGCCGGGCCTGATGCAACGCCCCGGCGATCAACCGACCGATGACGAGCAGCAGTTCGACGTCACGTTCCATGAATTCGCGGCGCTCGACGGTATGCACGTTGAGAACACCGACCAGGCCGCCGGGATCGGTCTCCATCGGCACCGACACCATAGAGGTGAAGTCCTTGCCGCGCAACGACTCAAACGGCATGTACCGCGGGTCGGCTTCCTTGTCGTGACTGATGACCACGGGCTCGCGGTGGCTGGCCACCCAGCCCGAGATACCCTGCCCGAGCGGCAGCCGGATCTTGCCGACCTCGGCATCGAACGGGGGTGTCGCCCCGGCGAGCGTCAGCGACCGGTCGGTGTCGTCGAGTACGTGCACGAAGCACACATCGCTGGCGGTGGCGGCGGTGATCATCCGCGCCGCCGCAGCGGCGAGCGGTTCGACGCCGGGGCCCTTCGAGGCGGCCTGGATCAGCTCGCGCAGGAGCGCGAGCTCGCGGTCGGCGTCGACGAGGTCTCGAACGGCATTCGGTGGGCGTGGCTTCATTGATAAATGCCCTCCCGTAGCGCGGTCGCCACGGCGCCGGTTCGGTCGCTGACGCCGAGCTTGCGGTAGATGGACCGCAGATGGGACTTGACGGTCTCGTCGCCGATGACCAGTTTGGTGGCGATGGCACGGTTGGAAAGCCCGTTGACGACGAACGACAGGATCTCGCTTTCGCGCTGTGTCAGCCCCTGCCGGGCCCCCGGCCAGAATTCGTCGCGCTGCAACCGCGCCGCCGTGTCAACCGCCCTCGCGGCCATGCCCGGGTCGATCGCGGTCTCGCCGCCCTGCACGAACTCGAGCTGACGGACCAGTTCGTCGCTGCTGATGCTCTTCAGCAGATAGCCCGACGCTCCGACGCGCAGGGCCTGGAAGAGGTACTGCTCGTCGTCGTAGACCGACAGCATCACGACCTTGCGCTTCGGGTCCCGCTCGCGCAGCTGCAGGCACAGGTCCAGCCCGCTGGACCCCTGCATGCGGACGTCGCACAGCACGATGTCGGGGTCGAGCTCGGCGATCACGCTGAGCGCCCGCTCAGCGCCAACGGCCTGTCCGACCACCTGTACGCGGTCCTCGAACGCCGCAAGCATCGCCTTGAGGCCCTCGATGACCATCTCGTGGTCATCGACCAGCACAAGCCGCACCGGATGGCCATTGGGCGTCATGGCACCACCTTAGAGCTGGGATTTCGCCGGGTCGAAGAACTTGGCCTGCCCGATCCCCCAATTGGGGGAGGACCGATGGCTGTGAGGTGGGCCACCCTTATCCGCATGCCTACAACGCAGGAGAAATCGTGGCGCGCAGGTCGCTTCTGGTGGGATGCCACCGCGCCGAGTCAAAGCGTTGTGTATCCGCTGCGAGCCGTGATCTTCGACCTCGACGCCCTGACCGACATCGAATGCGACGGTCACCGCGTGGCGTTCAATGCCGCCTTCGCGACGCACGGCCTGGACTTCCAGTGGTCCGTCGGCCGCTACCGGCAGCTGCTGGCCCTCACTGACGAGCGGCAGCGCGTCTCTGCAGAGCTACGCAAGCGCGGCATCGCCACGGAGTGCGACGTGCTCACCGAGTTGCTTGCCGACGAGATCTACGCGACCAAGGCCATGATGTTCGAGGAGTTGGTCCGCGACGCCGACCTGACGCCTCGACCCGGCCTCGTCGATCTCGTGATGGATGCGTTCGCCTCAGGCGTCTGGGTGGGCGTGGTCGCGAACAGTCCCCGCAGCTGGGCCGAGCCGCTGATCCGCCAACTCGTCGGTGATGGCCTGGTCGAGACGGTCGTGACCGCCGACGACGTGAAGAAGCCGATGCCGGATCGCGAGGCCCACCAGAATGCGCTGTGGGAACTCGGGATACCCGCCGAGAACGCGCTCGCGATCACCGGTTCCGCGTCGGGGCTGCGCTCGGCGACCTCGGCAGGTCTGGCCACGGTGGTCGTCACCGGCGACGGCACCCCGGATTTCCCCGCCGCAGTGGCGGTTCGCAGCGACTACAGCAGCGATGGACCGCTGCGCATCGCGGATTGCCAACGCCTGCACGGCTCCTGGTGGGCCGCGCACAAGAGGTCGGCTGCGTAGCTTCCGGCAAGCGCCCTCCCAGTCAGCGCGATTACCATCGCGCTGACATGCCTGAGAAACTCACGTTCTCTCCCGAACTCATCGGCGGCGACGTCGACGAGGGCTAGGGAAGGTCGCCGACGCGTTTCGCCGCGATTTGACCAGCGGTCGCGAGGTAGGTGCCGCGGTAGCGGTCTATCGCGACGGGGCCACTGGAGAACCGTGGGAGCGCGACACGCTCATCTGCCGACGGGTTCGAGGCGTTGAAGGCGCCTGCCGTGATACCCACCAAGGGAGCGCGCGACTTCCTCGGCAAGGCCGACACGTCGTACTCGCTCGGCTTCAACAAACCGACGTCCAAGTGGGTGTTCGGGGCGTCAAGCACCGCCTTCGGAACACCCGGCGCCGGAGGGTCTTTCGCATTCGCCGACCCCGACACCGGAGTCGGGTTCGCATACGTGATAAACCGGGATGGGGATGTGTCCGTTCAGCGATCCGAGGGACTCGACCTGCGCCAGGCGCTGTTCCGCGATGTGCTCGGGGTTCGAGCTCAACGCTGAGCTGTTCATTCGGATCCATATTGATGGCGGTGTAGCTAACATCGCCGAACATGGCGCAACGGATCAAGATCCCGCCCGATCTGATGGCCGGTGATGTCGACGAGGGCTACGGCGCGGTCGCCGACGCCTTTCGGCGCAATCTGAGCAGTGGTGATGAAGTCGGAGCTGCCGTCGCGGTATACCGCGATGGCCGCAAGGTCGTGGACCTATGGGGTGGTTACCGCAATCTCACCACTCGAGCGCCGTGGGAAAAGGACACGATCGTCAACGTGTTTTCGACCACGAAAGGTGTTGCCGCGCTTACAGTGGCGGTGGCCGCGTCGCGGGGGCTGATCGACTACGACGCGAAGGTGGCTGACTACTGGCCTGAGTTCGCACAGGCGGGAAAGGGTGCCGTCACGGTACGGCAGCTACTTGGCCACCAGGCCGGGCTGCCCATCATCACACCGCCGCTCACCCTCGCCGACATCGCCGACCCGGAGAAGCTGTCGAAAAAGATTGCGGCTCAAGCTCCTTTGTGGCCGCCCGGCACCAGGCATGGTTACCACGCCATCACGCTGGGCTGGTATGAGTCCGAACTCATCCGTCACGCGGACCTGCAGCGACGCACACTCGGCCGATACTTCGCCGAGGAGATCGCAGTGCCACTCGACTTGGACTTCCATATTGGGCTGCCGGCCTCTGTGGATCGCAACCGGGTGGCGCTGTTGCATCCGTTCGCCAAGCGTGACGCGTTCCTGCATCTCAACTCAGTGCCGCCCCGACTCGCGGCGGCGTTCGTCAGTCCATTTAGCCTGGTCGGGCGTGCCACGACCCTCGCTGCAGGCGTCAAGGAAGCTGACGCGTTCAACCGTGACGAGTTGCGAGTGCTCGAGATACCCGCGGGCAACGGCACGGGTACCGCGCGATCGGTCGCCAAGCTCTATGGCAGCGCCGCAACCGGTGGATCCGAACTCGGCTTGAGCCGCACCGTCCGCGAGGCACTGGAAGGCCCCGCGGAGCCACCGACGATGGGAGTGCGCGACAAGGTGATGCACTTCGACACGTCGTACTCGCTCGGGCTCGGCAAGCCTACGTCCACATTTGTGTTCGGCTCGTCGGACCGGGCTTACGGATGGCCAGGAGCCGGTGGTTCGTTCGGGTTCGCCGATCCGGAGACCGGTGTCGGATTCGGATATGTGATGAACAGGATGCGCTTTCACATGTTGGACGACCCGCGACACCTCGGGCTGCGACAAGCTCTGTTCCGTGATGTCCTTAGGACCCGCGTCCAGGCTTAGGACGTGCTCAGGTCACTGGCGCATCAGTTCGATGACCGCGCTGAAGTCCTTGTCGGCGTGGTCGGCGGCGAACTTCGCGTAGATCTCAGCGGCGTGGCTGCCGAGTGGCGCGGTCGACCCGGTCGACTTGACCGCGTCCATCGCCAGGCCGATGTCCTTGTTCATCAGCGCGGTCGCGAAGCCAGGCTTGAAGTCGTTGTTGGCCGGTGACGTCGGGACCGGTCCTGGCACAGGGCAATTCGTGTGTATGGCCCAGCAGTTGCCTGTCGCGCCGGTGATCACGTCGAACAGCGACTGCGCGGACAGGCCCAGCTTCTCGGCCAGCACGAAGGCTTCCCCCGCCGCGATCTGCTGGACCGCCAACACCATGTTGTTGCAGAGCTTGGCGGCCTGGCCTGTGCCGGAAGCGCCGCAATGAATGATCTTGCCTGCCAACGGTTCGAGTACCGGCAGCGCTCGTTCCACCGCATCGTCCTCACCGCCGACCATGAACGCCAGGGTGCCCGCGGTCGCTCCCTTCACCCCCCCGGAGACCGGTGCGTCGAGTTGGGCGAGGCCGCGCTCCGTCGCCTGCGCGTGGATCTCGCGCGCGTCGTCGACCGAGATCGTGGAGGTGTCGATGAACAGCGCGCCCTTGCGCGCAGCGGGCAGCGCCTCGGCGTACACCGCCTTGACGATGTCGCCGTTGGGAAGCGACGTGATCACCACGTCGGCCTCGGCCACGGCCTCGGCGCCGCTGTCGAAGACCTGCGCGCCCTTGTCGGCCGCGGCTTCCTTCAGCGCGGCGACGGGGTCGAAGGCACGCACGGTGTGCCCGGCCGCGACGAGGTTCGCCGCCATCGGGCCGCCCATGTGGCCCAACCCCAAGAACGCAATGGTCGTCATCTGGTCTCCTATGCCGATGCGCGGGCTCGGCCCGCCACAGCCCGGCCGATCACCACCCGCATGATTTCGTTGGTTCCCTCGAGGATTCGGTGCACCCGCAGGTCGCGGACGATCTTCTCTAGCCCGTACTCGCGAAGGTAGCCGTAGCCACCGTGCAACTGCAGTGCTTGATCGGCCACGTCGAAGCACGCGTCGGTGACGTAGCGCTTGGCCATCGCGCACAACTCCACCTTCTCGGGGTGGTTGTCGTCGAGCGCAGTTGCGGCGCGCCACAACAGGGTTCGCGACGCCTGCAACGCGGTGGCCATGTCGGCGAGCGTGAACCGCACGGTGGGTTCGTCGAGCAACGAGCCGCCGAACGCCTGCCGGTCGGCCAGATAAGCCGACGCCTTGTCGAACGCGGCCTGCGCACCGCCCAGCGAGCACGCGGCGATGTTGAGCCGGCCGCCGTTGAGGCCGTTCATCGCGACGCCGAACCCCGTGCCTTCGCCGTCCGCACCGCCAAGCATCGCGTCGGCGGGCACCCGAACGCCTTCGAAGATGACCTGTGCGGTCGGCTGCGCGTTCCAGCCCATCTTTCGCTCGTCGGCGCCGAAACTCAGCCCGGGGGTGTCCTTTTCGACGACGAACGCCGAGATGCCGCGGGGTCCGTCGCTGCCGGTGCGGGCCATCACGACATAGACGTCGGATGTTCCGGCACCGGAGATGAATTGCTTGACACCGTCGATAACGTAGTCGCCGCCTTCGCGAACGGCCTTGGTGCGCAACGCACTCGCATCGGATCCCGCGTCGGGCTCGGTCAAGCAATAACTGGCGAACGACTCCATCGACGCCAGCCGCGGCACCCAGGACTTGCGTTGTTCATGGGTACCGAAGCTGTCGACCATCCAGGCGCACATATTGTGGATCGACAGGAAGGCCGCGATGGTCGGATCGGCCTTCGCGAGTTCTTCGAAGATGCGCACGGCGTCGAGTCGACGCAGTTCGCTGCCTCCGACATCGTCACGGCAGTAGATGGCCGCCATGCCCAGCTCGGCCGCCTCGCGCAATACGTCGATGGGGAAGTGGTGGTTCTCGTCCCATTCCAATGCATATGGTGCGACGCGCTTTTCGGCGAACGCGGCAGCCGTCTCGGCGATCACGCGTTCGTCGTCGTCAAGGCCGAATAGATCCATAAGGAAACTTCAGCTCTATTTCATTGTTGGGATGACGAACTCGGCGCCGTGGCTACCCGCGGGCCAACGCTGCGTGACTGTCTTGACCTTGGTGTAGAAGATGATCGACGCCGGGCCGTGCTGGTTGAGGTCGCCGAAGCCGGACCGCTTCCAGCCGCCGAAGGTGTGGTAGGCCACCGGCACCGGGATCGGCACATTCACGCCGACCATGCCGACCTGGACTCGGGACACGAAGTCGCGTGCGGTGTCGCCATCGCGGGTGAAAACCGCGACGCCGTTGCCGTATTCGTGCTCCGAAGGCAGCCGGAGCGCTTCCTCGTAGTCCTTCGCGCGGACCATGCACAGCACCGGGCCGAAGATCTCGTCCGTGTAGATCGACATGTCGGGAGTGACGTGGTCGAACAGTGTCGGGCCGATGAAGTAGCCGCCCTCGAGGTTGGCATCCCCGAACTGAAGGTCGTCGCTGCTGCGCTCGCGGCCGTCGACGACCGCCTCGGCGCCCGCCGCAACGCCCTGGTCGATGTAGTCCTTGACCCTGACAAGCGCCGCCTCGGTGACCAGCGGACCGTAGTCGGCCTTCGGGTCGAGGCTGTGGCCCACCCGGAGGTTGTTGACCCGTTCAATCAGCCTGGCGCGCAGGCGATCCGCCGTCTGTTCGCCGACAGGCACCGCGACACTGATCGCCATGCAACGTTCGCCTGCGCTGCCGTAGCCCGCGCCGATCAGCGCGTCGACGGCCTGGTCGAGGTCGGCGTCGGGCAGCACGATCATGTGGTTCTTCGCGCCGCCGAAGCACTGGGCGCGCTTACCGTGCGCGGCCGCGCCCGAGTAGATGTACTGCGCGATATCGGAGCTGCCGACGAAGCCCACCGCCTTGATCTCCGGATGCTCGAGGATGGCGTCGACGGCTTCCTTGTCGCCCTGCACCACCTGGAACACGCCGGGCGGCAGGCCGGCTTCGAGGAACAGCTCGGCAAGCCGGACCGGCACCGAGGGATCACGCTCGCTGGGCTTGAGGATGAACGCGTTGCCGCACGCGATGGCCGGGCCGGCCTTCCACAACGGGATCATGGCCGGGAAGTTGAATGGGGTGATACCGGCGACCACGCCCAGCGGCTGGCGCATCGAATACACGTCGATGCCGGAGCCGGCGCCCTCGGTGTACTCGCCCTTCATCAAATGCGGTATGCCGACGGCGAACTCGATGACCTCGATGCCGCGCTGGATGTCGCCCTTGGAGTCGGCGAGGGTCTTGCCGTGCTCGAGCGACAGCGTTTCGGCCAGCTCCTCGACGTTCTGGTTGACCAGGTCGATGAAGCGCATCAGCACGCGGGCCCGGCGCTGCGGGTTCCACGCCGCCCACTCCTTCTGGGCCGCGGCGGCGCCCGCCACCGCGGCGTCGACGTCGGCTGCCGACGCCATCGGCACCGTCGCCTGGACCTCGCCAGTGTTGGGGTTCATCACGTCAGCGGTGCGCTTGGACTGTCCCGCCGTGCGCTGGCCGTTGATGAAATGCGAAATCTGTGTGGTCATGAGCCCTGCCCCTCGGCCGAATATTAATACTAGGATATCCTAGTATTATTCCTGCGGTGTGCGCAAGGCACCCCCGCGAGACTGCGGGGAGATCGCGAATTCGTCACACGCGAGCCGCTTGCATCTGTTTCAACGCCGACGCTCGCGGGCCGTCACTGGCCACGCGCCTCGTAGGTGTTTTCCACTCTGTCTTTCAATGGGGCCCACCATGATTCGTTGGCGCGATACCAGTCGATCGTCGCGCGCAGGCCCTCTTCGAAGTCGGTGTGCTTCGGGCGCCAGCCGAGTTCGTGGTAGAGCGGTGACGGGTCGATGGCGTAGCGGAGGTCGTGGCCTGCGCGGTCGGTGACGTGGTCGAAGTCGTCGGGGTCGTGGCCCATGAGGGCCAGGATGGTGCGCAGCACGGTCAGGTTGTCGCGTTCGCCCTCGGCACCGATGAGGTAGGTGCGCCCGATCTGTCCGTCGGCCAGGATGGCGAACACCGCGCTGTTGTGGTCCTCGACGTGGATCCAGTCGCGCACATTGGCGCCGGCGCCGTAGAGCTTGGGTCGGCGCCCGGTCAACACGTTGGTGATCTGACGCGGAATGAACTTCTCCACATGTTGATAGGGCCCGTAGTTGTTGGAGCAGTTCGAGATGGTGGCCGCCACCCCATAGGAGCGCACCCAAGCGCGCACCAGCAGGTCGGCGGCGGCTTTGGTCGACGAGTACGGGCTCGACGGGTTGTAGGGGGTGGTCTCGGTGAACCGCTGCGCGCAGTGCAGGTCCAGATCGCCATAGACCTCGTCGGTGGACACGTGATGCAGCCGCACCCCGTGAACGCGCACGGCCTCCAAAATGGTGAAGGTGCCCACCACGTTGCTGTGCACGAACGGTTCGGGGTGGGCCAGCGCGTTGTCGACGTGGGTTTCGGCGGCGAAATGCACCACCGCGTCGGCCTCGCCGACCAACTTGTCCACTAGTCCGCCGTCGGTGATGTCGCCCTGCACCAGCCGGATATCGCTCTCGACCGGGGCCAGCGACTCCCGGCTGCCGGCATATGTCAACGCATCGAGCACTGTCACCGAATCTTCGGGGTGCTCGCGCACACACTCATGCACGAAATTCGCGCCGATAAACCCCGCGCCACCGGTCACCAGCAACCGCATGCTCAAACCCTAGCGGCTTGGTGTGCAGACGATCGCCAGGGCGTCGTTATGGGCATCGACGCCTGCCGTCCCGATCCGCTGCGCGAACCGCGACCGAAACTCCTCATTAGCCGCCGGCCCGAGCAGCAAGCGATCGGCTGGGTGCCAAGCCACCTGACGTAACGCTTGACAATCGCCACGACACCAATCCCGGCGAACGGGTCGAGCGGGATCTGGCCCGGACGAACACCCGCTTGACTCCCGAAGGATGGATGCAATGTCGCCTCAACCGAACCGTGTCGCAGTCTCGGCCGGTCGCCGTGTCGAACTGGGCGATTGCGCTTCCGCCGCACCTGTCGCGGGCTGGTGGCTGAACTTCGTGGCCGGCTTCGTTCCCGTCGTAACGGGTCTTGTCGTTCTTGCAGTCGATTGGCTCGGCGTCCTGCGCGCCGATTCTCCCTTTTGGACCGCGCTCGGAAACTTGGGTTTTCGTATTCGAGTCTCGACGCGGCGGGGTCCGGCGCGGCGCTCTGGGCGGAACTTATTGGCTCGGTCGGAGGGTTAAACATCCTTGCTGCAGGGATTGCCGTCAGTGTGGTCGCACGCTTCGGACGACGCGCCGGGCGGCGCTGGGCGTGGTGGTTCCTCTGCTTCTGCTTCCTGTGGATCCTTGTTCATGACGCCATCATGACAACGCGGTTCTTCCCGGCAACAGGCCAGCCATTCATGGTGTTGCCCTACAGTTACTGCGCGCTTATGCTCGGCGGGCTCCTCAGGTCGCGCCGCGTCGTCTTTGCCAGCGCAACCTCGCGCGATTCGCCGAGCCATGACTTTGCTGGAGTGCTTGACAATCCTGGAGTCTCCGCAACCGCGCGGCACCGGCGAGGATGCGGCGGGCAGCCGTGATCGACGGCGTGTACACCACCGCGCCCTGGGCACGTCTAGTTGGTCCACCCACCAACACAGTCAAAGCCTGGTGGCCGACGAATATGCGGCACCCGGCCGACCAAGGCCCATGCCCTGCAAAGGGCCACAAACTCGCAGAAGTAGGGACTGCGCGAAGCGGCGGGAAATCTGTGATTGACCGGCGCCGTCGGCGGGAGAATCCTCAAGGTGATCGCCGACCTTCGCGACGATCCGGGAGGACGGTAATGAGTTCGGAACATGTAACAGAGCAGGTGCCGCTGGCCGAGATCCAGGAGGGTGACACGATCCAGCATCCCGAGTCGGGTCAGTGGTTCACCGTCACCCGAACAGCGGACGACACATCGACTGTCACTCACAAACACTCAGATGGCGACAGGACGGTCATCGAGGGGTACCGCGTCTACTACGGCGACTAACGACAAGGCGATCAGGG
>Ga0134125_10004733_pt1 | contig 15532 bp, 15 predicted proteins | sample KB31751_FD_96464 | JGI IMG/M metagenome (GOLD analysis project Ga0134125, IMG submission 96464) | Terrestrial soil microbial communities with excess Nitrogen fertilizer from Kellogg Biological Station, Michigan, USA - KB3-175-1 | ecosystem: Environmental > Terrestrial > Soil > Unclassified ... | reverse complement strand
CGCCAATATCCAGACCATCGGCGAGCTGATCCAGAAGAGCGAGAACGAGATGCTGAAGACCAAGAACTTCGGCCGCAAGTCGCTCAACGAGATCAAGGAAATTCTGGCGACCATGGGCTTGTCGCTGGGGATGCGAATTGACGACCAGGGCAATGCGGTGCAGTCGGCCGACAACGCCTAGGAATTGGACCGGAAACTTCGATGCGACACCTGAATGCAGGCTACAAACTCGGCCGTAACACTTCCCACCGGCGCGCGCTGCTGCGCAACCTGGTGACCTCGCTGGTGCTGGAGGAGCGGATCCAAACCACGGTGCCCAAGGCCAAGGCGATGCGGCCGCTGGCGGAGCGCATGATTACGCTGGGCAAGCGCGGCTCGGTGCACGCGCGGCGGCAGGCGGCCTCCTACCTGCTCGATCCGCAGGCGGTGGCCAAGCTGTTCGACAGCCTGTCGGCGCGGTTTGACGACCGGCCCGGAGGCTATACCCGGATCGTCAAGACCGGGTTCCGCGCCGGCGACAACGCCCCGCTGGCCTACATCGAGTTCCTGGGCAGCGAAGCCATGCAGGAGGCGAAGCGGAAGCGGCGCAGCGAGCTGCTGGAGCGGAAAGCGGCGGCGCAGAAGAAGGCGGCCGAGGAACTGGGCAATCAGAACGAGTCGGGCAAAGAGGAGTAACACGCTCCACCGGAGATGCTTCCGGCGTCATGAGAGAACGGCGGCTCTGGAGGCCCTGAAAGGGCATCCGGAGCCGCAAGCGTTTTGCGGTCAGCATAACTGGTGACGCCAGACACGGTAAGATAGATTGTTGCGACCTCGATTCCACAACTCCACCCGGGCGCGGCGCGCCACCCTGGCGGCGGGGGCGTTGGCGCTGGCCGGGCTCCTGGCGGGATGCGGCCGGGCGCCGATGCCGCACCCGCCCGAGCCGCCGCTCCAAACCGCAACGCTGCAGGAACTGGTCGCGCGCTTCAACCGGAACGCCAACGCCGTCCAGACGATGACGTTGAAGCTGAACCTGAGCGTCAAAACGACCGCGAAGAAGTACCCCAAGTTGAGCACGTACCTGCTCACGCAGAAGCCGTCGGACATCCGTATTTCGGGTTCGATCACGCTGTTGGGGCGGATCTTCGACATGGCCTCCGATGGATCGCGGTTCGAAGTGAATATCCCCCCTGACAACCAATTCGTCGTTGGCCGGAACGACGTGATACCGGCGGAGACATCGAACCCGCTGGAGAAACTGCGGCCGCAGGTGATTCTGAACGCGCTGCTGACCAACCCAATCGCGCCGACGCAGCATGTCGCCTTCGATCCGGACGAAAGTACGCACGACTACGACCTGCTGGTAATCGCGCCCGGGGACAACGGCGTCGATCACCTGGTACGGCGCATTACCTTCAGCCGCTATGATCTGCTGCCGCACCGGCAGGTGATCTACGACGGCGACCAGATCCATGCAACGGTGGCGGAGTACAGCCACTTCGTTCTTCTCAACGACATCGCGATTCCGCTCGACATGAATTTGGAGCGGCCGGTGGAGGGCTACGCGCTGCACCTGCAAATCGCCTCCAACGGGGTGACGCTGAACAAGCCATTCACGACCGCCAACCCATTCGAATTGCAGCCGCCGGCGGGCAGCCGGGTCGTGAAAATCAGCGAGCGTTAACGCGGCATTGTAGGTTGGTAGCCAAGGCGCGGCGGTAACGGTTGCTGGCCGCGGTGAACCAGGTGCTATCCGGCGCGGGGGTTTGGGCGGCGGCGAGGCGGCAGTAGGCGGCGCGAAAGGCGAGGTAGGCGCAGCGGTGCCAGCGCAGGCGGCGGGCCAGGCGGGAGGGAGCTTCTCCAGCGCGGCGGCAGTAGGCTGAGAGGACGGCGGCGCCGGCGGCGGCGCCGAATTCGGATGCGAGCCCGGCCAGATCCCAGGCGATATCCGCAGGGCCGGGAAAAAATGGATCATCGGCGTGATCTGTGCCGTCGAACTTGACCCATCCGGCGGGCGTAGCACCCCACTCCTGGCGGAGCATGCGGCCATCGAGCGCCACCGGAACCGCGGCCGGGGCCTCGCGCAGCGCGGGCGGGAGCGGGGCTGCGAGCAGGCGTTCGACATTCAGGGCAAGCATTTCAATCAGTGGGGGTGCGGGCGGTGCGGCGGGGCCGAGGGGGAAGTTGGACCGCACCCAGGCAAGATAGGCGCCCGCGAACTCGCACCACGCCGCCGTGGGGCGCACGGGGCGGGAAGGAATGCAGGGGTACAGAATCCAGCCGTCAGCGGGAGAGTCCGCCGCGGGGGCCCAGCCGGCGCGCGCCAAAGCGCGGGCACGGTCGAGCGCGGCCCGGCCATACGGTCCAAAGCCAGCAAACTTAAGCAGGCGGCGGCGGTCGCGGGAGAGGAATTTAAGGCGTTCCTGGGCGCCCCAAACCGGAGTCCGCGGCGGAGCCGGGAGGAGCGCGCGCCAGGCGCCGGCGCTCAGGTTGAAGGCCGCGCGCCATCCTGGCGGCGGGGCGAGGCCCGGTGCCCGAAACTTCCGCCACCGCGGCCAGCCGGCGGCGGCGGCGGGGTAGCCGAGGTTACCAGGGTCGGGGTTGGCGGAGGGCAACAGGGCGATACGGTCGGGAGCGACTCCAAGCGAGGTAAGGCACTCGACCACGCAGGCAAAGGACGACCCACTCAGACCGGGACCCTCGTCGGCGACGAGGAAGGCGCCCGGCCAGACGGCCAAGGCGCGCGCGAGGGACGGGGTCAGCGCAAGCACCCGCGCTTGGGGATCCCCGCGGGGACGCAGCGTGGCGCAGCGGTGCGGGACCGGCGCCGCGGCGAGGGCGGAAAGCACCACCGGAGCGAGGTAACTGCCGGCAGTGCGCAGGCCCAGTACCCAAGCCGGGTGCGCCGGGTGGCACGCTTGCCAGGCGTGTGCGGCGCGGGCGTAGCTCCGGGGGTCGAGGCCATAGAAGCGCAGTCCCTCGGGCGCCGGTTCGGTCACAACGGTTGGGCCCGGGGGCAGGACGGCTTCGACGGCGGCGCGGGCGGCCGCATCCCCTTGGTTCTGGCCGGTGAGCAATGCGATGGCGGCCTGGGCGGAAAGGCCGACCAGGGCGCCAAGGGCGGACGCCTGGCCGTCGCGGGCGGGAAACCAGAGATCGGCGAGGGCGCACTCGAGACTTCCCGCGGCAAGGAGGCGATCGAGGCTAGCGGGGGGTGAGTGCCGCCATCGGGTCCAGAGTGACGCCACCGTGGTGGTGGCGGCCACATGACGGAAGATATGCACGCTGGCCTGCTCCTCAACCTGATGCTTTTCCGCGTTGAAGCCGCTACAATGAGGACGGTCCGGAGTGCTCCAAGGGGGCTTCCGGCCGAGGAGGACCCGCATGGCCACAGCCCAATCCGAGAGCTCGCACCTGGGGAAAACCATTCGCTTTGAGGGCGAGATCGCCGGCGGCGAAGACATCTTCGTGGATGGAACGCTGGAGGGGAGCATCAACCTGCCCGGGCACCTGGTGACGGTGGGGCCCAATGGCCAAGTCAACGCCAACATTCAGGCGCGTGAACTGGTCGTTCACGGCAAGGTGCGGGGCAACGCCCAGGCGCAGGACCGAATCGAAGTGAGCCGCACCGGTTCGGTGCAGGGCGATCTCGCCATGGCGCGCATCTCGATTCAGGACGGGGCGTTTATGCAGGGACGGGTGGACATCCGGGCGGGAGCGGCGGCTGCCGCGACGCCGCGGGCGGCCGCCGCTCCCGCCGCAACCACGCCGGCGGCTTCGAGCGCGACGCCGGGGGTGCTGCCCGGGCTGACGCCTCCGGGCGAGCGTAAATTCTGATTCACCATGCTGCAGAAAGTACGAAGCATGTTCCAGCCGGCGGCGCCGGGCAGCGGCCCAGCCACGGCCATGGCGGCGCCGTCGGCGCCAGGGGTCTTGCGCCACAGCAACGGGTTGCGTGAGTTTCTGAACGGCTGGGACAAGACGGAGGGGCGGCGCGTCCTTGATCTGGGCTGCACCTCCAGCGCCAACCTGAATTTCTTTACCGAACTGGGCCACAGCATCTACAGCGACGACCTGTTGCTGGAGAGCGGAGATCCGCGCTACCTGCGGAAGGAGGAGACGGGCCCGGTGTTCGATCCGGGGATGTGGCTGCAGGCCAACCTGGATTTCGAGCCGGAACGGTTCGACGCGGTGTTGCTGTGGGATCTGGTGGACTACATGCCGGAGGCTCTGGTCAAGCCTCTGATGGCGCGGCTGACGAAGATTCTCAAGCCCTCGGGGACCATCCTGGCGTACTTCCACACGCGCGACGCGGGCGCGGAAGCGGCGTTTTTCCGCTACCACATCCACGACAAGGAGACGCTGCAATTGCGGCCGGGCGCCGCCTACCGGCTGCAGCGCATCTTCAACAACCGCCACGTGGAGAATCTTTTCCAAGGGTATCGCGCGGTGAAATTCTTCCTGGCGCGCGATAACTTGCGCGAAGTGCTGGCCAGCAAGTAAATCACTGAAAATGGGGGTTGGAGGGAGTGGGTAGCCAAGGAGCGCTCCCGGGCTACCCAGGTGGGATAGGGTGAAGGGTTCCCCGACCGTACGGGATCCGCATCGGGCGGGGACGTGTACGTAGATGCGGAACCGTACCGCGAGTCGGCCGGTGGGCGAAAGTTGCAGCGGTGCCGGGCTCCAGAATGGTACCCGGCGGGGAAAGGTTTGAGGTCGTCCCAAAACCGGTGCTATGCTCAGGCGCATGCGATGGATGGCGCAAGCGGGTGGGGTGGTGCTGTTGGCCGCCATGGCGGCGGCCCAGAGTAAGCCGGCGGCGCCGGCGCCGGTGGCGGCACTGGCGCGGCAAGTGCTGCGGCAACTGGTCGAGATCAACACCACCGATGCGATGGGGACCAGCCAGGCGGCGGAGGCGATGCGCCAGCGTTTTCTGGCGGCGGGCTTTCCGGCGGCCGATGTGGAGTTGTTGGGCGACAACCCCAAGAAGCAAAACCTGGTGGTGCGGTACCGCGGGACGGGGGCGCAGAAGCCGCTGCTGTTGATGGGGCACCTGGACGTGGTGGAGGCGCGGCGGGCGGACTGGAGCACCGATCCGTTCCAGTTGGTGGAGAAGGGCGGGTACGAGTACGGCCGGGGCACGCAGGACATGAAGGATGGCGACGCGATCTACGTGGCCGCGCTGATCGAATTGAAGCAGGAAGGCTACCGGCCCGACCGAGACATCATCCTGGCGCTGACCGCGGCCGAGGAAGGCGGCAGCGACAATGGCATGGAGTGGCTGGTACGGCACCGGCGCAACCTGATCGAGGCCGCTTACGCGGTCAACGCCGACGGCGGCGGGGTGGACGCGGAAAACGGCAAGCCGCTGTATCTCGCGGTGGATGCCAGCGAGAAACTGTATGCCGATTATCTTTTGCGCGTGACCAATCGAGGCGGTCACAGTTCGCTGCCGGTGCCGGACAACGCCATCTACCGGCTGGCGGCGGCGCTGCAGAAAATCGAACGGTACAAGTTTCCGTTTGAACTCAACGCCGTGACGCGAGGCTACTTCGAGGCGCGCAGCCGGTTGGACGCGGGCGCGCGGGCGGCGGACGAGCGGGCGGTGGCACGCGAGCCGATGGACCGGGCGGCGGCGGCGCGTCTGGCGGCCGACCCGCTCTTCAACGCGACCTTGCGCACCACCTGCGTGGCGACCCGGCTGAACGCCGGCGACGCCAACAACGCGCTGCCACAGAACGCCGAGGCGCTGGTCAATTGCCGCATCCTGCCGGGGCACTCGGCGGCGGAGGTACAGCGGCTGCTGAGCTCGGTGATCGCGGACGGCGAGGTGAAATTGGAGTACATGAACACCGACGGCCGCCTGGCGGCCAACGCGCCCACGGCGGTGTCGCCGGCGCCGCCGGCGCTGAACCCGCAACTGATGGGCACGCTGCGGCGGCTGGCGGACGCATTTTGGCCGGGACTGCCGGTGGTGCCGGACATGGCGACGGGGGCGAGCGACGGCAAGTACACCAACGCCGCCGGCTTGCCGACCTATGCGCTTTCGGGCGTGGCGATCGACGAGAACGACGTGCGGGCGCACGGGCGGGACGAGCGCATCGGCATTGCCAGCTTCGACACGGGCGCGCTCTTCGGTTACCGCTTGATCCGGGCGCTGAGCGGGGGCGGGAAGCAGCCCTAGGCTTCTAGCGAGTCAACCCAGCTTGATGACGTTGTTGCGGACGGCGCACTGCACCAACTGCGCCTTGTTGTGCACGCCGAGCTTGCGCATGAGGTTGAGCTTGTGCGTGTCCACGGTCTTGATGCTGAGGCCGAGTTGGGCGGCGATGGCCTTGACCGACATGCCTTCCGCCAGCAGTTTCATGGTCTCGCGCTCGCGGCGGGTGAGGGACTCGAGATGCGGCGGGCGGCGCGCCGGTTCGGGGCGGGCGGGGCGCGCGAGCAGGGTGGAGACCACGCGGGGGCTGAGGTAGCGTCCGCCTTGATGGATGGCGCGGATGGCGGCGACGAGTTCGCTGGCGGGCGTGTCCTTGAGCACGTAACCGGCGGCGCCGGCCTGGTTGGCCTGGACCACGTAATCCTCGTCCTCGTACATGCTGAGGAACAGCACGCGGGTGCGGGGGCGCTCGTGGCGGATTTGGCGGGCGGCCTCGAAGGCGAGCAGGCCGGGCATGCCGATGTCGAGCACGGCAAGGTCGGGGCGGAGGGCGGCGGCCTTGCGCACCGCTTCCGCGCCGTCGTGGGCCTCGCCCACCACCTCGATGTCGTCCTCCGCTTCGAGCAAGCGCTTCAAGCCGTGGCGGAACAGGGTGTGATCGTCGGCGAGCAGGAGGCGGATGCGCGGCGGATCGGCGGTGCGCCGCGGGTCCGAGGGGGACGGGGTCCATGCCATAGGGGATGCCTGGGCGGAGGAGCAGCTCCGCGGCTGGCACGAGGGCAACGCGGCGTCACCTCGAGCCGGCAAGCGGACAGGGCAGGAGCGGGCCGGGAGGTTGTCCGGCGGCATGCCCTGACACTGAGTCAGACGAGCGATTGACTCGCTGAGGTTGTCAGTGAGCGTACGCGGCGGGTGCGTAAAATACGCCAGCCGACGCCGCGGGGGCGCGGCCGCACCGGCGAAAGCCCGCTCCAGCCGCGGGTTGGCAAATGGAATTCAGCTTGCATGCAAGAAAGCAGCACAGCAGACGAGCGGGGGCGGTGTACCGGTTCGAGGCGCGCCGGGCGATGTAAATAGGGGAAGCGGGCCGCGACAAACGGCATCCAACCCGGTATCAAGAAAATCCCCGACCGGAGAAATACCCGGCCTGACGGTGAGAAGGCAAGCGGGGTGGGGACATGGCCCGGTAAGGTTCGGCATTCATGAGAGCATGCGCATGCACGGAGGATGGCCACAATACGCGGCGGACGGGGGCGAATCGCTGCGTTACGAAATTGCCGGCGAGGCCGATCTGGTGGCGGCGCGGGACGGTGCGCGGCGCCTGGCGGGGCAGTTGGGGTTCGCGTTGGGAGAAACCACGCTGATCGCCACCGCCATCACCGAACTGGGGCGCAACATCCTGATGTACGCCGGCGCGGGGGAAATTACGATGAGCGTGTCGCGGGGCGGATTGCGGCAGGGGCTGGAGATCACCGCCCGCGACCGGGGGCCGGGAATCGGCAATCTGCGCCAGGCGCTGCAGGACGGCTACTCCACCTCGTCGGGATTGGGCCTGGGTTTGCCGGGGGTGCGGCGCTTGGTGGATGAGTTCACCATCACGTCGGAAGCGGGCAGCGGCACGCAAGTGCGGATCAAGAAATGGCTGCCGGTGCGACAGCAGAGGGCGAGTTGAGGCCGCTGCCCATGCCGGCGCGGCAGCGCCGATCATGAGCCCAACCCTGCAAGCCGTGGCGGATTGGAAGCAAGAGTATGCGGAATGCCTGGAGCGGCATGTGCAGGCGGCGGCCGGCGTGCGGTTGGCGCCCGCGCCCCAGGAGGAGGACCGCCTGGAGCGGGCGTATGAGCTGGGGCGGCGTTGTCTCGCCGGGGGCCAGGGGTTGGTGGAGCTGGCGGCGTGGCACCGGCAGGCGCTGCGCCACTGCGGCGGCGCGGTAGCGGGCGGGCCCGGGGCGGACGCGGCGGCACAGTTCCTGTGCGAGGCGCTGGCGCCGTTTGAGATGACCCACCGCGGCTTCGCGGAAGCCAAGCTGATGCTGCGGCGGCTGCACGAGCTGATTGAGAACGAGGCGCGGCGGATCGCGCGTTCGCTGCACGACGGCGCGGGGCAGTTGCTGGCGGCGGTCCATTTGCAACTCGACCTGCTGGCGGCGGAACTGCCGGCAGAGGCGCGCGAAGGCATCCAGAGTTCGCGGCAACTGCTGGACCAGGTGGAGGCTCAGCTGCGCGACCTGGCGCATGAGTTGCGTCCGGCGCTGCTCGATCACTTCGGGCTGGTGCCGGCGTTGCGAGCGCTGGCGGAGGGGTACTCGCAGCGCGGCGGCATGGACGTGACGGTGACGGCGAGCCTGGGGCGGCGCTTGTCGCCGGCGGTGGAAGCGGCGCTGTACCGCATCGTGCAGGAAGCGCTGATCAACGTTCACAAGCACGCGCAGGCGGGGCAGGTGGAGATCGAGGTGCGGGATTTGGGGGACGCGGTGTTTTGCCGGGTGCATGACGATGGGGCGGGATTCGATCCCGAGAACCTGGCCACGGGCGCGGGTCTGGGACTGTACAGCATGCGCGAGCGCGCCGACGCGCTGGGCGGCCGGGCGGAGATCCGTTCGGCGCCGGGTGAGGGCACCAGCGTGGAGGTGGCCATCCCCGCCGGCGGCAATGGGGCGGCGGCGGGAGTGGGCGCGCCCGGATGCGGAGGCGAGGGCTAACCATGCCGACGCAGGTGCTGCTGGTCGAGGACCACCAAATGGTGCGGGACGGGCTGGCGATGCTGCTGGAGCGCGCCGGCTTCAAGATTGTGGCCCAGGCCGCGGACGGACAGCAGGCGGTGCGCCAGGCGGAAGCGCTGCAGCCGGAGGTGGCGGTGGTGGACATCGCGCTGCCGCTGCTGAACGGGTTGGAGGCGGCGGTCGAGATCGTCAAGGTCTCGCCCAAAACGAAGATCATCTTCCTGACCATGCACTATGACCGGCAGTACGTGCTGCGCGGATTCAAGCTGGGAGCCAAAGGGTTCGTGTCGAAGAGTCACGCGCCCGAGCAGTTGGTCCAGGCCATTCGCGACGTGACCCGGGGCAAGACCTACCTGAGTCCCGAGATGTCGCAGGTGGTGCTGGAGGCCTTCCAGTCGAACGAGGACGCCGAGGCGGAGCCGCTGACGCCGCGCGAGCGCCAGGTGCTGCAACTGGTGGCGGAAGGCAAGAGCATGAAGGAAGTGGCGGTCGTGCTCAACATCAGCGTCAAAACGGCGGAGACGCACCGCGCCCGCACCATGGAGAAGCTCGACATCCACGAGACGGCAAGCCTGGTGCGCTACGCCATCCGGCGCGGACTGCTGCAGCCGTAGCCCCCGCCGCGGGTAGGGAAATCCCGGTAGGGAGCTAGCGGTCAATCCACCCGAGCCCGCATCTGCCCAAACTACCGGATGAGCGCGCAACTCTTCTGCGCTTCTAACCACCTGTACGATTCACGTGGAGCTGGTAGAGCCAGGGAGACGGTGACCGAGTCTCCTGAGTTCCTGACCGCCACGACAGGTGACCAGGAGACTCTATGCCGTTATCCGGACAAGCCGCCGCTCCCCCCGCCCGCCGCGGCGCCCGCATTGACGAGCTAGGGGAAGGGCGGGGATTCGTCGCCGCCAGCCCGGCCATGCTGCGCGTGCGGGATCACATTGCGCAGGTGGCGGCGATCAACGTCCCGCTGCTGCTGCTGGGCGAGAGCGGGGTGGGGAAAGAAGTCGGGGCGCGGCTGGCGCACAATCTGTCGCCGCGGCGCCACAATGCGTTCCTCAAAGTGAATTGCGCGGCGCTGCCGGCGGAGCTGCTGGAGAGCGAGCTGTTCGGCTTCGAGGCGGGCGCCTTCACCGGCGCCAACCGGGCCAAGCCGGGGAAGTTCGAGCTGTGCAATCACGGCACCATGTTTTTGGACGAGATCGGGGAGATGGCGCCGCCGCTGCAGGCGAAGCTGCTGCAGGTGTTGGAGGAGGGGCGGTTTACGCGGCTGGGGGGCCGCTCGGTGGTCACGGTGGACGTGCGGGTGGTGGCCGCGACCAACCTGGAGATGCGGGAGGCGCTGGAGCGGAAGCAGTTCCGCGAGGATTTGTACTACCGTTTGAGCGCCGTCTCGGTGGTGATTCCGCCGCTGCGCGAGCGGCGCGAGGAGATCGCGCCGCTGCTGGAGTTTTTCCGCGACCGGCTGTGCCAGCAGTGGCAGCGGCCGCCGGTGGCGCTGCCGCCGGAGCTGGTGGCGGCCTGCTACAACTACAGTTGGCCGGGCAACGTGCGCGAGCTGCAGAACCTGGTGAAGCGGCTGGTGATATTGGGCGACGCGGCCGGCCTGGTGGAGGAGCTCAACCGCAGCGCGGGGGCGCGGACGGGGGCGCGGGTGCTGGAGTTTCCGCACCCCGAGACGGTGTCGAACCTGAAGGAAATGGTGCGTCAGTTGAAGTTCTCGGCCGAGAGCCGGGCCATTCACTGCGCCCTGGACCGGGCCAACTGGAACCGGCGGGCGGCGGCGCAGGCGCTGGGCATCAGCGCCAAGTCGCTGATGCACAAGATGCAGCAGTACGGAATCCGCTGGCCGCCGCTGGGGGCGGCCGGCATGACCAACGACGGGCGGCCGCCGCTGCAGGTGGTGAAATAACGCGGCCCGGACCGCGACTGGGGACAGGACGGCAATGCGCGACGAGATGCATGAACTACCACCGATCGAACTCATCTTCGGCCACTCCGAAGCCATGCGGCGGGTGCGCGAACACCTGGGACAAATCGCGCTGGCGGAGGCGCCGGTACTGATCCAGGGCAGCAACGGTTGCGGCAAGGAGATGATCGCGCGCTGGATCCACGCGAACTCGCCGCGCCGGCAGCAGCCCTTCGTCAAGGTGCATTGTCCGGCGATTCCCAGCCAACTGCTGGAGAGCGAACTGTTCGGGCACGAGGCCGGCTCCTTCACCGGCGCGGTGCGCACCAAGCCGGGCCGGGCGGAGGAGGCGGACGGCGGGATACTTTTCCTGGATGAAATCGGGGACCTGGAGCTGGGGCTGCAGGCCAAGCTGCTGCAATTGCTGCAGGACGGGCAACTGAGCCGGCTCGGCGGGGAGACGGTGCGCAGCCTGGATGCCCACTTCATCTGTTCGACCAACCGCGACCTGAAGGCGGAGGTGCAGGCGGGGCGGTTCCGGGCGGATCTGTTCTACCGCATCAATGTGGTCACGGTGTCGCTGCCGCCGCTGCGCGAGCGCAAGGAGGATATTCCGGCGCTGGCGGCCTACCTGTTGGCCAACCTGAGCAGGAAATATGGCCGCCCGGTCGAACCGCTCTCCCACGCCGTGATCCAACTGCTGGTGGCGCACGCCTGGCCGGGGAATATCCGCGAGTTGGAGAACCTGCTCAACCGGTTCGTCATCTTCGGGACCGAGGACGCCATCACCGCGGAGCTGCTGGGCGAGCGGGCGGCGGCCGCCGAGGCGGCCGCGCCTTCGCCCTCGCTGCGCAAGATCGCGCGCCAGGCCAGCCTGGAGGCGCAGCGGCGGGTCATTCTGGACGTGCTCCACTCCAACCACTGGAACCGGCGGCTGACGGCGCGGGAGCTGCGCATCAGCTATCGCGCGCTGCTGTACAAGATCCGCGACACCGGCATTCCCACGCGGCGTTCGTTGCAGCCGCTGCCCGCGGCGCCGCCGGCACCGGCGTCGCTGAACAACCTGCTGCCCACGCGCGGCGAATAAGGAGACAACTGTGACTGCAGTGGCATGGATCGGACGGGTATTTCCCCTTCTTTTGGCGGCGGGGCTGGGCGCGGCCTTGGCGCAGGGGACGGCACCGGCGCGGGCGGCGCTGAGCGGCGCGTCCCAGCCGGCGCGTCCGGCGGCCCCGCTGCACGCCGCCGGCCCGGCGCCGGCCGCGGCCAGCGTCAGTACCGACTACAAGCTGGGCGCCGACGATGTCTTGAACATCGAGGTATGGCACGAGCCCGACATTTCCGGCAAGGTGCCGGTGCGTCCGGACGGCAAGATCTCGGTGCCGCTGGTGGGCGAAGTGCAGGCCGCGGGCGAGACGGCGCTGCAACTGCAGGCCACGATCACAGCCGGGCTCAAGGCGTACATCGACGATCCGGCGGTGACGGTGGTCGTGGAGCAGGTCAACAGCCGCAAGGTCAATGTGCTGGGGCGGGTGCTGCATCCGGGAACCTACAGCCTGGGAACCAAGGTGAACGTGCTGGACGCCTTGGCGATGGCGGGCGGGCCGGTGCCCTTCGCGCACCTGAGCAAGATCTACGTGCTGCGCACGCCCGCGACGGGGCGGGTGCAGCGGCTGCCGTTCGACTACAACCGCGTGATTTCGGGGCAGCGCCCGGACGAGAACGTGCAGCTGTTGCCGGGGGACACGATTGTCGTTCCGTAACGCCATGGGATACCGCATCCTCCATCGGGGTTCGCGCGCTCTGGGCCTCGCGCTGCTCTTCGCGGCGCTAGGGCGGCTGCCGCTCGGGGCGCAGTCGGAGGCGGGCAATGTGCCGATACCCTGGCTGCAGGCCATCGGGGCGGTGCCCACCATGATGGACGCGCCGCTATTGGTGGATCTCAGCGGCATGTCCGGCTTCGACAGCAATATCTTCGACAGCAACCGCAACCCGATCGGCTCGGAGTTTATGGAAGCCGGGGTGCACGCCAGCTACCAACAGGAGGCCTGGATGGAGCGGGAGCGCGCCAACCTGGTCTACGACGGGAACGCGCTCATGTATCCCGGACACTCCGGCAACAACCAGGCCGACCATGCGCTGGCCTTCACCGGCGAACTGGAGCCGACGCCGCGCTGGGTGCTGCGGCTGCGCGACAACTTCTATTATCAGAGCGGCCTGTTTGCAATCGCGCCGCCCACGCCGGCGGCGAGCGTCACGGTGGAGCCGCTCGGGGAGAATCCGAGCGTGGTCACGCCCTTCGCGCGGCAGTGGACGGACAACGGCCGCATGGACGCCAGCTACGCCACCGGGCCGCGGGCCAGCGTGGACCTCTTTGGCAGCTACGGCGTGCACCGCTTCTCCAACGTCTCGGACTCGGCTCAGCTTTACAATTCGCGTGACGCCGAAGCGGGCGCGAGCTACGTGTACCGGCTGTCACGCAACTGGTGGGCGGGACCGACGGTATCGGAAGAGCATTTGGGTTTCGGCAGCCTGGCGCGGGCGCGGTTGTTCACCGCCTCCGGCAGTGTGACCTGGCAGGCGACGCCCGCGCTGGTCTTGACCGCCTTCGGCGGCGGGCAGCACATCGCGTTGCACCAGGAGTTCGAAGAAACGCTGCTGGGGGCGGACTTCTCGGCCAGCGTGGATGAGCACAACTGGCATCCGCAGCTCGGCGGCTCGGTGCAGCGGACCTGGGACTGGGTGCGCGCGACGTTTTCGGGCCAGAAATCCATAACCGACGGCGGCGGCCTGCTGACCACGGTAACCAACGATTACCAGCAACTCGAGCTGCGGGTTCCGGGCGCATCGGACGCGTATCTGGACTGGAACGTGTCGTTGCTGCTGAGCAATGGGACCTCGACGTCATTGGCCTCGGGCGAGGGCGCGTCCTCGTTGAGCGATCAGCGCCTGGGCATTCAATACCAGCGCTGGCTCGCCGACCAGTGGAATATCACCATTGCGGAATCGCTGGTGCGGCAGCGGGCGCAAGGCCTGCCGCAATTCAACAACGCCACCCGCAATTTGTTCAGCGTGGGCGTGACCTATCGGTTAGTGGGCCCTTCAGGGAGGATGTAACCGCGATGACCAAAGCGAGCCAAATGGAGTGGACGTGGCCGGAGATCAAGAGGCTGGCGCTGCGGCGGCGCTGGTATTTTCTGGCGCCGCTGTTTGTTCTGGGATTGGGCGGGGCCGTGGTGCCGCACTTCATGCAGCCCCGGTACCAGTCCACGGCGCTGATTCATATCCAGCAGCAGCAGGTGCCGAGCAAGTACGTATCCCCGAACGTGACGACGAGCGCGGCCGACCGGCTGCAGGCCATCCAGGAGCAGGTGCTGAGCCGGGCGCGGCTGCAAACCCTGATTGACAGCATGGGGCTGTATCCGGGCGAGCGCGCGCACCACACCATGGACGAGATCGTGGACGAGATGGCGCAGGACATCACCATCACCAGCGTGACCGCCACCGACCAACCCGACCAGTTGACCGGCTTCAGCATTGCCTACACGGCGCCATCGCCGGCGACAGCGCAGCGGGTGGTGAACGAGCTGACCTCGATGTTCATTTCCGACAACCTCAAGGCGCGTTCGCAGCAATCGGCCAGCACCACCCAGTTCTTGCAGGGGCAGTTGCAGGACGCGAAGCAGAAGCTGGATCAAGCCGACACGGCGCTGCGGCAGTATAAGTTGCAGTACCTGGGACAACTCCCCGAACAGCAACAGGGGAATCTGGAAATCCTGACCAACCTGCGCACCCAGTATCAGGCCGAAAGCGACGCGCTTTCGCGGGCGCAACAGGAGAAGACCTACTACGAATCGCTGCAGGCGCAGTATGCCGCGGATCCCAAGGCGGCGCGGGCGGCGCCGGACCCGGAATCTCCCGCGGCGAAGTTGCAGCTGGCGCAGTCCAAGCTGGCCGCCCTGGAAGCCAGCCACACCGACAAGTACCCCGATGTCGTGGCGGCCAAGCAGGAGGTGGCGAAGTGGCAGGGGCTGGCCGCGGCGGCGCCGCAGACTGGAAGTGGCGCCTCGCCCACGCAGCCGGCCTTGATTGAGGCGGGCAGCCGCCTCAAGGCGCTCGACCTGGAGATCGCCGGCCGGCAGAAGACGCTGGCGACCTTGGAACAGCGCATCCAGGCGGTCTCGAACCAACTCAACCTGACGCCGGTACGAGAGCAGGCGCTGGCCACCCTGCAACAGACCTTCAACGACGCGCAGAAGAACTACCAGTCGCTGCTGGGCCGCGACCAGGAATCGCAACTCGCGACCGACTTGGAGGAGAGCCAGCAAGGGGAGCGGTTCGCGCTGGTGAATCCGGCCTCGCTGCCGCGCACCCCGGTCAGTCCCAACCGCCTGTTGCTACTGCTGGGGGGCTGGATTCTCGGCATCCTGGCGGGCGCGGGGCTGGTGATGCTGCGGGAATTCACCGACGGCAGCCTGACCGGCGAACGCGACCTGGGGCGGATTACGCCGGTGCCGGTGCTGGCGGCGATCCCCACGCTCTCCTCGCCCGGACGGCTGCGGCGCTCGCGCCGGCACTGGGGGCTGGAAGGGGCGGCGGTGCTCTGCCTGGCGGCGCTGGCGGTGGGCAGCATTGTGGTGAACATTTTGGGGAGCTGAGCGGTGTACGAAAAACACTTCCAACTGCGCTGTGATCCGTTTGCGGTGAGCCCGGACCCCAAGTTCCTTTACGCCACGCCGGCGCACGGGGAAGCCCTGGCGG
>Ga0134125_10004730_pt1 | contig 15538 bp, 14 predicted proteins | sample KB31751_FD_96464 | JGI IMG/M metagenome (GOLD analysis project Ga0134125, IMG submission 96464) | Terrestrial soil microbial communities with excess Nitrogen fertilizer from Kellogg Biological Station, Michigan, USA - KB3-175-1 | ecosystem: Environmental > Terrestrial > Soil > Unclassified ... | reverse complement strand
CGATGGCCGGCAGAACCAGGCCGTGGTTTACGTGCGCGAAGGTCGCAATGGAAAAGACCGTGCGCTGATCGACGTAAACGCTCTCGCGCCGGACGGCACCGTTGCGCTGGATTGGTGGTATCCATCGGAAGATGGCAGATACGTTGTGTTTGGCACGTCGCCGAATGGATCAGAGCTGAGCACGCTCCAGGTGATTGAAAGCGCCACGGGCAAGCTGCTGGCGGAAAAGATTGGACGCACTCGCGCCGCCAGCATAGCATGGCTGCCGGACAGCTCGGGATTCTATTACACGCGCTATCCGCGTCCCGGTGACGTCCCCGCCGGCGAGGAGATGTACTACCGCCGCGTTTTCTTTCACCAGCTCAGTTCTGCTGATAATGCCGAAGGCGCGCATGATCCTTTGATCTTTCCTGCCGATAAAGTCGAGCTTGCGCCGCAGCACTGGCCCAACGTTTCCCTTTCCAATGAGGGCCGTTGGCTGCTGGTCGACGTGAGCGAAGGCTGGACCAAAACGGAGCTTTACCTCAAAGATCTTTCCTTAAAAAATCCTACCTCTATAGACCCAGCAGCGCCGCAGGGCCGATTCCGGCGCATTACAACCGGCGGCAACTTTCTTTATCACGGCGAAATACTGGACGGCCAACTCTACATTACCAGCAATGAAGGCGCGCCGCGTTTCCGAGTCTTCAAGGCCGCCTGCGCCGCACCCGATCGCGCAAATTGGCAAGAGATCATTCTGGAGTCCGACGCGGTAATTGAAGGCCGTGCCGCCATCATCGCTAGAAAACTTTTTGTGCATTCCATCCGGAACGCCAGCTCGCAGCTTAGCCTGTTTGATCTTGACGGAAAGCCGCTGGCGGATGTCGCCATGCCCGCGCTGGGCAGCATTTTTGATCTGGGCGGAAACTGGAACAGCGACTCTGGATATTTTGGGTTCGTCTCATACGCCGTGCCTCCCACTGTTTTTGAAGTGAGTCTCAGCGGCCAAACCACCGAGTGGGCGCGCGTGGAATCCGGAATTGATCCTGCGCGCTATCAGGTGGAACAGCTCTGGTGCAACTCGAAAGACGGAACGCGCGTGCCGATGTTCGTGGTGAGCAAGAAAGGCCTGATGAGAAACGGCCGCAATCCCGCGTTGCTCTCGGGCTACGGCGGATTTAACGTTGGGCGCACGCCATTTTTCAATCGCAACGTGATGTTGCTGCTGCTGGAGCAAGGCGGCGTTTATGCTGACGTGCAGTTGCGCGGCGGAAATGAATTTGGCGAAGACTGGCATCGCAACGGCATGCTGGATAAGAAGCAAAATGTTTTCGACGACTTCATTGCCGCGGCGGAACACCTGATCGCGAAAAAATATACTGACGCAGAGCATTTGGCGATCCAGGGCGGCAGCAATGGCGGTCTGCTGATGGGTGCCGCGCTCACTCAGCGCCCAGACCTGTTCCGCGCTGTCGTGTGCCAGGTCCCTCTGCTGGACATGCTGCGCTATCAGAACTTCCAGATTGCCAAGCTGTGGATTCCCGAATACGGATCGTCGGACGATCCCCAGCAGTTTGAGTATCTTCACGCTTACTCACCCTATCATCATGTGAAGGCTGGCACTCTGTATCCGGCAGTTTTGTTTATGACTGCGGAAAGCGATACCCGCGTTGACCCTATGCACGCGGTAAAGATGGCGGCGCTGCTTCAGGCTAAAGCGGCGAACGGCCGCGAGCGGCCAATCCTGCTGCGCGTGGATGCCAAAGCCGGACATGGAGTCGGCAAGCCGATCACAAAGCTGGTGGATGACGCCGTGGATGTCTGGAGCTTTTTATTCTGGCAGCTTGGGGTAAAGCTGTAGACAACTCGTTCTTAGCGATCCTGACATCATATCGATCGCAAATAAGAAAGGAGCCTCTTTCGGCTCCTTATCACCTTAACCGATCGGAAAAAATATTTAGCTCGCGTTGAGCGGCTGAGTCAGACGGAAGCCCAGACGCCGTTCGGCAATAAATCCCACTTCTTTTTTCCCCGTGGCATAAGCAGCAGTGGTGCCTCCGCCGGCGCCCACAGTCGATCCGATAGCTGCTCCTTTGCCGCCGCCTATCAATGCACCCAGCAGCGCGCCACCACCGGCTCCGCCGCCAATGAATGCCAGGTTCCGTTTCTTGTAGCTGCCACCGCTCACAAACACGCTGTTGGTTTGCAGTGGCACAGTCTTGCCGTTCAGAGTGATGGAGCAAAGAGTGATCCGCAAATAGCCTGCATTATGCATGTGGCCGGACTCGCGGGCGGCAACTATCTTGCCTGTGACCGGCGCGCCTTTTGGCGCGAGAGTTTGTCCTTCAACTACAAGAGGTTCGTCCAGTTCGGCAGAAAAATTCTGCCCGGATTGTGCTGTAGCGCTGGAAATAGATTGCTGCAGCCGCACGTAGATAGCGGTGTTTGCCGGGACCACGAGCGCCTTACCTTCAACGAAAGGCAACTGCTGTTGTGGCATCGCTGGTGTATCCGTAGCGACGACGGTGGGTGGTTGCGCGCCCACACCGCAACCTGCTGCCAGTCCCGCAAGGACCAGCAAAATCAGAAGGAATAGATTCTTTTTCATACCGTACCCCGGCAGTTTGGGGGGGAACCGCCACCATGGGTAAAAGCACGGCAGATGCCAAAATTTCGGCTTTATTTTCTTAGGCTTAGGCCAGGAATATTCTAAAAGTGTGTACTTTTTACCGATAGCCAGAGTAGCTGTTTCTTAGCCGCCAGACGATTAGCGCGTACCGCTTCCGGAAACTCTCTCTGCCACGGCGGTAACCGCAGGCTGGATTACTACCCCGTCAAAAGCAGTGGTTCCCATCAACCGGCCATGAGCAACGCGCAAATTTCGGATGCGCCATCCCGTGCTGATGGCATTCCACGTCCGGCCATTGTCGGTCGATTCGAAGATGTTGACGGAAAGCCCGCTTGTCACCAGCACACGATGATTATCATCGTCGAAGTGAATGGTTTGAATATCGGCCAGGCGCAGCGATGAAACTTTTTTCCAGGAGTCACCGGCGTCCGTGCTGCGGAAGAGCCCTGTGCGTGCCGCGAGCCAAACGTCGCCGCTGTTGTCTACGGCAACGGAGTTGACGGAAAAGTCAGCGTCAAGCGTCTTCGTGGGCAGCCAGCTTTCTCCACCGTTTACTGAGACAGCCACAGCATTGCGGCCCGCGATGGCCACAACTTTACCGGCAACGCTGATGCCCACAGGAACGCCGATGCCGGGCAGCGATTCCGCCCGCCACGTCGCGCCTGAATCCGAGCTGATAAATAGCCCTGTTGCAGTAGCGGTAAACCACTTATCCACGCCCAACTCCAGCACCGTAACGCGCGGAGCAAGCTCAGGTGCCGCAGCGCGCGTTGAAGCTTTTCTGAGCACCGCGGCCTGTGGCTTGGTTAAAGGCAGATCGCGCGATATCCAGCGAGAGCCGTTCGGCGGTAGCGCGAAGATGCCACGATCAGTGCCCGCCACCAGCGTGTTGTCGGCCGCCTGGCGAAGGACAAAAACATCGCGGCCATCCATGCCGTCACTGTTCTGCTTCCATGTTTGTCCGGCATCGCGGGAAACAAACACGCCACCAAACTCTTTGTCGTTCAGAACTCCGGCATAAAGCACGTTGCTGTTAGTGCGGTCCACGAGCAAAGCCGCGGCCTGCCTATGCGTAAAGCCACGGTTGGAAGCCGTAAAGGTCACGCCACCGTCATCGCTGGCCAGCACGCCGCTGCGATCTGTTGCCAGCAGCACGCGCGAGGGCTGGCGGGGATCGATCAGCACATCATTGATAATGATGTTGGAGCCGGTCATGCGTTTCCAGGTCGCACCCGCATCGGTGGTCTTCCACAAACCCTCGGTGGTTCCGGCATAAACAATGTTATGGTCCGTGGGGTCCATTTGCAGCATGCGCGTGCGGCGCGCGGAATAAGGAATCCCCTGAATTTTGCGGAAGAGTTCTCCTGCAGAGTCGCTGCGATAAATGCCGGAACAGGCGCTGATAAAAATATTCGCGGGCTGCTCGTGATCGATCACAATGGAAAAAACGTCAGAATCGTCAATCACGCCCTTCTTGATGTTGTGCCAGGTTTTGCCGCCGTCTTCAGTCTTCCAGGGCAGATGCCACGTTCCGGCATAGATCACGTCGGGATTCACAGGATCAATGGCGATAGATTCAACATTTTTGATTTCAGCATGGTTGGCCGGAGAGATTCTTTCAAAGTCGCGTCCGCCATTGCGGCTGCGGTAGATTCCGTCGAGAGCGCCAACAACAAGAATTTTTGGATCGGAAGCAGCCATGCTCAGCGCGCGCAGAGATTTGCCGTGCAGGTCAGCTACGATCTCCCAGGTCTTGCCCGCGTCATGGCTGCGGTAAAGATCGCCGTCGCTATTGGGAAGTTGCGCATTCCAAGCAGCGGCGAAAATATTCCTGGAGTCTGTGGGATCAATGACGATGTGGTCCAGCACCACCTCTGCGGAGTTGCCGGGCCGGGCAAAGCGTGACCATGTGGCCCCCTTGTCTGTTGAGAGATAAAGACTGCCGGCGCTGGTGCCGAGAAAAATGCGGTCGGGATTTTTGGGATCGATGGCCAGGCTCCGAACGTTGCCGCCATCAGGGCCGACCGGCTGCCACGGTTGCTCCGCCGCAAGCGCGGCAGAGGGACACAGCAGAATCAACAAAACCGAAATATTTTGTATTGTGGTCCGCATGAGCCGGAACAGTTCTTTCCCTGCAAACTGGATTGTAATGAGATTGACATGACGATTTTGCTCCAACAAGTTACCGAAGGGCAATGGATTAAACATACAAGCCAGTATGGAAGAGGTGGATGCTGGCTCAAAATGAAAGGCGCGCGCGATCATTGGTCGCGCGCCGGTTAAAAAATTTGGCCTATTTTATTGGCTTGACGTTTGCGGGCACTTCTACCTTCAGTATGAGCAACAGTATCTGGGTGCCCGAATCGAGCTTCACGTTTTCAGTATCCGATACGATTACCGGACCCGGCGTGCTGGCGCTGGGCGCTGTACTCAGACCCAAGCCTTTCAGTCCGAAAACGCCTTGCGGCATGCCGACGCTCATCGGCGTACCGCTAGAAGCCGCTTCCAGCATAGCGCCGGAACTTTCGGCATGAGTTGATGGCGACTCTTTGACAGTTACAGGAGCTTCTATTGTCGTCAAAGACGCGTCAGCTGAGCTAGCCGAGTTAATGGAAGTGCGGCCTGGAGTGCCGGCGCCGCGACCGCCAGCAGGAGCCATGGAATTGCGCGGTCCGCCTCCGACCATGGACGGCGGGAGCATTTGCGAGGGCTCATCGACACGGGACCTTCTGATCACCGGCTGGGATACTGCCTGGACCACACCCTCAAAATCAATGTCGGGAAAGTGTTTCAACAAAATGCGGTCAAATACGATTCCCAAGCGCGATTCGGGATGCGTGCTGTCCCTGGCGCTTACTTCAGTTACGTGCCCAACCAACTTGGTTTCCACCGGAATGATCACCTTGCCGCGAGAGACAACATCCTGCGAAACTTCTGCCTTCACTTTATCGCCCACTTTGAGCTTTTTGGCATTAAGACCCTTGCCCAACTCCACAAGCATGTAGGACTCTTTAGGCTTGGCCGGGGCAACTGCGGGAGTAATCGCGCTAGCGGATGCCGCGGCTGCGGGTTTAGTCGGCGATCCTTGAATTGAATCTTTCAAACTCACGGAAGATGGAGAGGATTGAGCTTGCTGGATAGGTTTGCTGTCTGCCGAAGTTTGTTGCGCGCCAATCGCGTACACTTTCGAACCAGGCCACGCGGTTGCCAGAAAAACCGCGGCTGCGATCCAGTAGCCTTTCATGCTGCACCTCAGGGAACGAAGCACCGGAAGCTCGTTAACCTTGACTATCATTGTGCAACGAACTTCCGGGAAAATCCACCAAGAAAACAGATGGACAAATCGCGAAAACAGGCTGTCGCAACCCCGTAATCTACGGGCTTATGTCTGAATAATGCGATAGCATTACGTGCGACGCAGCCGACAACTCGGGAGGTTGTTTTTTGCCGCAACCGGCCAAGTCTGGAACTTGACCGATGAGAGAAACGCGTAAATTTATGGTACCTCTGCAAGGATCTCTGAATCTTTCCTGATTAGCGTCATCAATGGCAGGGTTTCTCCGATTCTCTACCAGTACGTCAGGTTCACCTTGTCCAGCCAGACTGAATATGGCGCGCCAACGTGGTTGGAATCTGATTGATAGGCAATGTCCAGGCCGCTGTTGGAGCTTGGCGTGTGCTGCATGCTCAGGTTCACGAGGCTGCGCTTGCCATTTAAAGTGACAGCCGTAAAGATCTCATTGCCGCCGGCCTGGCGCTGAAATTCAAAGACTACATGGTTCCACGTTTTGGCAGCCGGCGTGGGGCAGACAGCGGCAGAGCCTACCCAGCGGTGGCCGACATTGTCCCACATACGCCAGGAATGCGCAGCCACGTCACACTGTGCGCCAATGTTATAGCGCGCGCCATTAGCGTTCTGCGTTACATAGAATTCCAGCGCCTGCGCTACCGCCGGATTGTCCACGTAATAGTAGAGATCGAAAAGAAAGTGCGTGGCGCTGTTATGCGCGCCCAGGGTTTTGAACCACAGCGCGGCACCCCAGGGTTTGGTTCCGGAGAGCAGCGAGTATCTGGCGGACGAGCCGCTGACCGAAGGCGAGATAATATGTTGCGTCAGGGAAAAATTTGCCATCGGAGTGACCGTGCAGGAGCCAAAGCACGTTTGCCATCCTGTAAGGTTTTGGATGCCCTGAATTGTTTGAGCAGTGGCCGGCAAGGTGGTGGCTGAAGCTGTTGCTGGGAGGCTAACACTGGACGCGGCGACTGGCTTCGGCACGGAAGCTGGGTCTGCCACTTTTCCGCCGCATCCGGCAAGTGCGATCAAAGCTGCAATGGGGATCAAGACAGAGATTTGGCGTAATATTTTTTTCACAGTTCTCATTTTGTGAATTTCTCTCCGAGTGGCAAGGTTTAGACAATTTGGGACCAGTGGAGTCTATAGAGAAGCAGAGTAGATGCGGGAATTTTATTGGCCTTGAGCTTTCGGGTTAGGAAGAAGGAGTTACTCCGCTCCTTTGGTAACCCTTCTTCTCATCCCGTTCATTTGTGTTGACACGCAATAAGGTCTTTACCAGTACGTCACGGTGATCTTGTCCAGCCAGACGGAATAGGGTGAGCCCGAGCCGTTGGAGTCAGATTGGTAAGCGACGTCCAGACCGCTGTTGGAGTCGGCAGTATGTTGCATGCTCAGATTCACCACGCTTCGCGTGCCGTTCACGGTGACGGCGGTAAACATCAGGTTGCCGCCGGGCTGACGCTGAAATTCAAAGGTCAAGTGGGTCCAGGTTTTGGCGGCCGGGGCCGGGCATATGGCGGCAGAAGCCACCCACTTTTTGCCGATGTTGTCCCACATGCGCCAGGCATGCCCGCCAGCCAGGTCGCACTGCGCGCCAAAGTTATATCGCGCGCCGCCGCTGCTCTGCGTGATGTAGAACTCCATGGCCTGGGTGGCGGCGGGATTGTCGATGTAATAGTTGAGATCGAAAAGAAAGTGCGTCGCGCTGTTGTGCGCTCCCAGGGCCCTGAACCACATGACCGCGCCAAATGGCTTCGTCCCTGAGAGCAACGAGAACCTGGCCGAAGATCCGCTCACCGACGGCGTCGCGACCCCCGTGGCCATGGAAAAAACTGCCGCTGGTGCTCCAGCACAAGAGAGAACGCAGGTCTGCCAGCCTGTGAGCTTTTGAATGTCCGGGATCACCTGCGCGCTGCTGGTTGGCGTAGGCGTGGGACTGGCGCCGGGACTGGGAGTGGGATCTGGATTCGTGGCACTTGGCATCGGCGCCGCCGATGCAGTTGCAGAGTGCCCTCCGCATCCTGAAAGCGCTGCGCAAGCAGCAAGAGTAAAGACGACAAGACTCGGGCGTAGCAGTTTCTTCAGTTCTTTCATTTGGGGAACTCTCTCCGAGTGGCAAATTAGACGGGTGACGTTCTGTGCAGTCTATATAGATCCAGAGTAGATGCGGGATTTATTTCAGGCCGGAGCTAAGGGATTAAGGTCGGGCTTACTCCCTCCTTTTTGTGCCCCCGAATCGCTAATCGAAAGGAGTGCAAGCAAGCTCGCATCTTATTAAAAAATGGACTTCTCGATAACGCCTGGCACGCTTTTTCCGCTCGACAATTTACCGGAAGGCCTGCTCTTCCAGCCTGATTTCCTCCGCCCTAATGAAGAAGCCGAGTTGATCCGTACCTTCCGCGGACTGTCTTTTCAGGCATTTGATTTTCATGGCTACATGGCCAAACGCCGCGTACTGGAATTCGGCCTGGAATATGATTTCACCACCCGAAGGGCCACGCCGACCCAAAGTTTCCCGGAATTTTTGTTGCCGGTGCGCGAGCGCGCAGCGCAATTCGCCGGCGTCTCAACTGCTGAATTGGTTGAAGGCATGGTGACGGAATATTCTCCGGGCGCGCCCATCGGCTGGCATCGTGACGCTCCACAGTTTGGCACTATCATCGGCATTTCACTGGCCGGCACATCGCGCATGCGCTTTAAGCCATACAAGGCGGAAGGCAAGCCGGTTGCGCTCACGCTTGAGCCACGTTCCATCTACGCGATGCGCGGGCCGGTGCGCTGGAAATTCCAGCACAGCATCCCTCCGGTAAAGGATCTGCGCTATCAGCCAGAATTAAGCAACTTCAGTCTTCTTTTCTCTGCCGCGCAAAGTTACCGCATGGGTTCCGCGCCAATCAGAAATGGGACGAAATGCCTTCTTGGGAACACACACAAAAGTGTTAAGGCTCGATTGTTCATTTTGCGCAGCAACCCGGCATCTGCCTGCTGATTCTTATCCAGCAACACGGCTAGTCGTCAGTCCCTCAAGCAACTGGATTCCCCTGGTTCTGAGGTTCACATGCGTTCCGCTTCTTGTCGTAACGTCTTTTTCTCTATTTCTAGTTCGTTTTGTGCCGCGCTGGCATTGATTGCAACCGCACTGGTGTTTGCGACACCGAGTTTCGCCCAGGTGTCATTTCAGCCATCAACCCACACGAGTCCGAATTTGCCCAGTGACATTTTTCAAGCCGATCTCAACAATGACGGCAAGCCCGACCTGATCACCAACGGCGGCAACATGGTGAGCATCTTCCTCAACAATGGGGACGGCACGTTTCCAGCGGGTCCTTCAGCCACCTATCCTACTTCCGGCGTGAGTGCCTCCACGGTAGTCGCCGGCGACTTTGATGAAGACGGTCTGCAAGACATCGCCACCGGGAACTGCGGCGACAGTCCTGACCCGCCGCAAACGCCGGTGCCGCCCAGCGTTTCCATCCTGTTTAACGCCGGCGGCGGAACTTTCAAGCCTCACGTGGATTACCCCATACCCGCCTGTCCTGACTCGATTGGGCGAATCATCGCCCTTCCTAATTCGCTCTTCAGCCTGGTGGTTTCCTATGGCGGTTCCACGATTACGATCCTGCAAAATGATGGCACCGGCCATTTCACTGAGCGCACCATTGCTGGGCCAGCAGGATCATTCTTTGGCGGAGTTTCTACAGGGGATTACAACGGGGATTCTCTCCAGGACATAGCGGCTATCATGTCGACTCCGGGAAGCTCTGTCCAGCAGGTAGTGATCTTCTACCAGAACGGCGATGGCAGTTTCGGTCCGCCCACAACCGTCTTTTCCATGGCGGCAGGTCTGGCGTCCACGAATACCGTGGGCTTCAACTCTACGAGCCTGCCTGACTTGCTGGTGCCATTCAATAACGCCGCCAATGAGCCCCCGGGAGTGATCGCTTTGGCCAACCAGGGCGGCGGGGTTTTCAATGCCATCAAGTTGCACGTGGATTCCAGCTACCTGATCGGCCACAAGGCGGCTGAGGGTGACTTGCAGGGCACCGGCCTGCATAGCATTATTGTGCCAATAATGTTCCTGGATTCATTCAACAATCTGTTCGGCGCCTTTGCTGTCTTCTTCCAGCAGAGCAAAGGGGCGTTCCTGGGACCGTTTTACTATGCCGGTGATGCGGGCGGCTCGCCGGGAGCGGTGGTGGTGGCTGACTTCAACGGTGATGGCCGCAAGGATTTTGCCGCCGCCGGCGGTGAAGACAATCACCTCCTGATCTATCAGAACAACACCACGGCAGCGACGTGCCCGTTCTTCTCCAACGCGGGGGTGCATGTCTGCGCGCCGGGTTCAGGCGCCAGGGTAACTTCGCCGGTAGCCATTGCCGCGGCTGCACAGGGCACTCCATTCCCCATCGTTGCCATGAAAGCTTATATCGATGGAAATCAGGTGGCGTCCGCCGATAACAACACCTTAAATGCGGCCGTGGCTAAAGTCGCGGGTACTCATCAACTGGCGGTGAACGCATGGGACCCCAATGGCAAGGTATATCAGACCATTGTGAATTTCACGGTGGGCTCCGCCGCCACGTGCAGCATTCCTTCAACCGCGGGAGTTCACATCTGCGCGCCTGCGGCAGGATCAACTGTTTCTTCACCCGTAGCCATTTCGGCTGCGGCCAACGGCGGTACTGCAAAGATCTCCGCCATGAAGGCCTACATTGACAGCAAACTGGTTGCCTCTTCCACGAGTGGGGCTCTCACCGGATCAGCGCCGGAAGCTGCTGGGACCCACAAGCTTACTGTGAATGCCTGGAACACCGCGGGTAAACTCTTCCAGAGCACAGCGACGTTCACTGTGCATTGATTGTTAGCGTTGTTGCCACTTCGCATTCGCGCCTCTCGAGAAATAAAAAATCGAGAGGCGTTTTTTTGCTGCTACGAACCGCCGAACAGATGCTTCGCACAAAAAGCAAATCTCGCGCGGATGAACACAGATTTACAAGTTCAAATGTTCTTTGAGCTTTTCTGATCCGTGTAAATCAGTATCATCAGTGTTATCTGTGGTGAGGTTTACTTGCCCAATGATGCCATGTCAATTACAAAGCGGTATTTCACGTCGCTGCGCAGCATGCGCTCGTAAGCTTCATTGATCTTTTGGATTGGAATCACTTCGACGTCGGCCGTAAGTTTATGGTCGGCGCAGAAATCCAGCATTTCTTGGGTTTCCGGAATTCCACCGATCAACGATCCGGCGAGCTGGCGGCGTTTGAAGATCAGGTTGAAGACCTCAATCGTGGGCGGCTGCGGCGGCGCGCCTACCAGGGTCAGCGTGCCATCGCGTTTGATCAGCGCGAGATAGGCATTGAGATCGTGCTGCGCGGAGACTGTATCCAGAATGAAATCAAAGCTGTTGGCGTGGCGGTCCATCTCTTTCTGATTTTTTGAGATCACCACCTCGTGCGCGCCCAGCCGCTGCGCGTCCTCTTTCTTGTTCGGCGATGTAGTGAACAGGACCACATGCGCGCCCATGGCGTTGGCCAGTTTTACGCCCATATGTCCCAGGCCGCCCAGCCCCACAATGCCCACCTTCTGTCCTTTGTTCACTTTCCAGTGGCGCAGCGGAGAATAAGTCGTAATGCCGGCGCAGAGCAGCGGCGCAACTCCGGCAAGATTGGTCTTGTCGGGAACGTGCAGGACAAAATATTCGTCCACCACAATGCTCTTTGAGTATCCGCCATAGGTCATGCCGCCCAGATGCTTGTCCGGCGAGTTGTACGTGCCGACGAAAGCCACATCGCAGTATTGCTCCAGTCCGGCCTGGCAGTTGGGGCAGGTGCGGCATGAATCCACCAGGCAGCCCACAGCGGCAAGATCGCCTACTTTGAAGCGCTTCACGTCATCGCCGACGGCTGTCACGCGCCCCACAATCTCATGCCCCGGCACTACCGGGTATGTTGTGTTCTGCCATTCATTGCGGACGGTGTGCAGATCAGAGTGGCACACGCCGCAATAAAGAATCTCAATCTGTACGTCCTGTGGCAGCGGCTCTCGCCGCGCAAAGGAAAATGGCGCCAGCGGCGAACGGGCCGACGTGGCCGCGTATCCAATGGTCTTTGTTTTTGCTGGAACTGCTGAAACAAGCGTGGTGGACATGATTCTTATCTCCTACGGGATGGCTGATGAAATGTGATGCGTGCGATTGAGAAAAAATCTTGAGTGTAAAAAGTTTGAATGCGATTACTTGTTTATGGATGTGCCAGCGCGTGGCAAGGATTCATCGATTCCCGATACTCCGATTTCCTGATGTCCCGATTTCCAGATCACCAGATCATCGGACCACCCGATCACCCGATCTCGGTTCATTTGACAGCCTCAGCAAACCCTTTAAAATAGATGAGTATTTCCCGTCGCAAGCGCCGGTCTTTGTCTGGCGCCTCATTCAATGCCGAAGTGGCGGAATTGGCAGACGCGCATGGTTCAGGTCCATGTACTCGCAAGGGTGTGGGGGTTCGAGTCCCTTCTTCGGCACCAATGTCCATTTCGCTTCAACCGTTTCGCGGCTGATTTTGATTAATGAAAATCGAAAGTCCTCGGTCACATTGACTGCTCGCGCAGAGGTCTTGAGTTGTCAAAGAATTCCGAGACAGACTTTCTAAAACTGTGGCGTAAGACGCTTGTTCCCTCACGAAGCGTCGCAACATGGCGGTTGATTTTCTCGATTTCATTCGTCTAGCAAGGACAACCAGCCAGGCATTGATCCTTGACATACACACAAGGATCTCCGACGAAACCGCCTAATTCGTTCACCAGAATGCCAGCCAGGGGGCCAAGACCGTCTGTCAACACTGCGTAGTCAGCTTCGCACGCTGCTAACCAAGTGTAGCAGGCTCCCTTGCAGATATTGCAATTTGTGGGATCAGGTGGTCCGCCAGGACCGGCGGTTACGCCTGCCGAGCATTGTGCACGACATTTTGTGTTGCAGGCGGTCGGAGAGCCTGTGCAGCCATCCACACAATCACCCATGCAATTGGCCCAAACGTTTCCAGTACCAAACTTAGGCAACGCTGGAGTGACGGCCCCTTTCCAAGAACTGGTCCTGCAGGCCGCGTTGAAAGTATTCCGAGTTCTATATAACGACAGCTCCGCATTAAATCCTGGCATAGACATATGGTCACCTCTTTCGAAATCTCAGCATTCATCGGTCAAAGTATGGCGACATTTTCGTCACCAAAAACGGGAAGCATTCAGTAACGTCCACGCGTGTGAAGTATTTTGACACCACATCGGTAGTGCGATCAGTGAAAGAAAATACAACGTCCACGATTTTCCGGGTGCCGCTCAACGGCGAGGGCAAGACATCAATGGACGTGAAGGAAGCATTGTTGGCGAACTGCTCGGCTGCAAGCCGGTAAGGTCCCTCGTATCTCACCGCCATATAATTCACGGCGCGGTCAGCATCGGTTGCTCCGGCATTATCGCTTTGTTGCATGATACGGTCGAACATTTCTCCCGCCGATTTGGTGAATTTCTGGTCGGCATCCTTGGGTTTAGGAATGGAATCCAGAAGCGACTTGCGATCGAACGCGTAGATCTGGTCGAAGATGACAATGGGCACGAGCAGGCCGTTGCACATCATTGGCGGGGCAATTGGCCCCAGGATTCCGATCACGAGCTCCAGATCCCCGGGGGTCGGCTCCGCACGATAGGCATCGATAAGAGGCTGGTAATCGCCGTCACGCGGAACCAGAATGTAGGTTTCCACTCCTTGCACCGACAGCACCCAGCAAAGTTGGCGAACTAGATATTTGTTGCTCGGGTCGCGAAGAACTTTTGCCATCGTTTCCCGATCTGTATCTTTCGATCCCCCACCGCGTGCCGTTGCTTGCCTGGCCTCTTTTTCTACTGAGAGAAGTGGGAAACGAGGTTCGATGTGCCCGATCACGTATACGCAAGAAGGCGAAGCCGCTGGGCCAGTCTGGGAGCCTGCACACGTGGGGCAACTTGCTGCCTGAGGCGTAACCGCATTTGAGGGCTGGACGGTTTCAGGGCCTGAACGCGACGCGGCTGCCTCATCGTTTTCGACAGCCATTCGCTCCGTTGTTTGTGTTTCCATGGTAGCTGCTCCCTTCTTTCGTTGCTGACTTTGAGTTCGGGTCGTCTAACGAGAAAATACCATCCAGTGATTCATCGCTGCCGCGCGTTTCTTGCAACCGCCGCAAGGCTTGATTCCCACAGCATAGGTAGCGCGTTTGATCACGTCGCCGAGACCAATCTCCTCGTCGACAAGAAAGCCCGGCAACCGCACACGATGAGGCTCCCGCAGCTGTGTATCGCGGAGATCGCGTTTTGTTTTAGTACTCGCTTTGTTTCCTCTCATAGTGTCTTCTGCCGTGGCGGTCTGAGGCCAGCGCTTGATATGCCGCCCATGCATCGAGCAGCGGAGGCGCGATGGTTCTGCGCCGTTGAGGACCTGCGCCGGCGATGGCCCATTTGATAATAGTAGCGGAAGCAAACGGGAACTCCGACCACAGCAACGCAATGGCGCCTGTCACGAAAGGCGCCGCTGCGCTGGTGCCGCCGAAGGTCTCCAATGCACCTTGGGCGCCGAGGCTTGTAATGTTTTCGCCCGGTGCGCTCAATCCCTGCCTGCCAATGGAACTCCCAAGATTGGATTGGGCCACCGGCCGACCGCTGCTGTCAGATGCGACGACTGGAATCACAAAACGGTGGCGAGTGATGATAGAACTGCCCACGGTTCCTTGATTACCGGCTGCCGCGACGATAATGACACCGCGTTTAACTGCATAATCTAAAGCTTCAGTAAGCTGGACTTCGCCTCTTGAGGAACTTTGACCTAGAGCTGCACTTAGGTTGATGATTCGCGCCCCGGCGTTAATTGTATCTATGATCGCTGCAGCCAGTTCCTCTGGCGGAGCACTGGGACCCTCTCCGTTTCCCCCGGATAGCTCTGAAAAAATAGGCCGCACCAGGAAAGTGCAACCAGGACAGATAGCGGGCGCGCCAGAGCCGCGTTTCGCCGCCAACATCCCCATAATAAAAGTGCCATGAGTGCACGCGAAACTGTTTGTGTAACGACAAGCGGCGGGAGAACTTGACTCTATCTCACGAATACGCTGCCCGGAGAAAGCAGGCTGGCCGCGAACTAGCGGGCCATCTATCACTGCGATAACAGTTTCTGGCCAGCCCTCTGTACGTTCCATGAGCCGCGTTAGCCCGACAAGTTCAAAATGATCCATGCACTCCACCTAACCTGGGATTGCAAGCATGGGGGCGGTGTGAATTTTAGACACACCTGTCGGGGTGGTCAAGCAAAAAAACAAGGTATCTGAACGCGACAAATTATCCCCAGGAAAAGAGCCCGAGGTTAGAGAAATCCTTCGAAGTACCAACTTCGAAATCGCTTAAGGAAGTGGATGAGAAACTCATCCACATATGTTACAGCGCGTTCTTGCCGGCTCTTTTTGCCTTGGCCCAGCGCGCCTTCATGCGCATTGAGATGCTTCTTCTTCCCGCTTCGCTCATCTGGCCGCGCTTGCGTGGGCCGGCGGAGGAAGAAGATGATGATGAGGCCCGTCGCGTGCGGCCTCCGGTGAGGGCTTCTATGGCAGCGACTACTCGGT
>Ga0134125_10004728_pt1 | contig 15541 bp, 18 predicted proteins | sample KB31751_FD_96464 | JGI IMG/M metagenome (GOLD analysis project Ga0134125, IMG submission 96464) | Terrestrial soil microbial communities with excess Nitrogen fertilizer from Kellogg Biological Station, Michigan, USA - KB3-175-1 | ecosystem: Environmental > Terrestrial > Soil > Unclassified ... | reverse complement strand
TTCCTGTCCCTCGGCGATGAGATTGCGCAGCTCCTCCAAGTCGAGCAGCGGCGTCTCATCCGCCGACAGCACTCCAGCCTTCTCCGTCACGTTGTCGTTCCCATCGAGACGCGTTTCGGACCCGCACAGGGCGAGCCCCCCTCTCCTCACTGCACCTCGTAACTGAACGCTACGTCCGCGATATCGATCGCGATGGGCCGAGCCATTCGTGCTCTCCCGCCCATGAGCGTGGAGGCGGCTTCCAGCCTGTGCGGAGTGATACCACAAAGCAAGGGGTGCGCTGACCGTCCCCGCATCGCCGTCTCGCTACCCTTGGGCCGGATGTCGAGCCTCCGCCCCGCCACGATCAGCGCGCCGGACGTCCAAGCGCAGCGTCCTTCCCTCCAGGTCAGCCTCTCGCGCGTCGGCGTGACGGGCGTCGAGAAGGTCATCCGGATCCGGCAGGATGGCGCGGAGCAGCTCTTCTCGGCGCAGATCGAATGCTTCGTCGATCTCGGACCGCAGCAGAAGGGCGCACACATGTCGCGCTTCGAGGAGGTCGTCAACGAGGCGATCCGCGAAGTGATCCTCGGCGAGGCGACCTTCAAGGCCGAGACGCTCGCGACGCACGTCGCCGAGCGCGTGCGCGATCGCCAGGGCGCCCGCCGCGCGGAGGTCACGATCACCGCACGCTACCCCGAGCACAAGCCCGCGCCGGTCTCCGGCATCCAGACGCAGGAGATCTACACGCTCTACGGCTCCGCGGTCGCGTCCGAGCGCGGCACGCGCCGGCTCGTCGGCGTCGCCGCCCAGGGCATGACGGCATGCCCGTGCGCGCAGCAGCTCGTCGCCGGAAGCGCGCGTGAGGGGTTGCTCGCGGAGGGGTACGACGCCGACGAGGTGGAGCGGATCCTCGACCACGTCCCCGTCGCGACGCACAACCAGCGCGGGCTCGGCACGCTCCACATCGGCTGCACGGAGGAGTGCGAGGACGAGATCGAGGCGCGCACGCTGCTCGACATCGTCGAGGGCTCGATGTCCTCGGAGATCTACGAGCTGATGAAGCGCAGCGACGAGGCGGCCGTCGTCGAGAAGGCGCACCGCCGTCCGCGCTTCGTCGAGGACTGCGTGCGCGAGATGATCGGCGGCGTGATCGAGCGCTTCCCGCTGATCGCCGACGCGGCCTTCGTCTCCGCCCGCCAGGAGAACCTCGAGACGATCCACCAGCACAACGTCGTCGCCGAGCGCTTCGGGCTGCTCGGCGAGGTGCGCCGCGAGCTCGCCACCGGCGCGCCGAGCCCGACGCACGTCTCGCGCCGCGCCTGGCTCGACGGGGCGGCCGCCTAGCGCCATGGGCGTGCCGGCGGGCGTGCGGCTGCACCACCCGGCGGGGACCGACGAGGAGGCGGTAGCCGTGCTCGTGCTGACGACCGCCTGCCAGGTCGCCGACACGGGCCGTTCCGACCGCGAGCTGGCCGACGTGCTCGAGGACTGGGAACGCCCGGACGCCGATCTCGCGCGCGACGCCTGGATCGCCGAGGACAGCGGCGGCGAGGCGATCGGCTACGCGTTCGTCGCGCCGCCCGACGCGGAGATACGCGTCCACCCGCGCGCCCGCGGGCGCGGACTCGGCTCGCATCTGCGCGCGCTCGTCGAAGCGCGAGCGGCCGAGCGCGGCGCAGCGGAGCTGGAGCAGCGCGTGCCGGCCGGCAACCGGCTGGCCGAGCGCCCGCTCGAGCAAGCCGGCTATCGGCACGTGTGGCACGCGTGGCGGCTCGAGCGGCCGCTCGACGTCGCACCCGAGCCCCCGAGCTGGCCGGACGGCGTGGCCCCGACGGGACTCGACGACGACCGCGAGATCGCCGAGGTGCTCGCTCTGCTCGACCGCGCGGACGCGGTCGACGCCGACGGCGAGCCGCTCGCGCTCGCCCGCTTCCACGAGGAGCACCTCGCCGACGAGCGCCTCGACTCCGAGCTGTGCGTGCTCGCGTGCCAGCGCGACCGGCTCGTCGGCGTCGCGATCTGCGAGAGCTGGAACGACGCCGACGGGATCGTCGCGCAGCTCGCCGTGGCGCCCGGCGAGCCGCTCGAGCCGATCGGGCGCGCGCTGCTGCTGGAGGCGTTCGCGCGCATGCGCGCGCGCGGGTTCGAGACGGTCGTCGCCCGCGTCGGCGACCGCCGTCCCGACGTCCCGGAGCCGTGGGCGTCGGTCGGGCTGCGGCCGGTCTGGCAGCAGACGACCTGGCGCAAGCCGCTCGGCTGACTACGTGGCGTCGGCGGCCGGGCGCTCGCGCTTCGCGTCGCGCTCGCCGAGCCGGCGGCGCAGTCCGAGGAAGTAGTCGACGCCGGAGATCACCGTCACGGCGACGGTCGCGTCGACCAGCAGGTCGAGCCACAGCGGTCTCGTGTCGCCGGCGGCGATCAGCGCCAGCACCATCGCGATCTGCAGGACCGTCTTTGCCTTCCCGAACGGGCTCGCCGCGATCACGACGCCCTGCGCTCCGGCGGCCATCCGCATCGCGGTGACGGCGAACTCGCGCGCGATGATGACCATCGCGACCCATGCCGCCAGCCGGCTGAGCGAGACGAGCGCTATGAGCGCCGCGACGACGAGCAGCTTGTCGGCGATCGGGTCCATCAGCTTCCCGAACGTCGTGATCGCGTTGCGCGTGCGTGCGAGGTAGCCGTCGAGCAGGTCGGTCAACGACGCGACCGCGAACACGATCGCGGCGAGCAGGTCCCCGCTCGGCGTCGCGTCGAGCAGCGCGACGACGAGCACCGGCACGAGCAGAATCCGCAGCACCGTCAGGACGTTCGGCACGTTGACCGGGAACATCCCAGGGACTTTAGGGCGGATCGCCCCTCAGGGCCCGCCGACGTGCGCTCGCACCCACACGGCGAACGCCTCCTGCGACAGCGCACCGGTCGCGAGCCGCTCAATCGTGGTGGCAAGCTCCTTTGCACCGCCAGTTGGAGCTACCCAGGTTGCTTGGTTGCGAGATATCAGTTCGAGCATCGCGAGCAACGCCACGGGTTTGTTGCCGCACGGAAGGGGCCTGTCGCGCACGAGCCGCGCACACAGCACGGCAGCCTGCTCGGCGAGCCCAGGACACCGCGCCGCCGATGCGAGCGCAGCGTCCGCCACTTCAAGCTCCGCCACGCGCGCGAGTTGCTCGCCGGGCAGGTCGAGGACAACCTCGGCGATGAGCAGCAGGTCTTCAATGGTCAACCGTTCCATATCGAAGCCAAGCTACCAAGACACCACCTATTCGTGATATTCAACGTTGAAGTTTCATGGTGGATATACTGCGCGGTGCGATGCCGAAGACAATGACCTTGCGGCTCAGCGACGAGCTTGCGGCGGATCTGGAGGCGATGGCGCGCGTGGACGACGTGCCCGTCTCGGAGGCGATTCGCGTCGCGATCGACGAGCGCGTCAAGTCTCGCCGCGACGACAAGCAGTTCCAGGCGCGCCTGCGACGGCTGATGGCCGAGAACCAGCGCGCGCTCGAGCGGCTCGCGCAGTAGCACGCCACAGCGGGATCGCGAAGCCACGACTTCGAGCCACCACAGTGGCACGGTTGGTCGATACTTGCGCGCCGCGCCATCATGTCGGTATGCATGCGATGGCCCTGCAAACGCCCGGAGAGCCCCTGCGCGCGGTCGAGCTGACCGATCCATCGCCGAACCCCGAGCAGGCGCTCCTGCGGGTGCTTGCGTGCGGGATCTGCCGTACGGACCTGCATCTGCGCGACGGCGAGCTGGATCCGGGGCATCTGCCGCTGGTGCTCGGCCACCAGATCGTCGGCGAGGTGCTGCAGGCCGACGAGGCCGGAACCCATGCGGTCGGCGCGCGCGTCGGCGTGCCGTGGCTCGGCTGGACGGACGGCACGTGCCGCTACTGCCGCAGCGGGCGCGAGAACCTCTGCGAGCGCGCCCGCTTCACCGGTCGCGACATCGACGGCGGCTACGCCGAGCTGACCGTCGCCGACGCGCGCTTCTGCCTCCCGCTCCCGCCGCAGGACGAGTACCCGGACCTGCAGGTCGCGCCACTGCTGTGCGGGGGGCTGATCGGCTACCGCGCGCTGCGGATGGCGGGCGACGCCGTGCGGATCGGGCTCTACGGCTTCGGCTCGGCCGCCCACATCGTCTGCCAGGTCGCCGTGCACGAGGGCCGCGAGGTGTACGCGTTCACGCGCCGCGGCGACATCGCCGGGCAGGCCTTCGCGCGCACGCTCGGCGCCGCCTGGGCCGGAGCGAGCGACGAGCCGCCGCCGGCCCCGCTCGACGCGGCGCTGATCTTCGCGCCCGCGGGCACGCTCGTCCCGACGGCGCTGAGAGCGCTCGCGCCCGGCGGCACGGTGATCTGCGCCGGGATCCACATGAGCGAGATCCCGTCGTTCCCCTACGAGGACCTCTGGCGCGAGCGCTCGATCCGCTCGGTCGCCAACCTGACGCGTGCGGACGGCAGCTCGTTCCTCAAGCTCGCGCCGCAGATCCCGGTCCGCACGACCGTCACGCCGTACCCGCTCGCACAGGCCGAGCAGGCGCTCGCCGACCTGCGCGCCGGCGCCTTCGAGGGTGCGGCGGTGCTCACGGTCGGTTAGCCGCGGCGGCGCGCAAGCAGGGCACCGGCGCCAGCGCCCAGGGCCCCCGCCCCGGCGAGCGCCTGCGCCTGCGCCGCCTGCCCGTGGACGAGCGTGACGAGCGAGGCGATCGTCAGGCCGCCCAACACGGCAATCCCGAGCCAACCGCGCAGCGTCCAGAACAGGAGCTCCCGCCGCCGGCGCGCCAGCTCCAGCTCGACGAACGCCCGCTCGAGCTGGTCGCGCATCATCGCCCGCCGCCCGGCCGCAGTCTGAGAAACGCGCGGGTGCGGAGCTGCAGCGCAAGCCACGGAGCGCTCAGCGCCATCCGCCGACGATCCCTGCGGGCTTGCCGATGCTGCCCCTCGGCGTTGAGCTCCCACAGATGCGCACCCCACTCCTTCGCATAGTGCGCAGCGTCGTCGGGGGCGAACAGGCGGAGCACGAGCTGCGACGGCTCGCTGCGGGCGGGCCGCAGCCCGATGGGACTGCGACGCCAGAGCGGAACCGACCGGCGCGCCGCGCTGGGAAGCGTGCGCAGCTCCACGGACTCCTCGTCGTATGGCTCCGCGAACGGCGGCTCGGAGATGACGTAGTCGACCTGCTCGCGGACGGCAGGGTTCCCCTTCGCGAACGGACCGTCGACCGAGTACACGTCGTGCAGCCGCTTGATCTCGCCGACATACCTCCATCTCGCCTGAGCGGGCATCTCGTCGAGGAACGAGCGGGGAATCAAATGCTCACGCCCCACGCGTCGGCCGACCGCCGGCTCGCCGTGAAACGATCTCACCGCGCCGCCCACCCGGGAGCCAGGCTCTGGAGCGCAGTCCGCTCGGCGGCCGTCTCATGCTGCGCGACGCGACGGCCCTCGCTGGTCAGCCGATAGTAGTAGCGCGGCGGACGGCCCTGCTCGGCGGGGTCCACCTGCTCCCATCGCCCCTCGAGCAGCCCCTCGTCGCGCAGCCGTCGCAGGATCGCGTAGGCGCTCCCGGGGGTGAGGCCGGCCGCGCGCGTGACCTCGAGCCCGTAGACCTCGTCGCTCGGAGCGTCGAGCAGCATCCGCATGACGCGCTTCGTCTCGTGTGAGCGCTTGCGTGGCACGAAGGGCAGCATATGACAAAGTACGAATAGGTGCAAGCGGCACCTACTACGACGGCGCCGAGCCACAGCGCGGCCGAGGGGCGCGATGTGGGAGCCTTCCCGGCATGCCCCTCATCCCCATGGTCATCGAGCGCACCGCGCGTGGCGAGCGCGAGTTCGACATCTACAGCCGCCTGCTGAACGAGCGCATCATCTTCCTCGGCACGCCCGTCGACGACCAGATCGCGAACCTCGTCGTCGCGCAGCTCCTGCACCTCGAGTCGCAGGATCCCGAGAAGGACATCTCGCTCTACATCAACTCGCCCGGCGGCTCGATCTATGCGGGGCTGGCGATCTACGACACGATGCAGTTCATCAAGCCCGACGTGTCGACGATGTGCGTCGGCGTCGCCATGTCGATGGGATCGCTGCTGCTGACGGGCGGGGCGAGAGGCAAGCGGATGGCGCTGCCGAACAGCCGAATCCTGATCCACCAGCCGTCAGCCGGCTTCGAAGGCCAGTCGACCGACATCGAGATCCACGCGCGCGAGATCCTCAGAACGCGCAAGCGGATCGACGAGATCTACGCCGAGCACAGCGGGCAGAGCGAGGAGCAGGTGCACGCCGACATGGAGCGCGACCGCTTCTTCAGCGCCCAGCAGGCAGTCGAGTACGGTCTGATCGACCGCGTCATCGAGCACCACTGAGGGGAGCCGCCATGCCGATTGCCGAGCGCAGCGCGACGACGACCTGGAGAGGCGGCCTCGCGCACGGCGGTGGCACGCTCGCGAGCGGCAGCGGCGCGCTCGGGGAGCTGCCGGTCACGTGGGCCTCGCGGACCGCGCGTTCCGAGGGCAAAACGAGCCCGGAGGAGCTGATCGCCGCCGCGCACGCGTCCTGCTTCGCGATGGCTTTGTCCCATGAGCTGACGCAGGGCGGGCACGAGCCCGAGCAGCTGGACGTCTCGGCGGTCGTGACGCTCGACAGAGTCGACGACGCGCCCACCGTGGCGCGCTCTGCGTTGAGCGTGACCGGCCGCGTGCGCGGGATCGACGCCGCCGGCTTCGAGGCGGCCGCGCAGGGCGCCGGCCAGAACTGCCCGATCTCGCGGCTGCTCGCGGGCGGCAGTGCGGAGATCACGGTCACGGCGACCTTGGCGCTGTAGCCCGGCGCGTCGGCGCGCCGCGCGGGCGCTTGCGGTGGCCGATGCGTGCGCCGTTGGGCTGGGGAGGGGGGTGAGCAGGTGGCGGTCGCGCCGCCGTCTGCGGCGCCCCACGGTTCGCGCCCACTCGATCTCGCGCAAACCGCCCGCGTGCTTTGCGTCAAGGCACGCGCGGGCCTGCGCAGACCGTGACGATCCGTTTTCATGACTGTCAATCTGACCCCCGTATAGGGGGACAAAATGACACTCTTGAATCCGGAGCGGCGGTCCGGCGGGGCCTGCTGCGCAGGGCGAGCCGCCAAGTGCGACAGGGGACGCGCGAACGGCGGAAACGCAACCGCTCCCTCCCCCTCGATGCCGACGGCGGACGCGGAGCGCGCGGAGGCGTCGCGAGCGGAGCGCAACCCGGCCGCGCGGCCACGCGCCGCGGGCGCGCCGCGCGCCGGTCAGCCGATCGGATGCTCGATCGCGCCCAAGCGCTCGATCTCGATCCGCACCACGTCGCCCGGCTCCAGGAAGCGGCGCGGGTCCATCGACATGCCGACGCCGCTCGGCGTGCCCGTGAGGATCAGGTCGCCCGGCTCGAGCGTGCACGTCTCGGAGATGAAGTCGACGAGCGTGCGACAGCCGAAGATCAGATCGGACGTGCCGCTGTCCTGACGCAGCTCGCCGTTGACCCACGTGCGCAGCCACAGGTCCTCCGGGTCCGGGACCTCGTCGGCCGTCGTGACCCACGGGCCCCACGGGCAGAAGCCGTCCGCCCCCTTCGCGCGCGTCCACTGCGGCTCGCGCCGCTGGAGGTCGCGCGCGCTGACGTCGTCCGCGACGGCGTAGCCGGCGATCTCCCCGCCGGATCCCATCACGATTGCCAGCTCGCCCTCGTAGTCAAGCCGCTTGACGACCGCCGGCGCACGCACCGGCGCGCCCGGCGGCGCCGACGAGCTGGGCAGCTTCATGAACACGATCGGCCGCTCCGGAACCTCCGCCCCCTGCTCGGCGGCGTGCGCCGCGTAGTTCAACCCGATCCCGAAGATCGCGCGCGGCCGCGCCACGGGCGCGAGCAGGCTCACGTCCCCCAGCGCCCACGCCTCCCCACGGGCCGGCGTGCGGTCGCCGCGCGCGAGCCGCTCGCGTACCGTCGAGCCGTCGCCGAGCGCGACGACCTGCTCGCCGCGCACCTCGCCCGCGACCGGATCGGACGAGTCGGGCGGCAGGAACGTCGCGAGCCTCACGGGCGGGGAATCTACCCCGTCGTCGCGTGCTCCCGCTCGGGCGCGTGCTCGGACGCCTCCACGTGGGTGACCGGGAGCCCGAAGCCGCGCGCCTTGCTGACGAGGTCAAGGTGCAGCCAGCGTGACAGCCGGCGCGGCAGCGTCGAAATGACGATCTCGTCGTAGCCCGCGCCGTTCACCGCGTCCGCGATCGCCATCAGCGGCTCCCCGTCGCCGACGTGCCCGGCGACCGGCTCGCCGGCCGCCTCGCTCAGCATCGGCAACGCCGTCGCAAGCGCGCGCTCCGCCTCGCCGGCGTCGGCGTCCTGCGGATCCACGAGCTTGTGCAGCCCGTGCGGGCTGGCGGGCACGACGAGATGGAACGTGGCCGGACCGCGCCGCACGCGGTCGCGCACAGCCGCGCACAGCTGCTCGGTCGCCGCCGTTCGGTTGGCGACGAGCAGCACGCGGGCTGCGGTGGAATCGGACATGACGAACCCCCGGTTCTTCGATGGTCAGCTGACTGGTTCGATGATTCCCGTTTGCGCCGTGCGGGCAACGCGAGCGTGCCCGGATGGGTAGCGTGTTCACATGCGCCGCATGCACGGCCTCAACGCGCGGCTCGTCGTCGCGATCGGCCTGCTCGCTCTCTTGCACGTGAGCATCTTCACCGCGCTGCTCGTGACGCTGCACAAGGTGGGGACCGCGGACCGTGAGGCGCGCAGCGCCGCACGCATCGCGTCGGCCACCGCCGACACGCGTCTCGCACTGGCGCGGAGCGACATGGCCGGTCTGCGTCTCCGCGCGGTCGTGCTCGCGCGCGCCGGAGCCGCCGCGCGCGTGCCGCGCGCGGTCGCGCTCGCCCACGCGACGCGCACGTATGCCGAGCGACCTGCGAACGCGCCGCGCACGCACGCTGTGGAGCGCACGCTCGACCTCCGGCTGGCGTCGCTCCAGCAGAGCGAGCGCGCGACGCGGGAAGCGCAGCGCGACCGCACGAGCCGGCTGATGCGGCTCGCGTGGATCGCAGGCGCGAGCGGCGTCGCCGCGACGCTGCTGTGCGCGCTCGGCTTCACGCTCTACATGGGGCGCGCGCTGCTCGCCCCCCTGCGGCGCGTCGCGAGCGCGGCGCAGCAGCTCGCGGCGGGCGATCTCAGCGCGCGCGTCGGTGGCCCGGCGGGCGGTATCGGCGAGGTCGGCGAGCTGGCGCACACGTTCGATCAGATGGCCGGCTCGCTGGAGGAGAGCCGCGCCGTGCTCGAACGCCAGAATCGCGAGCTGGCCGACCAGCGCAGCGAGCTGATCGAGGCGGTCCGCTCCGCGCGCGAAGGCGCGAGCATCGTGCGCGCCGTGCTCGACACGACGCCGGACGCGATCGCGCTGCTCGACGGCGACGGCGCCGTGATCGTCGACAACCCGCAGATGCGCGAGGTGCGCGTCGCGTTCGCCGCCGAGGCGACGACGCTCGGCGTCCGGCATCCGGCGATGTCCGGTGACGGCGACCACGATGCCGGCGAGCGCGAGCGCCGCGACGAGATCACGCTGCCCGGCGCTCGCCGCACCTTTGCGCGCTACATCGCGCCGGTTCACGACGGTCGCGGGCGCCTGATCGGACGGCTGCTCGTCGTGCGCGACATCACCGGCGAGCGCGAGGCCGAGCGCGCGAAGCAGGACTTCTTCGCGCTCGTCTCGCACGAGCTGCGCACGCCGCTGACCGCGATCCTCGGCTACGTGGAGCTGCTGCTCAGCGACGACACGGGCGAGCTGCCGGCCGAGCACACGCGCAACCTCGAGGTGATCGAGCGCAACGCGCGGCGGCTCGTACGGCTCGTCGGCGATCTGCTGTTCGCAGCGCAGGTCGAGGGCGCGCCGCTGCTGCTGGAGCCCGGCGAGGTGGACATGACGGCGCTCGTGCGCGATGCCGTCGAGGCCGCGCGCCCGCATGCCGGCGAGGCCGGCGTCGAGCTTGCGACCGAGCTCGCGCCGGTCGAGCGCTGCAGCGGCGACCGCGACCGGCTGGCGCAGGTGCTCGACAACCTGCTCTCAAACGCGCTCAAGTTCACGCCGCCCGGCGGGCGCATCGTCGTGCGCCTCGCGCCCGACGAAGGCGGTGGGGCGCGCATCGACGTCGAGGACAGCGGCGTCGGCGTGCCGCCCGAAGAGCTGCCGCACCTGTTCGACCGCTTCTACCGCGCGCGCAACGCCGCCGGCCGCACCACGCCCGGCCTCGGGCTGGGGCTGACGATCGTGCGCACGATCGTCGAGGGCCACGGCGGCTCCGTCACGGTGGCCAGCGCCCGCGGCGCCGGTGCCTGCTTCACGGTCGTGCTGCCGGCGGCCGATAGCGATAGCCGAAGCCCCGAATCGTCTCCAGCGGACCTCCGTCCGACGGCCCCCACCCCAGCTTCCGGCGCAGGTAGCCCACGTAGAGCTTGACCTGATCGCCGCCGAAACCCTCGACGTCGCCCCACACGAGCTCCAGCAGGCGCTCCCGGCCGAGCGTCTCGTCGGGGTGGCGGACGAACGCCGACAGCAGCTTGAACTCGAGCGGGGTGAGCCGCACCGGCCGCCCTTCGACGGTCACCTCGCGGCTGACGTAGTCGATCCGCACAGCGCCGTCCTCGTAGGCGGCGCGCACCTCCGGCGGCCCGCTCGTGCGGCGCAGCAGCGCCTCGACGCGCGCGAGCAGCTCCTGGCGCCCGAACGGCTTCGTGACGTAGTCGTCCGCGCCGCCGCGCAGCCCGCGCACCTTGTCGAGCTCGCCCGCGCGCGCGGTCAGGATCAGCACCGGCACGTCGCTCAGGTCGCGGATCCGCTCGAGCGTCTGCCAGCCGTCGAGCTCGGGCATCGCGACGTCGAGCACGACGAGGTCGGGGGGCTGCTCGTCCAGCCGGCGCAGCGCCTCGAACCCGTTCGCCGCCTCCGCCACGCTGTGGCCGGCTCGCTCGAGCAGCACGCGCACGAGACGGCGTACGTCGTCCTCGTCCTCCACGACGAGCACATCTCCCGACTTCACGTTCCCTGCATACCAGACGTGCACGCTCGGGACCCAGGCCGGCGTGCGCATGCGAACGCCGCTTCACGACCAGCGCGCTCATGTAGGCGCGACTATGTCAGCCGCTGGGCCAACGCGCGCGCGCTCATGTGGGCGATCGCCTGAATCGAGATCTGCGGGTTGACGCCGGAGGCGGTCGGGAAAGCGGAGCCGTCGAGCACGTAGAGGTCGCGCACCTCCCACGTCTGCGCATGCGGGTCGCACGCCGAGCTGCTCGGCGAGCCGCCCATGCGCGCGGAGCCCATCAGGTGGAAGGAGCCGAGCTGGATCTGGCCCGTCCCCCAGCCGCAGGCGTCGGCGTCGCGCATGAAGCGCGCGCGGTCGCCGCGGTCGCCCGCGGGGCGGGTGGGATCCGGGTCATACGCGACCCAATCGCTGTGCGAGCTGAAGATCCGCCGGGCCCCGGCCGCCTCGTGCATCTCGGCCGCGCCCTCGACGCCGACGCGCAGGTGGCGGCGGTCGTAGTCCGAGAGCCGGTAGCGCACGACCGGCTCGCCGTCGCGGTCGATCCGCACCTCGCCGCCGTCGCGGTCGCGCAGCAGGATCCCGAACACGCACGTGTGCGCCATCGCCTGCATCAGCCGGTAGTGGTCGTGGGCGCCGCGCCACGGCACGTAGCCGACGTTCAGCGACGGATGCCCGGCGGCGGTCTCGTACTTCAGTCCGTAGCCGTCGTGGAGATCGCGATGCCGGTCGGAGTAGAGCGCCTGCATCGTCCCCTCCCACGGGCGCACCTCGTCGTCGTAGATGCCCCACACGGCGGTCACAGGGTGGACCTTGAGGTGGCGGCCGACGTTCGGGTTCGTCAGCCCCGAGCGCTTCAGCAGCGCGGGCGTGTGCAGCGCGCCGCAGGCGCTCACAACCGCGCGCGAGCGGACCGTCAGGCGATGGCCGGCGTCGGTGACGGCCTCGACGCCGCGGGCGGTGCCCGCTTCGACCGTCACGCGTCGCACGGTCACGCCCACGGCGATCCGCGCCTGCGCGCCCTGCGCGTCCTTCAGCCACGTCTTCGCGGTCGACTGCTTCGCGCCGCGGCGGCAGCCGAAGCCGCAGTAACCGCAGTCTCTGCCCTGGTCACACGCGCCCGTGACGTTGCGCGGCATCGCGTCCACGTGCCAGCCGAGCTTGATGCACGCGTCGCGCAGCAGCTGCTCGCGCTTGGACGGGTCGTTGTGCTCCTGGTTGACGCCGAGCCGCACGTTGACGGCGTCGAGCGAGGCGGTGTAGTCGTCGGAGGCGAACGCGGGAACGCCGTGGGCGGCCCACTCGGCGCGCACGGCGTCGGGCGTGCGGAAGGAGGTCGAGAAGTTCACGACCGTCCCGCCGCCGAGGCAGGATCCGGCGACGAGCCCGACCGAGCCGTCGTGCGTCGCGGTGGGCCAGCCGCTGTAGAGGCGCTCGAACGACGACAGCTCGGCGCCGTCGAAGTCGGCGTCGTCGTAGTAGCCGCCGCGCTCCAGCACGACGACGTCGAGGCCCGCCTCGCTCAGCACGGCGGCGGCGACGCCGCCGCCCGCACCCGAGCCGACGATGCAGACGTCGCAGTCGAGCGTCGTGTCGCGCTCGATCGCGAGCGGTGTGAGCTGCTTCGCCGGCGGGTCCTCCGGCGGACCGGGCGGGCCCGGGTAGCCGAGCTGGTCCCACACGGGGTTCGCGGCGCCGTCCCGGCCGGGCGTCCCGTAGTACGCGGTCAAGGACGCTCTGCGCAGCGCGTGGAAGGCGGCGCGGCGCTGCGGGACGCGGCTGTCGCACCAGCGCAGCAGCACCTGCTCGCGCCGCTCCTGCGCGAGCCGGCTGAAGCGCGTGAGCCCGCCGCCTCCGAGCGCGGTCAGCGGCGCGCCGTCCCACAGCGACAGCAGCTGTCCCAGGTCGCGCTGCGGGCCTCTGCGCGGATCGCGCGCGACGAAGCGGAGCACGACGTCCGGCACACCGAGCTCGGTCGCGCTCGGCAGCCCGTCCTCGGACGGGCAGAAGGTGTCGCAGATCGCTTCGAGCGAACGGCGCTGGCGCCTGCTGAGCTGCATCGCTGCTCCTCCAGCCGGGATCGGTCCAGGCCAGCCTAGCCCGGCGCAGCGTGCCGAGCGGCGGTTCCTGGCTGGACGGCCAGTGCTGCCGGCAGCTCGTGCAGCGTCGTGATCGTGGCGATGCCGTCGGCGGGCGCCGCGGCGACGCCGACGCGGTCGAGCCAGACGCCGCGCAGTCCGGCCGCGGCGGCGCCCTGCGCGTCGAGGTCGAGCCGGTCACCGACGTGCGCGGCGTGCTCCGGCGCGACGCCGAGCTGCTCGCACGCGTGCAGAAAGATCTCCGGGTCGGGCTTGCGCATGCCGACCTCGGCGGAGGCGACGAACAGCGGGAAGCGCTCGGTCAGCCCGATCGCCGCGAGCTTCGCGCGCTGCGGCTCGCCCTCGCCGTTGGTGATGATCCCGAGCCGCACGTCGGGGAGGACCTCGGCGAGCGTCCCGAGCGCCGGCAGCACGTCGTCGAACGCGACCCAGCCGGCGCGGTAGCGCTCCAGGTAGGCGACGAACCACGCGTCGCAGGCGTCGTCGTCGGGCCGCTCGCGGAGCGTCGCGGCGTGGATGCCGCGCACCCGCCGGCGGCGCTGCTCGACGAACGAGATGCGCCCGGCCACGTACTCGTCGTAATGGATCGCCTCCAGCCGCCGCCACTCCTCCGCGAGCGCGCGATCGCCCGCCAGCAGCTCGGCGACGGCTGCCTCGCGCGCGGCGTCGTGGTCCATCAGCGTCCCGTCGAGATCGAACAGGACGGCGCGCACGTCGGGGACCCTCAGGCCGCGTCGAGCACCGCGCCGAGCCGGCGCTCGAGCGCGCCGCCGAGCACCTCGCGCACCGGCCCCTCCTCGAAACGCTCGACGAGCGCGGCGAGGAAGCCCTCGATCACGAGTCGCTTGGCCGTCTCCTCGCGCAGACCCCGCGAGCGCAGGTAGAAGAGCTGCTCCGGGTCGATCTGCGCGATCGCGGCGGCGTGCGTGCAGCGCACGTCGTTCGCTTGGATCTCCAGCCCGGGGATCGCGTCCGCGTGTGCTCGCTTGCTCAGCAGCAGGTTGCGCGACTCCTGGAAGGCGTCCGTCTGCTGGGCGCCGGGGTCGACGATGATGTTGCCGCGCCAGACCGCCTCGCTGCGGCCCTGCAGGACGCCGCGGAAGGCGAGGTCGGAGGTCGTGTGCGGGGCAGCGTGCTCCTGCGTCGTGTCGAAGTCGACGTGCTGGCGGCCGTGCGAGGCGTAGGCGCCGGTGACTCTGCCGTCGGCGCCGGGGCCGACGAGCTTCGTCTCCATCCGCACCTTCCCGCGCGCCGAGCCGAAGCCGAGCGCGACCCAGTCGAGCACGCCGTCGCGCGCCACCTCGGCGCGCTGCGTGCCGAAGATCCAGCTTCTCTCGGAGAGGCTCTGGCCGCAGACGAAGCGCAGCCGCGCGTTCTGGCCGACGACCAGCTCGACGACCGTGTTGAAGAGCGCGTCCTGGTCCGCGTCGGCGGACAGGTACTGCTCCCACACCTCGACCTGCGCGCCGTCCTCCACCACGATCAGCGTTCGCCAGTCGAGCGCGCTGCGCTCCGCCCCCTGCACGGCGGTGATCAGGATCGGCCGGTCGAGCTGCGCGCCGGCCGCGACGTGCACGAACGCGCCGCCGGCGAAGGCGGCCTCGTTGCGCGCGACGAACGCGTCGGCCTCCACGCCGGAGACGATCGTGCCGAGATGACGCTCGACCAGCTCCGCATGCTCGACGGCCGCGCGCTCCAGCGAGGTGACGGTCACGCCCGCCGGCAGGTCCGCCGGCGCCGCCACCGTCGTCGCGTCGACCTGCGTCAGCGCGTACGGATCCGCCAGCCCCTGGAACAGCGCCTCCGCGCGCTCCACCGCGCCCGCATCCCCTTCGCTCGCCGGCGCATACGCAGCCAGGTCGAGCGCCGAGATGTCCGTGAACTCCCAGCCGGGGTTGCCCTTGAAGCGGGGCAGGTCCAACGACGCGGACAGAGCGGCGGCGCGCTCACGGCGCGCCGCCAGCCAGCTCGGCTGCTCCAAGGTCGCGCTAGCCAATGGACCCCTCCATCTGCAACTCGATCAGGCGGTTCATCTCGACCGCGTACTCCATCGGCAGCTCCTTCGTGATCGGCTCGATGAAGCCGTTGACGATCAGCTTGGACGCCTCCTCCTCCGAGATCCCGTGGGACTGGAGGTAGAAGACCTGCTCCTCGCCGATCTTCGAGACGGTCGCCTCGTGGCCGACGTCGACGTCGTCCTCGCCGATGCGGATCGTCGGGTAGGTGTCCGAGCGCGAGGCCTCGTCGAGCAGCAGCGCGTCGCAGACGACCTTCGACCTCGCGCCGTGCGCGCCCTTCGCGACCTCGAGCAGCCCGCGGTAGGAGCCGCGCCCGCCGTCCTTCGAGATCGACTTGGCGAAGATGTTCGAGGTCGTGTTCGGCGCGACGTGGACGATCTTGCCGCC
>Ga0134125_10004727_pt1 | contig 15542 bp, 12 predicted proteins | sample KB31751_FD_96464 | JGI IMG/M metagenome (GOLD analysis project Ga0134125, IMG submission 96464) | Terrestrial soil microbial communities with excess Nitrogen fertilizer from Kellogg Biological Station, Michigan, USA - KB3-175-1 | ecosystem: Environmental > Terrestrial > Soil > Unclassified ... | reverse complement strand
CCCGGCGATGGTCGGCGCGGCCACGGGCGGCGCGGCGATCGGCGGCAGGTGGTGGCCGAGGCGCTCGGCGCGGCTGCGCGCCTGCGGGTAGTCGACGTCGAGGGCGAGGATCTTCTCGAGCTGACGGCGCGCCTCGGGCTCGTCGCCCACGCGCTCGGCGGCGTCGGCGAGGAGGAAGTGCGCGCGCAAGGCGTGATCGCGCACGGCGGTCAGCCGCTCGAGGATGGGCCGCGCGGTGGCGTGCTCGAGCTTGTCGCACAAGATCTCGGCCAGGCGCATGGCGACGGCGTGATCGTCCGGCCGCGCGGCGACGAAGCGGCTGAGGATGTCGATGGCCGTGCGATCGCGCCCGGTGGTGAGCAGGCGCTGGATGGCGGCCCAGAACTCGCGATCGCCGATGCCGACGCGCCCTTCGTCGGAGGGATCGGTCACGCGCGAGAGCAGGTTGCGCAGGAACGCCTCTTCGGCGGGCAGCTCGGCCTCGGGCTCGAGCTCGGGCGGGTGGCCGCCGAACGCGTCTTTGAGCCAGCCCCACAACGTCATGACGGCACCGCCCCTGGGGGCATCAGGCGACCTCGAGCCGCTGCTCGCCGAGCTCGACGACGTCGCCGCGGATGAGCTGGATGCCCGCCGAGGCGTGCACGCCGTTGAGGTAGAGCAGCCGCCCGCCCAGCGGCGACAGGCGCGGGCGCCCGTCGATGAACATGAGCTCGCCCACGTCTTCGACGTCGAGCGCGCCGCGGCCGGCGACGACGCGCAGCCCGCGGTCGAGGCCGCGCGTGACCTCGATGGTGAGCGTCTCGCCCGCGACCGCGAAGTGGAGGACGCACAATTCGCCGAGGCCGATCTCGCCCTCGCCGACGAGCGGCAGCGTCCCCGACATGCGCACGCCGCCGAGCATGGTGCCGTTCTTGGAGTCGCGATCGGCGAGCGCGAAGGTGCCGTCGTCGTTGCCGAGGATGGCGGCGTGCTGGCGGGAGATGCCGGCGTCGCGCAGGGCGAGCTGGCAGGCGGCGTCGCGGCCGAGCACCAGCGGGAACGAGCCGACGTAGCGCCGCTCGCGCGTGTGGCCGACGGCGCCGGCGCGGATGACGACGCTGCCGTCGGCGACCAGCTTGGCCTCGAGCTCCTCGCGCAGCCGCTGATACGAGGCGCGCTCGCGCGTGGCCTCGCTGCGATCGGTCGGGCTCTGCGCGACCGCCGGCAGGGGCGCCTCGGCGCACTGGCGGATCGCCTCGAGGGCGCGATCGCGCTCGCCGGCGGCGAGGGCCAGCTTGTACTCCTCGAAGGCGTCGCGCACGCGGGTGTCGCGCTTGCGGCGCACCTCTTCGCGCGCGAGCACGCTCTCCAGGCGCTCGACGTCGCCGCCCTTCTGATAGGCCTCGGCGGCGGCGAACTCGTCGCCGACGAACTCGAGACACTCGCCGGCGGCGGCGAACTCGCCGATCTCGACGAACAGCTGGGCGGCGTCGCGCACCACCTGTTTCTCCGGATCGCCGACGACGGCGGAGCTGCGCGCCCAGTTGAACAGCGCGCGGGCGATGCGGCGGCGCGCGTTCTTGCCCTCGGTGTCCTCGGGCTCGGCCCAGCGGATGGCGGCGCGCAGCTCGTGCAGCTTGGCGGCGGGGGAGGGCGCCCGCTCGGCGCGCAGGAGGTGCATCTCGGCGACCTTGACGCGCTCGCCGGCCAGCGCGTAGGCGCGCGCGGCTTCGGCGTAGTCGCCGGCGGCCTCGGCGGCGACGGCGCGCCGGAAGTCGGCCGAGAACATGCGCTTGAAGAACGTCACGAGCCCTCAGCATAGCGTATGCTTGGCGAGCGATGCTGGAACCTGTCGCGCTCAACCAGACCCGCTTCAACGTCCCCGGCGTGGCGCCCGACAACCGCGGCGTCGTCCTCGGCAAGCAGGGCGCGCTCCTGTTCGCCTCCGTCGATCGCCTCGTCGGCTTCTTCCGCATCTTCTGCGACGAGTCGTCGATGGACGAGCTCTTGCCCAAGCTCAAGATCCATCAAGTGCGCACGCCGCTCATGTCGCGCGAGTTCCTCGTCCTCTACGCGGCGTCGACGTCGTACCTCGTCGATCGCGCCGCGCGCATCGCCGCGCTCCTCGGCGGCCTCGCCTTCACCGGCTCGGGCAAGCACTTCGTGAAATATCGCGACACGACCTCGCCGCTCGGCTACGACGCCACGTCGCTGTACGGCGAGCCCGCCGACTTCGTGCTCTATTCGGATACCTTCACGCAGGGGTATCAGCGCGTCAAAGACGTGGAGTTCGCCCAGCTCGTCTTCCGCCTCTCGCCGCGACGGCTCCCGGGCACGCCCGCCGAAGATCTGCAGGATCGCGAAGTGCTGTGGATCGGCGCGCGCACCGGATTGGCGCGCTCCGTTCTGACCTACCTGTGGCGCAACCGCGTGCGCGCCGAAGCCGCCTTCGTCGAGCCGGCCGACACCGCGCAGGGCGCGGGCAGCTTCGGCCAGGGGACGTCGTTCCTCTTGTGCCGCGTGCACGAGCTGCCCGAGCGCATGCTCGCGCTCTTCGCCGAGGTGCCCGGCGTCGAGGTCTTCCGGCCCGTCGGCGAGAACGTGGTGGTGCAGGTCGGGTATCGCCATCCGCTGCACCTGCCGTCGTGCGCGTCGGTGTTCGACAAAGAGCGCTTCTACGTCTTCTCCGGCACGCGCGACGCCGTCGACGTCTTGAAGGCGCCGCCGCCACTGGTGCCGGCGAGCGATCTCATCGGCGGCGGGTTCGATCTCGGCGAGCGCAGCGATCCGCTCGAGCACACGCCGCGCGAGCCCGACAAGCTCGAGGTGCAGCTCAAGCTCGTCGCCTCGGCGACGGCGCGCCGCCGCGTGACCGCGACGATGGTGCCCTGGGCCCACGCCGATCGGCTGCGCCAGCTGGTCTACGCGCTGCCGCCGACGATGCTGGCCACCTATCGCGTCGCCGCCATCGCCGAAGGGCTGTTCGTCATCGGCGAGCAGGGCATCGACGGCATCCCCATCGGCGACATGTTCCAGGAGGCGGCGCCGTCGATCTACGTGCCGCTCGGCATGGAGTTCTACCCGCGCGTCGGCGCCGAGGTGCTCACCGATCACATCGGCGGCGTCAACGGCCGCTACGTCGTCTTCCCGCGCGGCGGGCGGCCGCTCGCGCTCGAGCACGCGGCGTTCGAGCCGCTCGGGCGGCGCGCGCTGGCGCGGCTCGAGGTCGATCCGCGCACCCGCGACGTGCGCATGCCGCCGCCGCGCGCCACCACGCCGGCGACGGTGGTGAACGAGGATCTCGGCACGCTGCCCCTGTGGGGCTTCGCACCGGATACGTCGATGATCAAAAAGCCCGATCCGACCGAATAGCGATGGCGTTCGATCCCGCGCAGTGGCTGCACCACTTCGTCCTGCCGATCGTCGCCGGCGGTGACGTCCGCGTGCAGCACGTCGTCGGCGCGCGCGAGCTGAAGCTGCTCCTCGAGACCGAATTCGGCCGCGACGAGAGCGCGCTGCGCATCGCCGAGGCGCGCCACGCCATCGCCAGCGAGCTGGTGCTGACGCCGCCCGAGCCGTCGCTCGACGAGGAGGCGCTGCGCCTGGCGGCGGCGATGCAGAACCTTTTGTTCCTGCTCCACCCGGGCACGAACGCGCCGTCGGTGACGCGGCGCCGCCTGCGCTCGCTGTCGACCTACGCGACCGCGCTGGCGACGCTGCCGCTGCCCGATCTCGACATCGACGACAGCCGCACCGCCGCGCGCGTGCTCGCCGATCGCCACTCGATGCTGCATCACCTGTTCGACCTCGGCCGCGACGACGTGCGCGTCAGCTTCTGGGTCGGCAAGCGCGAGTTCCACGGCGCCGAGCCGCCGTCGCGCCTCCTGAAGTGGCCCGACCTGCGCCGCGTGCGCGAGGAGCGTTGGCGCGTCACGGTCGTCGGCGAGGCGATGGCCGATCCGCTCGCCAAGCCGATCGTGACGGCGATGCTGGCGTCGTCGCCGCTGACCGACCTGTTCGAGCCGTCGCGCCTCGAGCCGCGCTTCGACCTCCTGCCGCTCGTGCCCTGGCTCAAGCTGCCCGAGGTGGCTCGCGCCGTCGCCGATCGCTGGCTCGGGGCCGGGCTGCCGCAGGTCGCGGGCGCCTACACCGCGGCGCTCCTGGCCTTGTACAACGAGAAGGAGCCGCAGGCCCGAGCCGCGTCGCGCACGGCGACGGCGTTCGCGTCGCACGTGCAGCTGCTCGCGCTCGTCGCCAAGCGCGGCGCCACCGAGCGCGACCACCTCATCGAGCTGCAGGGCCAGGTGCAGGCGCAGCCGGGCCTGCGCGACTTCTACGGGCTCTTCGCGGCGGCGCAGCGCGTGGGCCTCGGGCGTCCCGCCGACGTGGCGGCCGACCCGCGGCTGCGCGACGACGTCGACGCCTATGCAACCGCTTGTGCGCAGCTCGTCGGCACCGAACGGCTCTTGGAGCTCGTTGGCGTGATGGCCCGCGGCGTCGGTAACCTCCAGCTCGCTTCCTGAAAAAGCCATTCCACAGGGAGATCAGGAGCTCAGGGAGAACGAGATGCTTACAGAAAGGATGAATAGGACCCGTCTGTAAGAGTTTTGTTCTCTTTGATCTCCTTGATCTCCCTGTGAATGCTTTTAGCGGTAGACTAGAAGAGAATGCGAGAGAGCCCTCCACCCCCGCCTCCGACGATTCCTGCGGACACGCGCCTGGCGACGCGGTTCCAGGAAGCCGCGCGCGTCATGGAGCAGCACTTCCTCGACAAGCAGGAAGTGATTCGCCTGCTGCTCGTCTCCGTCGCCGCCGGCGAGCACATGCTGCTGGTCGGCCCGCCCGGCACCGCCAAGTCCGCGCTCGTGCGCACGTTCGCGCGCCTCATCGACGCGCGCTACTTCGAGTACCTCTTGACCCGCTTCACCGAGCCCAACGAGCTCTTCGGCCCCGTCGACATCCGCGCCTTCCGCGAAGGCACCTACACGCGCAAGACCGAGACCATGCTGCCCGAGGCCGAGCTCGTCTTTCTCGACGAGATCTTCAAGTCGAACTCGGCGATCCTCAACTCGCTCCTCACCATCTTGAACGAGCGCAGGTTCGCCAACGGCTCGCGCATCATGGGCGTGCCGCTGCTCTCCATGTTCGGCGCGTCGAACGAAGTGCCGAACGACGACAACCTGGCCGCGATCTTCGATCGTTTCCTGCTCCGCGTCGTCAGCGAGAACCTCGACAGCTACCACTTCCACAACCTCGTGGCCAAAGGCATCGCCAACGAGGCGGCGCTCCTGACCGGCAAATCGCCGGTCGAAAAGGCGCTGTTCACCGCGCGCGATCTGCACACGCTGCACAAGCGGTTCGACGCACACCTGGCGTTCACCGAGGACTTCCTCTCGAAGTACAAGGGGCTCATCTTCCAGATCCGGTCGGAGGGCATTTCCGTCTCCGACCGCCGCGTGGTGAAGCTCCTCAAGCTGTTCGCGGCGTCGGCGATCGTCGACGGGCGCGATCAGGCGAACGACTCGGACTTCTTCATCCTCAAGCACATCTGGAACAACCTCGATCAGACCGAGATTCTCGAGGAGATCGTCGGGCCCGTCGTCGACCGCTGGTACCGCGATCATCCGAACGAGCGCCGCTTCTCCGCGGGCCAGGTCGGCCTCGACGACCTCCTCGGCGAGCTGCAGATCATCCGCGAGCTGCTCACGTCGGGCGAGGCGCTCTCGGACATCCAGCTCTTCTCGCAGCTCAAGAACCTGAACGAGATCAAGGCGGCGCTGCAGGCGGTCGACTCCGAGACGGCGCGACGCATGGTCGCCGAGGTCGACGCGCTGCTCGAGAACGTGTTCGCGTCGTCGAAGTTCGGCTGATTTTCATGAAGGTCATCGTCTTCGACGACGTCCTGGTACGGCGCGCAAAGGAATACGAAGTACCGAACCTGGAAGTGTCGTTTTTCGCCCACGCCGACGACGCGGTGGCGATCGTCGGTCGCGAGCGGCCCGATGTGGTGCTGATGGACTACGCGATGGACGATCACGCTTCGGGAGAAGAGGCGATCCGCGCCTTGCGTGCGGCGTTCCCGTGCCGCAACGGGGCCGCCAAGATCGTGGCCATCTCGTCGGACGAGCGCTCGAACGAGCGCATGCTCGCCGCCGGCGCCGACGACGCCATTCCGAAGACGCACGTCAAAGGATATCTGTCACGCTTGTCGAAGCTGAAGTGAGCGCCCCATGAGCATGCGTGCGGAGCAACGATGATCGCCGCCGACAAACGCCACAGCTTCCTTGCGCGTCAGGTCGGCACCCTCGCGCTCAGCCACGTGCGCACGCAAAATCCGATGGCCGCGGTACGCGCCGCGGCGTGGGCCAACACCATGGGGCGGCTCGGCGTGCACCTGCCGCTGTTCATCGTGCACGACGTGGGGCTGCTCATGACCGCGCCGCGCGGCGCCGGCGGCGTGCAGCTCGGCCCGCGCGATGCGCTGCTCTCGGCGGTCGGCCTCGGTGACGAGGCGCGCGCGCTGTTGCGCCAGTACGCGTCGCTCTTGTCGACGATCGCGGCGTCCGAGGTCGTGGAGAAGGCGACCTCGTGGCGGCTGCGCGACGATCTCGTCGCCGTCCTGCTCACCAAGATCCTCGGCGACCTCTACCACCGCTGGAACGAGCCGACCAAGGCCGTCGGCACCGAAGAGCTGCCGCTCGATCCGCAGACCTACGCCGACGCCGACCTGGCACAGCACTTCCGCGACTTCGATTCGGCGCCGGTGGTCGGTTTCCTGCGCTTCCTCGCGTCGCAGCAGCTCCACGTCTACACCTCGCTCGAGCAGATCGACCTCGACACGCTGCGCTTACTCGGCGTCTTCAACTCGGGCGCCTCTTCGTCTCTGGGCGGCGTCGAGGCGGCGGCCATCGATCTCGTCGATCTGTTCGGCGTGTTCCAATCGGCCGAGGCCAACGACGTCGTCAACTTCTCGCTCGAGCTCTTGCCGTCGGTGCTCGAGACCAAGCGCGCCTCGGGCGTGCAGACCTTCGCCGTCGACGGCTACGCGTCGATCGAGCGGCGCGGCAACCTCGACTCGCTCGTCCTCACCGAGTTCGCCTACGACGAGGACATGTTCGAGCGCAAGGTCATCGACGACGAGCTCTACTACTACGGCCACGAAAAGCAGCGCGAAGAGGAGCGGCGCCTCCAGTACATCCTCGTCGACAGCTCGCCGTCGATGCGCGGCGTGCGCCAGGTGTTCGCGCGCGGGCTGGCGCTCACGCTCACCAAGAAGCTCGCGCTCGAGGGCGACGAGGTGTGGCTGCGCTTCTTCGATTCGCGCCTCTACGACACGCAGAAGGTCGTCTCCGGCGATCTGGCCGCGCCCTACCTCCTCTGCTTCAAGTCGGAGCGCGGGCGCAACTACGCCAAGGTGTTCCGTCAGTTCGCGCTCGAGCTGCAGCGCCTCAAGCGCGAAGATCGGCGCCAGCTCGTCGTCTACATCCTCACCCACGGGCAGTGCCACATCCCCGTCGAGGTCGTGCAGCAGATGCGGCGCGAGGCGTACCTCTACGGCATCTTCATCCTGCCGTCGTCGGACATGACGCTCGAGTATCTCGATCTCCTGCATCGCCACCAGATCGTCGACGATCAGACGCTGCAGAGCCGCAACCGGCGGCGCGACAAGGCGCTCGAGATCGTCAACGACGCCGGCGGGCGTCCGGGCGAGAAGAAAGCGGCGGCAACCGACAAAGAGGCGAAGCGCGAGGCCAAGAAAGAACGAAAGGCGGCGGCAAAATGATCTGGCTGCTTCTGCTCGGGCTCTTCTCCTACGACGAGGTTCTGCACACCGATCTGGTCGCGCACGCCAAGATCCGCTGGTCGCGCATGGACGTCGGGCAGCGCATCGTCGTCGAGATCGACGGCGGCACCGCCAAGCGGCTGAACCCCAACTGGTCGGCCAAGCCGCAGGAGCTGGCCTACGACCTCAAGCAGGAGCGCGACCTCGAGCGCGTCTTGAAGTGGGCCCGGCTGCCCGCGCCGCGCCGTTCGCCGTCGCAGTCAGAGAACGACCGTACGCTCGAAATTCTCGTCGAAGACAAAAGCGGCTCCGGTTATCACTCGGTGGGTTACTGGTCGATGTCGGTGAAGGCCTGGCAAAAGGGGCGTCTGGGATCCATCTTCGATCCATTGGAGACGCTCATGAATGCCAAGGCCGAGCTGTTCGAGCACGAGAAGGGCACCGAGCGCACCGGTGGCTTCGTGCCGCGGTGAGCCGCGCGCTCCTCGCGGCCTTGCTGCTGCTCGCCGGCGGCGCCGCGGTCGCGGATCCGATTCCGTACAAGATGTTCTGGTCGTTCCCGAGCGACGATGTCACGGCGATCGAGGTCGACGACGCCGATCTGTCGCTGTCGCCGTGGGAGGACAAGCGCTGGAAGTTCGCCGTCGCCATGCTCAAGTGCGACACCAGGCGCTCCAAGGTCCTGGCCCAGCACAAAGACGGCACGCCGGTGCGCGAGATGCGCGTCGACGCGCTCGAGCCCGACGGCAAGGTGCGCTCGACCTCGCGCTGCGTGATGACGCTCAAGGATTGGCGCACGCGCATCGGCAAGGATCTGGTCTATCGACTCGAGGACGAGCTCGACGCGCACGAATCGTTCCTAATGCCGCGGCGCGGGCCGGGCATGCCGGCGAAGGAGCCGCTCTCGCCCGACGGCGAGAGCGACGACGGCGCGGTGAAGAAGAAATGATCGGCGAGTCGAGCCGCAGGCGAGGCGAGGTGCCAGCTCCGAGGCTGTGCCGAGGAGCTTGCCCGCTATGATCGAAGCCAATGCGCAGCTCCTGGCGCGCGCGCACGCGCTGTTCGAGGCGGGGCGCGCGGCCGAGGCGGAGCGGCTCTACCGCCAGCTCTTGCAGCACACGCACGTCATCGACTTCGAGTACGACGAGTGGCTCAAGGGCATCGCCGAGTGTTACCGCGCCCTCGGGCGCGCCCGCGAAGCCGGCTACGTCTACCTCTATCTGCACGCGTTCGATCGCGCCGCCGAGATGTTTCCGTCGGCCACGGCGCCCGTCGACGCCGCGCGCGTCAAAGAGCTCGAGGCGCGCCGCGTCGGCGGCGAAGCGGGCAACAAGCTCTACGCCGAGGCCGCGCGCCAGTTCGCCGAGGCGGGGCGCCACGTGCTCGCCGCCATCGCCTTCGCGCAGGCCTCCGCGGCGCGCGAGGAGCGCAAGGCGTGGGAGCGCGTGCTCCGCGATCCGCGGCTGCGCGGGCGCATGTACGAAGAGGCGCTCGTGCACTTCAACGTCGGCATCGCCGCCACCCGCGACGGCGACAAGGAGGGCGGCAACCGCCACCTGGTCTCGGCGCAGCGCCTCCTCGAAGAGGTCGCCGACGAGTTCGAGACCCACGGCGAGCGCCACCGCGCCTTCGACTGCTACTGCATCCTGCTCAAGCTCGGCAAGGACTCGGGCAGCTTCGAGAACCTGGCCGAGGGCTACATCAACTGCATCCGCGTGCTCAAAGAGGACAACCTCAAGTTCTACGTGCTGCAGTACTACGAAGACTTTCTGCGCATCGCGCTCGAGCGCGAGGAGTACCACGCCGCGGCGACGGTGTTCCGCGAGGCCGCCGACTACGCGCGGCGCGTCGGGCTCATCTACGACCGCGGCTACATGAAGCGCGCCGCCGAGACCTGGTGGAAGGCGGCCGAGAAGAACGAGCGCGACGGCGGCCCCGTCGAGATCACCGAGAACGCGTATCTCGCCGCGATCGACAGTTACAACTCGGTCGGCGATTTTTTCCACGTGCGCGAGTCGTACAAGCAGCTCGCCAAGCTCGGGCTCGGCGAGAAGAAGCAGAAGCGCTACGCCGACGTGGTCGCGCGTTACTCCGAGGTGTGGCAGGAGGCGATCGACGCCGCGCCCTTCCCCGACTACCTGCGCCAGCAGCACGCCTATCCCGAGATCTGGTACCTCGATCTCGTCGAGTGGGAGCTCGACGGCGATCACCGCGAGGTCTGCGCCAGCATCATCGGCGACGTGCGCTACGCCGACATCATCCGGCGGCGCGCGCTCAACGTGCTGCTCACGCACCTCGACGCGCGGCCCAAAGAGGGCGCCGAGCTCGATCCGCACACGCTGGCGCAGATCGCGCAGGACATGGGGCAGCTGCAGGCCTACGCGGCGCTGCAGCCGCTCGAGCGATTGTCCACCCACCCACACGCAGAAGTGCGGCGCGGCGTGATGCGGGCGCTGCGCCATCTGTTCTTCAAGCGCACCTTCAACATGATCCAGCGCGGCCTGCGCGACGACACGCGCGAGGTGCGCCAGGCGGCGCTCGAGGCGCTCAAGGCGCTGCACTTCCCGCACGCGTTCGATCCGCTCACGCGCATCTTCCGCGAGCACGACGACGCGACCGTCAAGGAGGTCGCGCTCGAGTCGATCGCCCGCATCGGCTCGCTGGAAGCGGGCGAGTTCCTCGTCGAGGTGCTGCGCTACGAGGCGGAGCCGCTCCGGCAGGTGGCACGGCGGCAGCTGGCCGCGTTCGACAACCCCGACATCTTTCCGATCCTGCGCAAGCACCTCGAGCTCGAGACGAGCGGCCCGGCGCGCCAGGCGCTCGAGCAGATCGTGCGCGCCACCGGCGCCCGCGTCTCGGCGTAGCGCCAAGCCTGCGCCGACACGCGCGATTTTCCGCTGCTGGCGCGCGCGTGAATTTTCGGCCGCGTCGTACGTCTCTCGGCCGTGGCGCACCCCTCGGCCCACACGTACCGCGCCCTCGCCGACGAGCTCCTCGCGACCGGCATCGTGTCCGACCCGTGGCTCGACGGGCGCCCGCGCTTCGCCGTCGAGCCGCTGCTCCTCGCCGCCACCGAAGCCGATCGCTTCGCGCGCGCCGCCGAGGCGGTCGCCGCCGCCTACGAAGAGGCCGCGCGCCTGTGCGCCGCCGATCCGTGGCTGGTCGAGCGCTTCTTCCCCGCGCTCACGCCGTTTCAGCACCTCATGTGGAGCGCGTCGGGCGGCGCCTGGCACGGCATCGCGCGCGCCGACGTCTTCACCACCGCCGACGGCACCATCCAGATCTGCGAGCTCAACTGCGACACGCCGTCGGGCGAGGCCGAGGCGGTGCTGCTCAACGCCGCGGTCGCGCCGCGCTACCTTTTGCGCGCGTTCGATCCCAACGTCGGGCTCGAGCGCGCCTTCGTGAACACCGTCTCGGCCTTCGCTGCGCGCGTCGATCGTGGCACCGGGCGCGAGAACGAAGAGGCGCCGCCCACCGTCGGCATCGTCTATCCCACCGAGCTCGTCGAGGATCTATCGATGATCCTCATGTACCGCCGCTGGCTGGAGGCGCGCGGCTGCTGCGTCGTCACCGGCTCGCCGTTCAACCTCGCGCGCGCGCGCGACGGCGGCGTCGCGCTCTTCTCCGTACCGTGCGACGTGATCGTCCGCCACTACAAGACCGACTGGTGGTCGGAGCGCGAGCCCGCGCGCGACGACGAGGCGCCCTTCGACGACGCCGAGCCGCTCGCCGCGCAGCTCGGCATGCTCGTCGACGCCGAGCTCACCGGCCGCGTCGCCGTCATGAACCCGTGGGGCGCGGTGCTGCTGCAGAACAAGCGCACGATGGCGCTGATGTGGGAAGCGATCGATCGCTTCTCACCACCGGCGCAGGCGGCCATCCGTGCCTATTTGCCCTACACGGCGCGCCTCGAGGCGCTGGCGCCGGCGACGCTGGCGGCGCGCGCCGAGTGGGTCCTCAAGAGCGACTACGGCTGCGAGGGGGCCGAGGTCGTGATCGGCGCCGACACCGACGACGCCGCCTGGGCCGACGCGCTCCGCCACGCGCGCCGCGGCCGCTGGATCGCGCAGCGTTACTTCCGCGCCCGCCGCGACGGCGACGGACGCTGCACCAACGTCGGCGTCTACGTCGTCGGCGGCGAGGCCTCGGGCTTCTTCAGCCGCGTGCACGCCGGCGCCACCGACTATCACGCCACGACGGTGGCGACGCTCATCGAACGCGAGGTGTCCCGTGGGTGAACGGAGCTTCGGCGCGCGCTGGTGGCGCGAATCGCTCGGCATCGGTCGGCTGGCGAGCCGCCCGGCGATCGGCACGATGGGCCTCTGCGCCGCGCTCGCGCTGCCCGCGTGCGCGACCACGTGGGCGGGCCAGGACGGCGCCGGCTACAGCGACTCGCGCGACGACATCGCCGTCAACGTCGACTCGCTCGCGCTGCAGCGCAACGAAGGGTGGGACGTGGGGCAGGGCGGCGCGCCGCTGGCGTTCGTCGGCTCCACCGATCTCGACGCCGCCGGCACGCAGAGCTGGCGCGACGCGATGCCCAACCTCGCCGGCGCGCTGGCACCGACGGCGCCGGCGCTGCAGCCGTACTACGTGCCGACGCTGTTTCAATCGCTGATCGGCCCCGCCGGCCAGCGCCTGCGCGCGGTGATGCGCCCCATGCACACCGCCGAGATGGACGAGGATCTGGCGCGCGGCATCGCGCTGCGCGTGCAGTTCGGCACCGTCGGCTGGCCGAAGGACACCGCGATCGTGATCGACGCGCCCGGCCCGCGCGCGGTCGCCGTCGCGGCGGCGCTCGCCGATCGCTTCGCGCCGATCTTCACGTTCGGCAACTGGCCACACCCCGCCGGCGTGGTGCCGGCGCACCAGACGATCGCGGCGTCGCTCTATTACCTGCCGATGTTCGCCGCCGCGGCAGCCGTGCGCGCGCCCGATGCGCCGCCGATGTTCGTGCTCGACGCCAACCGCCTCGCGCCCTACAGCGACGCGGCGAGCCAGTTCGACAACCGCTACTTCGTGAAGCTGCCGTCGGCCGCCGAGCTGCAGGCGCTCGGCGTGCGCCACGTGATGTACGTCGGCGCCGACGGCGGCCGCGAGCTCGACGACCTCAACGGCGCGCTCGTCGCCCTCTGTCAGAACGGCGTCGACGTGAAGATGCTCGCGCTGTCCGACTTCGTACGCGCCGGCGACGAGCCGCAGCTCGCGGTGAACGACGATCCCGACGCCGCCGACGACGGCGATCCGGGCGACGACGAAGCCGAGGCGGCGGTCGATCCGAGCTGGGCCTGGATGTTCATGTGGTCGCGGCCGGCGTGGCTGTGGTCGCACTACTGGTATCGCGGCTGCTGGTGGGATTGGCCGTTCTGGCGCGACTACGGCTGGTATCCGTGCCCGCACGGCGTGCCCCACGTACCGCGTGGCCGCGGCGCCATCGTCGTCGGCCCGCCGCCGGGGCATCGCGCGCCGCCCTTGCCCACGCGCGCCGGCTGGACGCCGGCAGCGCGCAACACGATGTTCAAGCCGTCGGTGGGCGTGCGCGCGGCCAACCAGGCGTTCGGCCAGAACGCCGCGCTCGGGCAGATGGTCGTGCGCGCCTCGCGCTTCGACGGACACATCACCGGCATGGGCACGTCCTACGGCAACGGGACGTTCGGCGCGCGCGCCGGCGGCGGCGGCGCCGGCCACATCTGGCCGTCGGCCCACACCACCTTCCGCAGCTCCGTCGGCGGCTTCGGCGGCAGCCACACCGTCTTCGGCGGCGGCCGCTCCGGCTCCGTCGGCCGCGCCGGCAACGGCAGCTTCGGCGGCGGCTGACTCTCTCGTCGCGAAACGCACGCTCGTCGTGTAACCAGTTACGTAACTAGTTACACGACGGACCGGCTACTTCGGGAGGACGACGGCGGCCGGCTCGAGGAAGATGTCGGTGCGCGGGCGGCCCTCGATCTCCGTCGGAATCGGCAGCCCGAGCGCATAGAGGGCCGTCGCGGCCGTGTCCATCGTCGACAGCGGCTCGGTGATGACGAAGTCCTCGCGCACGCCCGGGCCGCACGCGATCCACGGAATCTCGCGATCGATCTTCTTGGCGCCGGAGTGCACCTTGTTGTGCCCGCCGTGGTCCGCCGACACGATCAGCAGCGTATCGTCGATGAGCCCCGACTTCTCGAGCGCCTCGTAGATGATCCCGAGGCACTCGTCGCTGTGCGAGATGGCGTTGCGCTGCGCCGACGACATCCAGCCCTTGGAGTGGCCGGCGTCGTCGGGATCGGAGAAGTGCACGAAGGCCAGCGCCGGCTTCTCCGTCGTGAGATAGGCCGCCGCCTCCTCCGCCACCTTCTTGCAGTAGTAACCGGGGCGCTCGTACATGCCGACCGCGCCCGGCGGCACGATGTGGCGCAGCTTCGGCTTGCCGGTGAAGAACGCCGTCGTCAGGCCCGCGTCCATCGCGTGCGTGAAGATCGTCGGCGTCTTGATGTAGCCCTCGCGCGGCCGCCACGTGTTCCACGTCAGGCCGTGCATCTTGGGCGGCACGCCCGAGAGCATCGACGCGTGCGCCGGCAGCGTCGACGCGTCGCGGATCGTCAGCGCGTGATCGGTGTACGAGCCGCGGCTGCGGAGGAGGTCATGCCACTTGAGGTGCAGCGTCGCCACCGCGTCGGCGCGCAGCCCGTCTTCGCTGATGATGAGGACGTGGTTGATCTTCGGGCGCGGCTTCTCGACGGGCTCGATCTTCGCGGCCGCCTTGTCGGCGACGGGCATCGTCGCGGCGGTCTCGTCGATCGGCGACGCCGCGACGGGCGCGTGCATCAGCACGGCTGCCGCCAGCACCAGGATGGCGGCATGGAGCTTCCTCATGATCTAACGATAGAGGGCGCGCGGCGCGGCGCGCAAGTTTACGATGTACGCAAAGGTACGAGCCCGGGCGTGCCCTTGGCGGCGAGCTGCCCGCATGCGGCGTCGATGTCGTCGCCGCGCGGGCGCCGCACGTAGACCGCGAGCCCGCGCGCCTTGAGCGCCGCCTGGAACGTACGCACGCGCTCGTCGCTGGGACGGCGATACGGGATCGTTCCGTCGGTGAGCTCGTGCGGGTTCCACGGGATGACGTTGACCTTCGACGGAATGCCGCGCAGAAGCCGCGACACACGCTCCGCGTCGGCCTCGGAGTCGTTGACGCCGTCGAGGAGCACGTACTCGAAGGTGACGCGCCGCCGCTTCTCGAGCGGGAACTTGCGCACGGCCTCGAGGAGGCGCGCGATGTTCCACTTCTTGTTGATGGGCATGAGCACGTCGCGCTGCTCGTCCGTCGACGCGTTGAGCGACACCGCCAGGTTCACGCGCAGCGCCGTCTTCGTCTCCGCCGCCAGCTTCTCGATGCCGGGCACCAGGCCCGCCGTCGACACGGTGATGCGGCGCCGCGAAAAGTCGGCGCCCGCGCCGTCGGTGAGGATGTCGAGCGCGCGCACCAGGTTCTTGTAGTTGTGCAGCGGCTCGCCCATCCCCATGAACACGAGGTTGGTGACGCGATCGGCGCCCGCGCGCCGCGTCGGATCGTCTTCGCCGAGCGCGCTCACGATGTCCTGCGCGCGATAGACCTGATCGACGATCTCGCCCGCCGTCAGCTGCCGCCCGAAGCCGAGCTTGGCCGTCGCGCAGAAGCTGCAGTCGAGCGCGCAGCCGACCTGCGACGACACACACTGCGTGAGCTTCGGTCGCTTGGGAAAGAGCGCGTGCTGCAGATGCTCCGGCTCTTGCGCGGTCTCGTCCTCGAGATCGTCGT
>Ga0134125_10004723_pt1 | contig 15550 bp, 15 predicted proteins | sample KB31751_FD_96464 | JGI IMG/M metagenome (GOLD analysis project Ga0134125, IMG submission 96464) | Terrestrial soil microbial communities with excess Nitrogen fertilizer from Kellogg Biological Station, Michigan, USA - KB3-175-1 | ecosystem: Environmental > Terrestrial > Soil > Unclassified ... | reverse complement strand
TCGTTGGTGATGAGGATGTCGCCCGGCGCCATCTTGTCGAGGCCGAAATGCGCGATCTTCTTCTTCACCGTCTCGGCCATGCCGCGAATGAACATCGGCAGGCCCAGCCCGATCGACACCGTCTCGCCCTTCGCGGTGAAGAGGCCTGTCGTAAAGTCGAGGGCTTCATAGATGATGGTGTTGTAGGCGGTGCGCATGAGATTGGTCTTCATCTCGCCGGTGATCGAGATGACGGCATTGCGCACGATTTCCGTAACGACCGGATCCGCGGTGCGGGTGGAGGCGGTGATTGTGTCCATCGGGTTATTTTAGCAGCGCATATGATCACCGTCATTCCCGCGAAAGCGGGAATCCAGTCCGTTGTTTCTGGACCCCCGCTTTCGCGGGGGTGACGAAGAGAAAGGGGTGACGCGGACTAAAATTGAGCCCAAAAAAATCATGCCCGCCGAAGCGGGCATGATCCAAAGAAAATCCAGCGAAGCGGTTCGCGTTAAGACGCGGCCGAGTTCGGCACCAGGCTCGCGGTCTTGCGGTTCAGCGTCTCGACCAGCGCCTGGGCGCCGCCGCGGAGGACCACGCTGCTGAACTGCGAGCGCAGATTGGCGATCTGGCTGATCGTGCCTTGCAGATAGATGTCCGCGATCTGCCACTCATTCCCGTTCTGCCGCATCAGATAGTTGATCGCGGTCTGGTCGCCGCCGGACTGGACAATATGCGTCTCGACGATCGTGCCGTAAGGCGTGTTGCGCTGACCCGCGACCTCGAGCTTCTCGCCGTTGTAGCGGTTGAAGTGATCGACATACGTGGCGATGGTGTAGCGGGTGAAAGCGTCGGTCACCTGTTGCTTTTCGGCCGGAGACAAGTTGGCCCAGCTCGGACCAACCGCCTTCGCGGTCATGCCGCTGAGATCGAAGCTCTGGCGGATCGCCGGCGCGAGCGCGTTGTAACGGCCCGCATCGCCCAGTTGCGGACCCTGCTTCATGGTTTGCAGCAGCGTGCCGTAAAAATGGTTGATCGTCGCTCCCGGATCGGTCGCCGCGCGCGCGGAGCCCGCGACGATCGCACAGATGGCAAAAGCAACAAGCGCCGTTCGGCTCAAAAGCCGCATATTGGCTCTCCTGTGGGATGCTGTGCAGCCACAGGTGTGTCTGATTCTCGCCGATACAAGGGCGGCTCAATGCCGCATTTCCGGCAGCGCCACCGTTACGTGTGGCGCTGCCGCTCAAGCCAGCCTTTGCCGCTCAGCTCCCGGTCGCCATGGTAAGCGCGAAATGCTTATCGATGAGCTTCGCGGCATCGACATCGCCCTTCATAAGCTGCTGCGACTTGTACCAGGCGATCTGGCGATCGACATCGGCGAGATCGATACGGCCCTTCGGATCGAAATAGGGAACGACGTCCGCGAGCTGCTGTTGCGGCAGTTGCGTGAAATCGGTCAGGATCGTCCACAGATGCGACGCTGTCGGCCCGTCGCGGCGCTCGCCCTTCGGTCCGACGAAAGCGTTGTGCAAATCCTGCAGGCCTTTGCGATAGGCGGTGAGGAAGCGCTTCACGAGATCGGGCTTGCTGTTGGCGACCGCGGTCGAGGTGAAGAGCATCGAGCCGCCGAAGCCGTCGCAGATCTCGCCGACATAGCCGAGCGAATGGATCTGCTGCGTCGCGATGAGCGGCAGGACCGGGCCCGCCGGCATCAGCGAGGCGTCGACCGTGCCGCCTTTGAGCGCCGAGACGACGTTCGGATTCGATTGCAGCGGCTTGATCTCGAGTTTGTCGAAGGGAAAGCGCTCGCGCTTGGCGATGAGTCCGAGGCTGTATTGGAGGCTGGTGCCGACCTGCGTGACGGCGACGCTATGGCCGGGCAGGTCTTTCGCTGACTTAAGCCCTCCGTCCCAGGCCTTGTTCGACGCGACCAGGATCAGCGTGTGGAAGCCCGGATGATCTTGCGAGGCCGAAGCGATGAGACGAAGCTGCCCATGCGAGGCGAGGGTGTAGAAGCTTGCCGACATGCCCGAGATGCCGAAATCGGTATCGCCCGACGCGGTCGCGACGCCGATCGGCGCGGCCGAATGGAACTCGACGAGTTGGAGCGTGATGCCTTCCTCTTTGAAATAGCCCATCGCATCCGCCACCGGCACGCCGGCATAGCCCATCAGCCGCGTGATGCCGACCTTCACGGTCTCGGCGCGCGACGGCGATGCAAAAGCGAGCCCCGAGAGGACGGCGAGCGAGGTTAGAGCGAGAGTCGTAACTGCGCGGACATTCATGACATCCCTCCCTGTTCGGTTTTGCTTTTCCAACGCCGGCCGTCTCCGCGGTCTCGTGCGTCTGCTCTTCGCCAATGGGCTTAGGTCTTTTCACCCCAACCGGCAAGACCAGCCCCGTCCTCACAAACCGTCATCCCCGCGCAAGCGGGAATCCAGGGCAGCGCTGTGCTTTATCGCTGGACCCCCGCTTGCGCGGGGGTGACGAAGAGAGAAGGCGTCGCTTTTATTCGTCATGCCCGCGAAAGCGGGCATCCAGCGTTGCTGCACGATGATAGAATGAGCGCGCGATGAAGCAGCCCTGCGTCTACATCCTCGCGAGCAAGCGCAACGGGACGCTCTACGTCGGCGTAACGTCAGACGCGCCTCGACGTATCGCCGAACATCAAACCGATCAGGTCGAGGGCTTCACCGGACGCTATGGCGTGCATCGCCTGGTCTATGCGGAATTCCACGAAACCATGCTCGGCGCGATCGAGCGCGAAAAGCAGATCAAGAAATGGCGGCGGGCCTGGAAGCTGGAGCTGATCGAGCGCGCCAATCCCGATTGGCGCGATCTCTCGGGCGAGATTAGCCAAGGCTAACGCTACTTTTCCGTCATTCCCGCGGAAGCGGGAATCCAGGGCAGCGCCGCGCTTGATCGCTGGACCCCCGCTTGCGCGGGGGTGACGAAGGAGGAGAGTCCCGCGTCTCTTCAAGCCGTCATTCCCGCGAAAGCGGGAATCCAGTGCCGTCGCTTGAAAGCGTGGCCCTGCAAAAAATCATGCCCGCCCCCTTCGACAAGCTCAGGAGCGGGCATGACCAAAGAAAATTCGGTGAAGCCGACCGCTCTGTTATGACGCGGATGAACTCGGGACCAGAGTCGTGGCCTTGCGGTTCAGGGCCTCGATGAGCCCGTTTGCGCCGCCGCGGGAAAACACGGCGCTGAATTGCGAGCGCAGATTCGCGACCTGGCTGATCGTGCCCTGGAGATAGACGTCCGATATCTGCCACTGCTGCCCGTTCTGCCGCATCAGGTAGTTGATGGCGACCTTGCCGCCATCGGGCTGCACGATCTTCGTATCGACGACCGTGCCATAAGGCATGGCCCGCCGGTCGGCGACCTCGAACTTCACGCCGCCGTCTTTGCTGAACTCGTTAGCATAGGTGGCGATCGTGTAGCGCGCGAACGCCTCGGTCACCTGTTGGCGCTCTGTCGGCGACAGCTGCGCCCAGCTTGGGCCGATGGCCAGTTGCGCCATGGCGCTCAGATCGAAGTTCTGGCGGATCGCCGGCGCAAGCGCGTCGTAACGGCCCTTCTCGCCGAGTTGCGGTCCACGCTGCATGGCTTGCGTCAGCGCCGCATAAAAATCTTTGACCGTCGCCGTCGGATCGGTCGCTGCATGCGCCGAACCCGAAGCGACCGCGCCGAATGCGAAAACGATAACCGCTGCTCGGCTGAGAAGCCGCATCATCACAACCCTCCTTTGTGTGGACGCTCGCGACAGCGGTACTGACGCTGTTCTCACGCCCCAACACCAAACGAGGAGGTGCACCGACTCATTCCAAATGACAGGGGTTCAAAGACAAGGCAGGCCGAATCTCGCGTTCACAATCGTGCTGCCACACGCAGAACGCGAATATTCCACACCGACGCGGCGAGATAATCAGAAGGATTTAGCGGGCTTAAATCGGCGCAGCGATGATTTGCGCCATCTTCGCGCTCAAAGCGCGATGGTCGGCGAGGCTCGCATGACTCATCTCGAACTCGCCGAGCTGGCACGATCCTTCGACGATGTCGCGGCAACGCGCAAAGCGCCGGTCCATGAATTTCGCGAACACCGCCTCTAGCGCGTCATCGGCCTCGAGCAGCTCCGCCAGCACCACCGCATCTTCGACCGCGAGCCCCGCGCCATAAGCGCAATGCGGCGTCGTTGCATGCGCCGCGTCCCCGATCAGCAGCACGCGGCCGCGATGCCAGGGTGGCGGCAGCAACAGCATCTCGAGCGGCCGATAATTGACCTGCGACTTGTCGCTCAGCGTCTCGCGCACCGAAGCGACGCGGCCGCCGAAGGGAGCGAGTCGCTCTTTCAGCATCTCGGGCCAGCGCTCGGGCGGCATCCAGGTGTGCTCCGGCACCGTCTCCATGAAGAAGAGATACATCTCGTCGCGCGACACCGGGTTGAGTCCCGCCTTGTGATGCGGGTCGATGAACATCTCGGAGGTGTGCATGTCGGCGGGCCGCGCGAACACCGCGCGCCAGCATCCCTGGCCGGTGAAATATGGTTTCGGCGCATCGGGGAAAATCAGATCACGGATCGTCGAGCGCAGACCGTCGGCACCGATGACGAGATCGTAACGGCCCGTGCGGCCGTTGCTGAAGGTGATGTCGATGCCGTCATCGTCTTGCGCGAGCTTCGACACGGTCACGCCGAGCTCGACCGCGATGCCGGCGCCCCGTGTCGCGTCGGCGAGAATCTTGTGCAGCACCGGGCGCAGGATGCCGCCGGATTCGCCGGCGAGGCCGCCGCCGCTGCCTTGGGTCGGAAGCGCGACCGGCTCGCCGTTGATGTTGTGCAGCTTCAACCCGGCATGCACATCGCCGTGCTTCCTCATCTCGTCGAGCACCCCGACGCGATCGAAGGCGCGAAGGCTCGCGCCGTTGAGCGACAGCCCGGCGCCGACCGCGCGCCAATCCGGATCGAGATCGATGAGCTCGACCGTGCGCTGTTGCCGTGCCAGGCAGATCGCGAGCGACATGCCGCCGACGCCGCCGCCGACGATGAGGGCCTTGTTAACGCGCGCCATCGAGAGCCTCCGCGACCTGGGCGATGACATCGAACGCGTAGATTTGCTCGACATTGGTGATGCGGGCGCCGCCGCCGTCGCCGTCGCTGGCTTCACCGGCCGGCTCCATCATCGCTTGACGCGAACGCGCCGCGAGCTGCACGGCGGTGGCGCGCGGCAGACGAAGCTGCTCGTATTTCTGGAGCGCCGCCGGCGCCGGCAGCTTCGCGAGGAGCGTGCCGAGCGCGTAGGAATCCTCAATCGCCATGACGGCGCCTTGCGCGAGGAAGGGCAGCATCGGATGTGCCGCATCGCCCATCAGCGTAACGCGGTTCTCGGTCCAGCGCGGCAGCGGATCGCGCGCGAACATCGCCCATTTGTTGACGAACCCGGCCTTGTCGATCAGGTCGTGGATCGCGGGATCCCAGCCGGGATAAGCGTGGTGAACCTCCTCGCGGTCCGCGCGCAAATGCCAGGACTCTTCGAACCAATGCTCCGATTCGACATAAGCGACGACATTCACGCGGCGCCCGGCCGAGACCGGATACATCACGACATGGCCGTTCGGGCCGTGCCAGGTGAGCGGCTCCGGCACGGCGGCGAGCTTGTCGCTGTCGACGACGAAGCGCCAGCAGATCTGGCCGGCAAAGCGCGGCTGATCGCCTCCGAAGAGAATCTTGCGCACCGTCGAATGAATGCCGTCGGCGCCGATGAGAGCGTCCGCTTCATAAGTCGCGCGATCGGTGGTGACGGTGACGCCGGACGCGTTCTGCGAGAAGCCCGTCACGCTCTCGTTCAACTGCACGACGCTCGCGGGCAAATGCGCTTTCAGGACATTCAGCAGATCGGCGCGATGGATCTGATAATGCTCCTCGCGATAGGCGATGGTGTGGAGCTCATGGCCGTCGCGCCAATCGACCGCGCGGAAGAAGCGCGGATTGCACGCTTGCGCGCGCATCTCGTCCTCGAGCCCGAGCCAGCGCAGCACGCGCATGCCGTTGGAGCTGATCTGGATGCCGGCGCCGACTTCGGTCAATTCCGGCGCCTGCTCGATGACACGAACCTCTACGCCGTGCTTGCGCAACACCTGCGCGACGCAGAGTCCGGCAATCCCGGCTCCCGCGACGATGATTCTTCGTTTATCGCTCAATGCTCTTACCTAATAGGTTGCCCCAGGCGGCATGCGCCCCAACATGGTCGCGCCATAGAGCGGCCCGGCCACATCCCAGTTGTTCCCCAGATGCATGCCGATCGCATGCGCGTCGCGGAACGAGCGCAACAGCGCGTTGCCCTCATGTAATCCGGCGCCGCCGGTCATCTTGTAGAGCAGATCGACCGCGCGCGTGCTGGTCTCCGCCGCCCAGGCATGGTCGCGGCGGTTGCGCACACGCTCCTCGGCGGTCAGCTGTCGCTCGGCGCGCGTCGCCATGGTGTGGCGCACGTCGCGTTGCAGCAGCAGCTCGGCGGAATCGGCGAGGGTGGAGGCTTCGGCCAGCCGGATCTGCGAATTGTGGAAATCCGCGACCGTTCGACCGAAGCTCTTGGTGGTGAAGCTCTTCATCATCTCGATGTAGCGCTGGATCGCGCCCTTGGCGACGCCGACACCGGGCGCGCTGAGGCAGAGCGGGAACACCGACATCATCGGCAGATGATAGAGCGGATAGGGATTGACCTTCGAGCCGGGTGAGACGCCGTCCTGCGCCTCTTGAACGAGGAGCAGGCGGTGAGGCGGCACGAAGGCATCCTCGACCGACACATCCTTGGAGCCGGTGCCGGCGAGGCCGACGACGTGCCAGGAATCGTGATCGATCGTCACGTCTTCTTTCGGCACGAGGAAATAATGCGGCACCGGCGGCTTGCCGTCGCCGCCATCGACCGCGCCGCCGAGCAGGAACCAATCGGCATTGTCGCAGCCGGACGAGAATTTCCAGTGCCCGGAGAGACGGTAGCCGCCTGGCACCGCGCGCGTCTTGCCGCCCGGCATGTAGCTCGAGGCGAGCAGCGCGTTGGGATTCTTGCTCCACACCTCTTCCTGCGCTTCGAGCGCGAAGAGAGCAAGGTGGAATTGATGGATCGAGATGACGGAGAACACCCAGCCGGCCGAGCCGCAGCCGGCGGCAAGCGCGATCGCGCAATCGAGAAACGGCACAAGCCCGCGCTCGGTGCCGCCGAAACGCTTTGGCTGCAGCAGTGTGAAGAGCCCGGCGGCCAGCATCTCGTCGATGGTCTCGCGCGGCACGCGGCCCAGCGCATTCGTCGCCTCGGAGCGCTCGCGCAGCTTCGGTGCCAACGCCAGCGCGCGGGCGACATAATCCGCGTCGCTTATCTCGTCTCGAAAGCCATCCGCCATGGCCTTTCCTCCCGCCCCAAATCCGTCCACCGCTCGATCATCGCCGTTCTTGGGCGACGAGGCTAGGCCGTACTTCCTGCGTGAAGAGCGCGAGCGAGCGCAGCGCCTCCGCGAGCGTCATATCGCCGAACGCAAAGCGCAGCATGAGGTAATTGACGCCCGTCTCTTCGACGGCGGCGCTCAGCTTTGTCCGGACCGTGGCGGGCGAGCCGACGAAGCTCATGCCGGCCGCGATCGAGCCGTCGGCCGTATCGGGATAAGTCGCGGCGATCGGCTCGACCCCATTGAGCCGCCAAAGATGCACGAAACGCCTGTGCCACTGTGCGTAGGCCCGCCGGGCAATCGCGAGCGCGGCATCATCGCTCTCGGCGATGACGATATGGCGCCCCATGCCCATGAGCGGCAAAACGCCCGGATCGCGGCCGGCCGCTTGCCATTGCGCGCGATACCGATCGGTGATCTGGCGGACAACGGCATTCGGCGCGTTGGTGCCGACATTCATTCCATGGCGCGCCGGCGTGTCGACGCTTTCGGGGCCGCCGACGCCGTACCAAAGCGGCGGGTGCGGGCGTTGCACCGGCGCGATGACGACCGGCGTCCCTTTGAAGCGATAGTGCTTGCCCTCGTGGTCGAGCGAGGTCGAGACAAACGCCTTCATCAGGATGTCGAAGACCTCTGCATACATCTCGCGCGCCTGCTTCGGATCGAAGCCGTAATAGACGCTCTCGAAGGGTGATATCCCGCGCCCCACGCCGAGCTCGAGCCGACCGCCACTCATCTGATCGAGCATGCAGATCTCTTCGAAAACGCGCAGTGGATGATGAAGCGGCAGGGTGTAGACCAACGGCCCAAAGCGCAGCCGCTTGGTCCGCTGCGCCACGGCCGACAGGAACACGCTGGGGCTCGGCGCTAGGCCGAGCGCCGTCGAGTGATGCTCGGCCAGGTGGTAGATGTCGATGCCCGACCGGTCGTAAGCCTCGATGAGCTCGAGGCGCCACGCGTATTGTGCTGCGAGCACTCCGCCATCGCTATCGAAGTGATCGAAAACGCCGATTTTCATCGGACAGTCCTTGCGCTGACCTCTGCTTGCCTATTGTTATAGTCAAGTCGTTGATATAATCAACAATATGGGTGCGCTGAAAGAGTTCGGGCCTCACGTGCTCTATTTTCGCCAGACGCTGTGGCATCACGGCACGCTCGGCTTCAAGAATGCGCCGAGCCGCGAGGGTTTCGTGTCGTCGAGCTCGTATGACTGCATCCGGCCGGAAAACCGCGCCGCCGCAGCGCTCGATCGCGAGAATATCCGGCAGACGACCATGGCCGATATCGAGACCAATGTCGCGAACGGCACCTATCACTGGGGCTCAGCGAAGGAGGTGACGGAGCAGCTCATCGAGGTCGCCGAGCATGCCGGCGCCAATTCGCTTCTCGTCAATATGGATTTAGGCGCGGTGCCGCACGAACTCTATCTCGAGCAGATCCGCCGTTTCGGGCGCGAGGTTCTGCCGAGGCTTCAGGCGCACCAAGTCACGCGCGTGCCGCCGGCTGCCGCGTCGCGCTGAGCCGCTCGCTCTTGCGCCGTGCCGGCTCTTCCTGCATCTCGCGCAGGCGGCTCTCGATCATGCGCAACATGACGAAAAACTCTTGTACCTTCTGGCGGTCATAGCCCTTGAGCAGCCGCTCCTGGATGACGCCAATGCGCTGGACGACGGCCTTGACGGTACGCCGCCCCGCCGGTGTCAGCTCCAGCATGATCTTGCGGCCGTCGTGATCGTGAAGGCTGCGTTCGATGAGGTCTTTGTCGAGGAGACCACGCACAGCGCGCGATACGGCGGCCTTGTCCACCGTCGCCCAGCGCGAGACCTGAACCGCTTCGATCGGTCCCCAAACAGAGACCGCGGCGAGCACCCGCCATTCATGCGTGTTGAGGCCGAAATGGTCCGAATAGACCGCGCCGACGGCCCGGCTCAGCAAGAGCTCCAGCATGCTGATCCGATAAGTCAACATTTCGTCGAGGGATTCCGAACGCGACATCGATTTTCTGTCCTTGATGCAGCAACATGCAACGGCCGCGCGGTCATTTCAACCCGGTCGCGGCAGGACGATTGCCATAAACATCTAGTTGTTATAATCTACGACTTCAGGCGAGAGCGAGGGAGGCTCCTATGGATGGCGAAGCCGTTACGTCATTTCGCGGCGACCTGGCGAACCTGCCGACACGTGTCGACATGAAGTCGATCCTCACCGCCGAGCATTTCGCGCGCGAGCGCGAGCAAATCTTCCGGCGCTCATGGCTGCCGCTCATTCATACCGCGGACGTCCCGAATAAGGGCAGCTACTTCGTCTACGACCTCCCGACCTTGAAGACCTCGCTGCTGATCGTGCGCGGCAACGACGACAAAATCCGGGCGTTTCACAATGTCTGCCGGCATCGCGGCAACAAGCTCGTCCGCGAGGGCACCGGCTGCACGCGCGCCCTCTGGTGCAATTTCCACGGCTGGACCTTCGATCTCGACGGCGCCTTGAAGCTCGTCACCGACGAGCAGCAATTCGACGATCTCGACAAATCGAAGCTCGGCCTCATTCCGGTGACCACCGAGGTCTGGGAAAATTTCGTCTTCGTGAATTTCGATCCCGATCCGCGCGAATCGCTGCGCGAGTGGCTGGGTCCGCTCTATGACCAATACAGCGGATACTTCCAGTCGCATCAGCTTCTCGTCAGCAATCGGATCATTCTCGAGAGCAACTGGCATCTCGGCGTGAACTCCTTCACCGAGGGCTACCACACGCTCTATCTCCACCGGAACACGGCGCGCGATTATCAGGGCGGCAAGACCAATCCGGAGCGCCACCGGCCCTATCTCGAGCTGGCCGGCCGTCACCACCGTTTCTCGGCGCCCGGCAATCCCGATCACCAGATCCTGCCGGTCGAGGGCATCGCCATTCAGTACGGGCGCAAGCAGCTTCCCGCTTTCGACTTCGATTGCAGCATGCTGCCGCCAGGGGTGAACCCGTCGCGCTTCGATAAATGGGGCTTCGACAACGTCTCGCTGTTCCCGAATTTCGTCATGCTGAACGGCAATCACTGGCGCGCGGAAATGTGGTTCTGGCCGCTCGACGAGCGGCGCACGATGGTCGTCAATCGCGCCTACACCTATAAGCCGAAGAATCTCGGCGAGAGGCTGAGCCAGGCCTATTTCCGCTCGCGCGGTCGCGACGTGGTGCGCGAAGACCTCAATACGCTCGAAGCACAGCAGGCGATGCTGAGCTCGGGCGCGATGGCGGAGGTCGTGTTGTCGCGGCAGGAGACCTGCCTGAAGCATCACTACCGGGTGATGGAAACCATGCTGAGGCAAAACTGATGACCGCTTCCTCGCTTCCCGCCGAATTCGCCGATCTGCAGCCTTTGGTCGCGGAATGGGCGCTTGCCACCGAGCGCGAGCGCGCCGTCAAGCGTATCGAAACCGATATCGATCTGCTGATCGCGTTCCACGATGCCGTGCTGCCGCGCATTCACGACATCATCCGCTACTTCAACCAGCTGCCGAACGATCCGGACGCTTTGGCGCCGCCGCAAAAGACCCTCTACCATCTGGCGGAAATGTTCATGGAAGCGGCGGCGCCGGTCGATCTCGGCTGGTCGTCGGGCGATATCGAAGACACTTTCCCGATGTCGCGCTTCGAATTCGTGAAGATCTAGCTGGCTGTCGAAAAGTCGTCATCGCGGACGACCCGTTCACGCGCGAAGAGCGCGTGAACGGGTCGTCCGAAGCGGCCGTGGCGATCCAGAAAAATAGCAGCGAAGCGCAAATTTCTGGATTGCCACGTCGGCCTTCGGCCTCCTCGCAATGACGTGTTAGAGTATCTCAATAACCTGCTGGCTCGCTGCGTCGGACGTGGAGGACGCGAGCCGATTGTGAATAACAAGAGTCGCAGCTGGGGAGGGCGCAGATGTTGTCCCAGGAAGATAACGAGCGCTTCACGCGCGTCGGCCGCGGCACGTCCGGCGGCGAGCTGCTCCGCCGCTATTGGTGGCCGGTGGGCTTCGCCGATCAGGTGAAGGGCGCGAAGCCGGTCAAAACCAAACTCCTGGGCGAGGAATTCGTCCTTTTCCGCGACGGAAAGGGCCGCGTCGGCATGCTCGACCTGCTATGCGCGCATCGCCGGACGACGCTGGTCAATGGCCGGGTCGAGAAGGAAGGCCTGCGCTGCTGCTACCACGGCTGGCTTTTCGATGTGAGCGGCAAGTGTCTGGACCAGCCCTGCGAGGAGGAAGGCAGCACCTTCAAGGACAAGGTGAGACAGGGTGCTTATCCCGTGGAGGAGAAGGCCGGCCTGATCTTTGCCTATATCGGTCCGCTGCCCGCGCCGCTCCTGCCGAAATACGACATGCACGAGCACAGCTCGGGCAAGCGGGTGCTGTGGTCGAATCTCAACTACTGCAACTGGCTGCAATCGGTCGAGAACGCCTGCGATGTGAGCCACATTCCGTGGCTCCATGCCGGTCCTTATCCGGGCTTCGCCGCCAAGCGGCCGAAGATCACCTGGACCCAGACGCCGTGGGGCCTGCGCTGGGACATTCGCATCGAGGGCTACAATGACGTCAACACCGGCGATGTGATCTTCCCCGGCGGCAATCGCTTCGCCTCCAGCCGGCTCGGCGCCGCGAACGCTTCGGCGCTCGGCGACCGCGAGCAGGATGCGCGCCAGAATTTTCTCTATCGCGTGCCGGTCGACGACGTGACCATGCGCAACTTCTTCATCGCCCTCTATCCCGATAGAAGCGGCCGCGTCGAGCAGATCACGCAAGGCGAGCTGTCGCGCGAGGTCGGTGTCTATGCGACGATCGACGATGGCTGGTGGGGCATAGCCTCGGCCGATCAGGATCGCGCGGCGATCGAAGGCCAGGGTCCGGTCGCCAATCGCATGACCGAGAATCTCGCGCCGTCCGATCGCGGCGTGGCGATGTTCCGTGCCATGCTGCGCGAGGCCATGACAGCCGTCGAACAAGGTCGCGATCCCATGAATGTGATCCACGACCCCAAGGACAATCATCTCGTTCAATTCGGCACCCATCAACACGACGTGGTGCCGCCGCTGCATTTCGCCGCCGCGGCCGAATGAGTTATTTCGTCTGAACCGTCAGCGATCGCGGCGTCAAGCATAAGGGAGAAACGCCATGGCAAGCGCTCAACGCATCGATATCCATCATCACATTTGGCCGCCGCGCTGGCTGGAAGAGCCGCCGGATTGGCTGTCGGGCCGCAGCGGCGACATGGCGCCGACGACGAATTGGGATTTCGTCTCCAAATGGACGCCGTCGATGACGATCGACGCCATGGGCAAGAACGATGTCGCCACCACGGTGACCTCCGTTTCGAGCATGATCGTCCATCCGGACAAGCCGCAATACGATGCCGATTTCGCCCGCGAGTGCAACGAGTTCGGCGCCAGGCTCGCGCAGGACAACAAAGGCCTGATCGGCACTTTCGCGATGCTGCCGCTGCCGCATGTCGATGAATCCCTGAAGGAGATCGAATACGCGGCTGGCCCGCTCAAGGCCGACGGCTTCAAGCTGCAGACAAGCTATGACGGCAAGGCTTTGGGCGATCGATCATTTGATCCGGTGTGGGAGGCGCTCAATAGGCGCAAGGCCGCGGTGTTCGTCCACCCGATCGTGCCGGAAGGCTGCATGAAGCTCGTGCCTGATATTCCGGTCGCGCTGATGGAATATCCATTCGATACAACGCGCGCGATCTCGAGCCTGCTCTTCAACGGCACGCTCACGCGCTATCCCGATATCAAATTCATCTTCGCGCATGGCGGCGGCACCGTGCCATTCCTCGCCAACCGCATCGGGAGTGTGGCGCGAGGGCGAAAGGATCTTGCCGCCTATATGCCGAACGGCATCCAGGCAGCCCTCAGCAATCTCTATTTCGACGTCGTCAGCGTGACCAACAAGTTTGCATGGGCCTCGCTCACGACTTTCGTCGATCCGTCGCGTCTGCTTTACGGCACGGACATCCCGTATGGCACGTTCGAGAAGTCGACCCACGATCTGCATGAGATGGATGTCTCGGCGGCGCAGATCAGCGGCATTGAACGCGACAACGCGCTCGCGATCATGCCGAGCCTCGCGCGCTGACACCGGTGACGGGAGCGAGCCGAGTGACTGTCGATTTCGACATCTCTCGGCTCGACCGCGCTTTTCTCGAAAATCCGTTCCCGATCTACCGCGCGCTGCGCGAAAGCGATCCGGTGCATCGCAACGCAGATGGCTCCTATTTCCTGACCCGGCACGCGGATCTGGAGACCGCCTATAAGCATCCGGCGATGAGCTCCGACAAGCGCGTCGACTTCAGGCCCAATTTCGGCGACAGCCCGCTTTACGCGCATCATACGACGAGCCTGGTCTTCAACGACGATCCCTACCATCGGCGCGTGCGGAAGCTCCTCGCCGGTGCTTTCACACCCAAGAAGCTCAAAGAGATCGAGCCCCGTATCCACGCCGCCGTCGATGTGCTGCTCGACAGTTTGGAAGAGCGAGGCACATTCGATCTGATCGAGGACTACGCCCTCGTACTGCCGACCGAAATCATCGCCGACATGCTGGGCGTCCATCCCGAGCGCCGGCCGCGCTTGCGCGATTACTCAGTCAAGATCCTGGGCGCACTCGATCCGGTGATTTCCAAAAAGACTCTCGATGCCGGCAACGCGGCGGTGGAAGAATTCGGTTCCTATCTTGCCGAGCTGATCGCCGAGCGGCGCCGGCATCCGGAGGCGGGCGGCCAAGGCGAGGTCCTCGCGACGCTGATCTTCGGCGAGGTCGACGGCGAGACGCTCAACGAAGAGGAGTTGATCCAGAATTGCATCTTCCTCCTCAATGCTGGGCACGAGACGACGGCGAATCTGACCGCGAATGCGATTTGCCTGCTAATGGATCATCCGGATGAGCGACGCCGGCTTTTGGACGATCCGGTCCTGATCGACACCTGCATCGACGAGTGCTTGCGCTACGACAGCCCAGTGCAACTCGGCAATCGCAAAGCGATGGCCGACATCGATATGGGCGGCGTCACGATCCCGACCGGCTCGTTCCTTCACCTCGCCATCGGCGGCGCCAATCGCGACCCAGCCGTGTTTAAGGATCCGGAGCGGTTCGACATCGCGCGGACACCCAATCCGCATCACGCCTTCGCCGGCGGCAAGCATATCTGCCTCGGCGCGACCCTCTCCAAGATCGAGGGGCGGATCGCCGTCGGCAAGTTCATCGAGCGCTTTGCGAATGCGCGTTACGACGGCGTCCGCGAGCGGCTTTTGCGCGCGCGCTTCCGCGGTTATGCCCGGGTGCCGGTGGCGGTTCGCTAGCTGCGGTCATGCCTCTTCGGCCATCGCTTCCGAGGCGGTGAGGAAGTTGGCCGAATTGCCGATCGTATAAAGTAAATCCTCGGATGGATGCCTACGGTCAACCTTCGTGAATCATTCGACGCGTGTCGAACGAGTGGCCCACCCTACAGCGTAGACAATCCGCGTTCCTCTAATCTGCTGAGTTAGTCAGTATTTACATTGCCCCGGGAATGCCGTTTTCTAACCTAAGTGTTGTCGTTATGGATCGTGGGGAATAGCGGTGGCGGCGAACGAAGCGCTCGTCGAATTACAAAAGTTACGGGAAACCGCTGAGAGTCTACGACGGATCGCAGCGCGTCTGCCGGCGGAGCTCCGCAGCGAAATAAATCGTGTGGCGCGTCAGATAGAGGACGATGCCGAGGCACTGGAAACCAAGCTCAATTCGTTAGACTAAAGTGCGGCAGCCTGCCGCATGCTTGGTCGCGTCGGATCGCCCCGCATTGCCATGAAGCTGCCGAGATCGGGCGCTACCGTGGTTCTTTACGACACCGAAATTGGCGCCATCGATGATGTCTAATACAGAAGCGCGAGCGCAAGCTTATCGGGATTACGCCGCGCAAATTCGTCGCGTGGCCGCCAGATGCGAATTCCCCGATGCAAAAGCCGAGCTCGAGAATTTGGCCCGGCAGTTGGAGAGCTTGGTACCCGCGTCGCCCATCTTCAGCGCGGAAAAGCGAGCCTGACTTAGTCCTCGCTTCGACCTCCGCAAAATTTATGCACATGATCGCCGGTAGGCGCAGAACCGTCGACGAGTCGGTACGTCTAG
>Ga0134125_10004722_pt1 | contig 15552 bp, 13 predicted proteins | sample KB31751_FD_96464 | JGI IMG/M metagenome (GOLD analysis project Ga0134125, IMG submission 96464) | Terrestrial soil microbial communities with excess Nitrogen fertilizer from Kellogg Biological Station, Michigan, USA - KB3-175-1 | ecosystem: Environmental > Terrestrial > Soil > Unclassified ... | reverse complement strand
CGCGAACCTGCACGACGTCGTGATCATCCTGGGCTTCTTCGCGTTCTTCCAGTGGGAGTTCTCGCTCCCGGTGCTGGCGGCCGTGCTCGCGGTCTTCGGGTATTCGGTGAACGAGTCGGTCGTGGTCTTCGACCGGGTGCGCGAGAATTTCCGGAAGATGCGGAAGGCCGCCGTCCCGCAGATCATGGACGCGTCGATCACGGGGGTGATCTCGCGCACCATCATCACGCACCTGTGCACGCAGATGATGGTGCTCTCGATCTTCTTCTTCGGCGGCCCCAGCCTGCACCACTTCGCCCTCGCGCTCACCATCGGCATCTGCTTCGGCATCTACTCGTCCGTGCTCGTGGCCTGCCCGCTCGCCATGTACCTGGGCGCCTCGCGCGAGGACTTCGTGAAGCCCGAGAAGAAGGCCGAGCTGCAGCGCCCGTGATGCGGCTCGCCTAGGCCACGATCCTGGGCTTCCTCGACGTCATCCTCCACCTCGACGTCCACCTGCTCGCCTGGGTGGCCGAGTACGGCACGTGGATCTACGCGATCCTCTTCGCGATCATCTTCTGCGAGACGGGCCTCGTGGTGGCGCCCTTCCTCCCGGGCGACTCGCTCCTCTTCGTGGCGGGCGCCATCGCCGCGGCGGGCGAGCTGAACGTGCACCTGCTCTTCGCGCTCCTCGCCGCCGCCGCGTTCCTCGGCAACGCGGTGAACTACTCGATCGGGCGCTGGCTGGGACCGCGGCTCTTCGCCAACCGGCAATCGCGCTTCCTCAATCCCGCGCATCTCGAAAGCGCCCACGCCTTCTACGATCGCCACGGCGGCAAGGCCGTGGTGATCTCGCGCTTCCTTCCCATCATCCGCACCTACGTGCCCTTCGTGGCCGGCATGGCGCGCATGCACCCGCGCGACTTCCTGGCCTACAATGCGGCCGGCGCGGTCCTTTGGACCGGGGGGCTCACCTATGCGGGCTATTTCTTCGGCAACATCCCGTGGATCCGCGGCAACCTCACCGCGATCATCGTGGGGATCGTCGTCGTGAGCCTGCTGCCGCTCGCCTGGGCGTTCGTGCGCTCGCGCCTCGCCCGATGATTCCCGTCGCCGAGACCCACGTCGCCGCCATCACCCACGCGATCCAGCTCGCGATCGCGCCGGTGTTCCTGCTCACGGCGGTAGGCACCATCATCAACGCCCTCATCAGCCGCCTCGCGCGTGCCGTCGACCGGCGCCGCCAGGTGGAGGAGATCCTGCCCGCCTACGAGGGCATCGCGCGCGAGAACCTGGAGCTCGAGCTCGCCATCCTCGCGCGGCGCATCGTGATCGTGATGCGCGCCATCGCGCTCGCGGTGCTCTCGGCGCTCCTCGTGTGCCTGCTGATCTGCACGGCCTTCGCGGCGGCGTTCGTCTCGATCGACCTCTCGCGCCCCGTGGCGCTCCTCTTCATCGTCTCGATGATCGCCCTCACGGGCTCGCTCCTCTTCTTCCTGCGCGAGGTCTTCCTCGCCGCCCAGAGCGTGCATCCCAAGGCGTGGCCTCAGCCCACGCGGGTCGACCGCACGTAGGCCACGGAGAAGGCGAAGTAGGCGGCGCCCAGCGCCGCCTCGGCGAGCGCGAGATGCGCGGAGAGCCCCCGGTCGGTGTAGGCGCGGGCCGCGCCCTCGGCCACGTAGAGCCAGATGAGGAGCGTGGACCACTGGTAGGTGTAGCGCTTGCCGCGCAGGACGCCGAAGAGCGGCGCCATGAGCGGCAGCACCTTCAGCACGGCCCAGGAGCCGCCGGGGCGCAAGGGCGCGAGGAAGAGCTCCCAGGCGACGCAGAGGAAGATCAGGGCCACCAGCGAAACGCTGGCGGCGAGGCGCGAGGCACGAGGGCTCATTGGGCGGCTGCTATGATGCCACGCAGTGCGCGCGCTCCTCGCAAACCTGTACGGATTCCTGCGCTTCGTCGTGAAGCGCTGGACCGAGGACCGCTGCCCGCAGATCGCGGGAAGCCTCACGTTCACGACGCTCCTCGCGCTCGTCCCCACGTTCGCGATCGGGGTCGCGGTGCTCTCGACGTCGCCGCTCTTCCACGACGTGATGGCGAAGTTCCGGATCTTCCTGCAGATGAACCTCGCCCCCGAGATCGCGGGCACCATCATCAGCGAGTACATCCCGCGCTTCGCGCACAACGCGCGGCGCCTCACCTTCGTGAGCGCCGCCGGCGTGCTCGTGGTGGCCGTGTGGCTCATGCTCATCATCGACCGGTCGCTGAACGTGATCTGGCGGGTGCGCCGCTCGCGCCCCTACTGGCGCTCGGCGCTGGGCTACGCGGCACTCATCCTCGGGGCGCCGCTCCTCATCTTCGCGAGCGTGAGCGTGACCACCTACATCCTCACGCTCTCCGGCGAAGTGGGGCCCGGCTCGGGCACCACGCGGATCGTGATGCTGCGCGCGGTGCCCACGCTCATGAGCACGCTCGCCTTCACGCTCATGTACCTGGTGATCCCGCACCGGCGCGTGCCCTGGCGCCACGCCCTGCTGGGCGGCTTCACGGCCGCGGTGCTCTTCGAGGCCGCCAAGGTGGGGTTCGCGGTCTACGTGCACACCTCTCCCACGTACGACCGGCTGTACGGCACGTTCGCGGTGCTGCCCCTCTTCCTCGTGTGGCTCTACTACTCGTGGCTCGTGATCCTGCTGGGCGCGGAGCTCACGGCCTCGGCCCCGTTCTGGCGCAAGCAGCTCTGGAAGGCGCCGCCGCGCCCGGCGATGCGGCTCGGCGAAGCGCTGGCGATTTCGCAGGCGCTACGCGAGGCGGCGGGCGGCCCGCTCACTTTCGAGGAGATGCAGGAACGCACGCACCTGCCCGCCGAAGAGGTGGAGGAGGCGCTGCGGCAGATGTCGGAAGGCGGCTTCGTGAAGCACGCGAAGGGCGAGGGCTACTCGCTCACGCTTGCCGCGCACGACCCCATCGACCATGCGCCCGGCGCGAGCGTCGTCAGACAGACGAAACGTAGAAAACGTCGAAACGCACGCCCTTCTCGATGAGCCCCGTGGCGCGCATGGTGGAGGTCTCGCCGTCGGCCACTACCTCGTAGACGCGCAGGTCCCCGAAGAGGCTGGGCGGGGTGAGGAGGGAGCTCGCGCCCTCCTCGTCGGTCATGAGCAGCCCCGGGCGCGCCTGGAACTTCACGTCGTTGGCGGGCTGCACCCACACCGGCCGCGCGGCCGAGGAGAGGAACTGCGCGCCGAATTCCATCCCGCCCATCTCGAACTGCGTGATCCAGCGCACCACGCCCACGGTCCAGCCGGCGCGCGCGGCGAACTTGAAGCCCACCACGTCGCCCACCTGCACGACCTGGCCCACGTCGCCCTCGCGGCGCAGCTTGAGCCCGCCCGCGCTCTGGTTCACCACGTCCCAAGGCGCCACGGGATAGGCGCGCGATTCCTCGTCGTCGGGGATCTTGAGCAGCGGGATCGTCTTGCCCGCGGCGATCGCCTCGGCGGTGGCCGTGTCGTTGTTGCCGTCGATTGTCACGAAGTGGCTCACCGCCTTCAATCCCACGCAGACGGCGACCGTCGCCTCCATGGGATCGCGGCGGTGCGCGCGCTTGGGCGGGTCGCCCCAGAGCGTGATCAGCTTGCCCATGAGGGCGAGCGTCTCGGGCGTCATGTTGCGGCTGAATGTGGCCGAGACGTTGCCGGTGTCGTGCGCGGTCTTCCTCGCGCGCAGCCTGTCCACCAGGGCATTGGTGTCCAGCAGGCGCCAGTTGGGCCCGCCCGCGTCGTCGTTGGCCGAGAGCGCGGGCTTGGGCGGCTTGTCCGTGTCGCAGGGCACGAGGAAATGGCCGCCCGATCGCGTCGCCGGCCGCGCCTGGCCCAGGGTCACGAGGCCGCGATTGGCGCGGACCTGGGCGAGGATCGCCTCGGCCTCGCCGGCCGTGAGCCGGTAAGGGTCCGTGAGGGAGAGGAGGAGCGCCTCCGCGTAGAGATCGGCCGGCGTGGCCTTGGTCTGCGCGTCGATGGGCTCGCCCGCCACGCCCTGCTTCTCGGCGAAGAGGTAGAGCTGGTGCATCTCCTGCCACACGGCCGGGGTCACCGGCGAGTACGACTTGTAGCTCGCGAGGAGCTCGGCGCCCAGGTATTCGATCGCCCGCGCGGTGAGGAGCGGCAGCTGCTTCTTCGCGCCGAACGCGATCAGCTTCCCGGTCTTTTCCCCGATGGCGATGCGATAGCCCGCGGCAAGCGCGAAGGCGAGGGAGCGCGCGAGCGTGAGCGCTTCGCGCCCGCGCGCGTTGAGCGGCAGGCCCGCCTTCGTGCAGATGGCCTCGAGCTCCTCGAGGATGGTCCTCGCGATGGGGCCATAGGCCTCGAGGATCTGCACGCGGTCGTCGGTCTCGACCTTGGCGCGGTTCATCGCCCCCAGGTGCGCGGCCATCTGCTGGGCGGCCTCGAGCGCCCGCGCGAGCGGCAGCGCCTCGAGCCAGGCCTTCACCTGCTTGGGCCGGAGCTCCAGGTCGCGGGGCGGCGCCGTGCGCTCCGCGGGGGCGCGGAGGCTGGCGGGAAGGGCGGACATCGGCGGTTCCAGTATTCTCGGGATGGCCAAGGATAGACAAAGGGCAGCAAATTGCAAAAAGCAAATGTTAAGTGGGTGGGGGCGTTCCTCCTCGCGCTGGCGGGCCTTCCGGCGCTCGCCGCCGGCGGTTTCGACCTCGTGGACACCCAGGGGGCGCACCACCGGCTGGCCGATGCGCACGGGCGTTGGGTCGTGCTGAACTTCTGGGCGACCTGGTGCGTGCCGTGCATCGCCGAGATCCCCGAGATCGTGGAGTTCCACCATCGCCACCCGCAGGTCCTCGTGATCGGCGTGGCCACCGATGGCGAGGACGCGGCGAAGGTGAAGCGCTTCGCCGCGAAGCTGCACCACGACTATCCGCTGGTGCTCTCCGACGACGCGGTCGAGCGCCAGGTCGGCTCGCCCAGGGCGCTACCCACGACGCGCATCTACGCGCCCGACGGGAAAGTGGTCTACGACAAGCCCGGCCGCGTGGACCTGAAGCTCCTCGAGGAGAAGACCGGGTCGGCCTCGATCGCCCAGCGCGCCTTGAGCGCCTTCAGGACGCGCGCCGGGTAGCCCGGCTGCCCGAGGCTGCCGTTGTAGCGGGCGAGCGCGTTGGCGAGGTTGCCGTGCTCGCGCTCCACGAGGTAGTAGCGAAGGATCGTGCAGCCGTAGCGCAGGTTCACGCGCTCGGGGAAGAGGCTCTGCCCGCGCGTCCCGATCTGGTCCACCCAGAACGGCATCACCTGCATGTAGCCGCGGGCCCCGGCGCGCGACACCGCGTACTTGCGGAAGTGGCTCTCGATGTCGATCACCGCGAGCACGAGGTGCGGATCGAGGCCCGCGCGCATCGCCTCGTAGCGCACCAGCGCGAGGAACTCGCGCGCCTGGTTCTCGTCGGGAAAGAAGCCCAGCACGCGCGGGGTCATGGCGCGCACCCAGGCGCGCGTGTCGAGGTCGCGCCCGTCCACGCCCGCGCGGTCGTTCACCGCGTTGGCGAGCGTGGCGCGCACGCTCGCGGAGAGCACCTCGTATTGCTGCGCGCCCGCGAACGCGGCGAGCGGCAGCGCCGCGGCGAGCGCCGCGAGGAGCCGCCTAGGGCTTCGCGCCACCGGCAAGGCGCGAGCCCACGTGGGCCACGGCCTCGTTCAGGGCGACCTTGGTCGCCTGCGCGTCGCGGCGATGCTGGTACTCGACCAGGCCTTCCTTGATGCCGCGCTCGCCCACCACGATGCGGTGCGGGATGCCGATCAGCTCCTGGTCGGCGAGGAGCACCCCGGCGCGCTCGTCGCGGTCGTCGAGGAAGGCCTCGATGCCGGCCGCCTCGAGCTCGGCGTAGAGCTTCTCGGCGGCGGCCTTCACGGCCTCGCTCTTCCTGTAGCCCAGCGGGATCACCGCGACCTTGAACGGCGCCATGGGGTCGGGCCAGATGATTCCCTTGTCGTCGTGGTTCTGCTCGATGGCGGCGGCGACGATGCGCGTGATGCCGATGCCGTAGCAGCCCATCTCCATGGGGTTCGTGGCGCCCTTCTCGTCGATGAATGTGACGTCCATCGCCTTGGTGTACGCGGTGCCGAGCTGGAACACGTGGCCCACTTCGATGCCGCGCGCGATCTCGAGCTTGCCGCGCCCGTCGGGCGAAGGATCGCCCGGGACCACGTTGCGGATGTCGGCCACCACGGCGGGCTCGGGAAGGTCGCGCCCCCAGTTCACGCCCGTGAGGTGGAAGCCCTCCTCGTTCCCGCCCGTGCAGAAGTCGCTCATCGTCGCGACGGTGCGGTCGGCCACCACTTTCACCGGCTGCCCCACGGGGCCCAGCGAGCCCGCGGGGGCCTTCAGCGTCGCGCGGATCTCGGCCTCGGTCGCGAAGCGGAAGGGCTTGATCGCCTCCAGCTTGGAGGCCTTCACCTCGTTCAGCATGTGGTCGCCGCGCACGAGCAGCATGAAGATCTCGGCGGGCGCGCCTTCGCGCTCGCGCGCGAGCACGATGGATTTCACGGTCTTCTCGAGGGGGATCTTCAGGAATTCGGAGACTTCCTCGCAGGTGTGCTTTCCGGGGGTGGCGACCTTCGCCATGGGTTGCGAGGGCGCGAGGCGCGAGGCGCGGGGCGCGAGGGCCTCGGCAAGCTCGACGTTCGCCGCGTAGCTCGACTCGGTGCTGTACGCGATCGCGTCCTCGCCCGATTGCGCGATCACCTGGAACTCGTGGGAAGCCGTGCCGCCGATCTCGCCCGTGTCCGCGGCCACCGCGCGGAACGTGAGGCCCAGGCGCGTGAAGATGCGGGTGTACGCGTCGTACATCGCCTGGTAGCTCTTCTTCAGGCCCTCGAAGTCCGCGTCGAAGGAGTACGCGTCCTTCATCGTGAACTCGCGCGCGCGCATCACGCCGAAGCGCGGCCGGATCTCGTCGCGGAACTTGGTCTGGATCTGGTAGAAATTCACCGGGAGCTGCCGGTAGCTGCGGATCTCCTTCCGCACCGTGTCGCAGAGCACTTCCTCCGCGGTGGGGGCGTAGCAGAACTCGCGCTCGGCGCGATCCTTGATGCGCAGCATGAGCGGGCCGTAGAGCTCCCAGCGCCCGGTCTCCTCCCAGAGCTCGCGGGGCTGTACGGGCGGGGCGAGCAGCTCGAGGGCCCCGGCGCGGTTCATCTCCTCGCGCACGATCGCCTCGATGCGGCGCAGCACGCGAAGCCCCAGGGGCATCCAGGTGTAGAGGCCGGAGGCGAGCTTCCGGATCAGTCCGGCCCGCAGCATGAGCTTGTGGCTCACGAGCTCGGCTTCCTGGGGGGCTTCCTTCAGCGTGGCGAGGTAGTAACGGCTGGCGCGCATGTTTTTTTTGAAGTCAAATCATCGGCTTGCGAAGCCTCATTCTACACGCCCCATGGCCCGTTCCGACCGGTGGCAAGTGCCGGCGAAGCATGGGAAAATGGCTTCAACTGAACGGATTGGATGGTGGACGCCATGATCGATCGGGACGGCTATCGCCCGAACGTCGCCATCGTGCTTGTCAACGCCAGGAACCAGGTCTTCTGGGGGAAGAGGGTCAGGGAACACGCCTGGCAATTTCCCCAGGGGGGCATCAAGCCGGGGGAGTCTCCCGAGCAGGCGATGTACCGGGAGCTGCAGGAAGAAACCGGCCTCTTGCCGCAGCACGTGAAGATCCTGGGGCGCACGCGCGATTGGCTTCACTACAACGTGCCCACGCATTGGGTGAAGCGCGAGTGGCGCGGCACCTACAAGGGACAGAAGCAGATCTGGTTCCTGTTGCGCCTGGTCGGCCGCGACTGCGACATCAGCCTGCGCGCGAGCGGGCACCCCGAGTTCGACGCCTGGCGCTGGCACGACTACTGGGTGCCGCTCGAAGCCGTCATCGACTTCAAGCGCGAGTCCTATCGGCTCGGGCTGGAGCAGCTCGCCGGGTTCCTGGAAGTGGCGCCGCGCGTGATCGGCTTCTCGCCCTACGGCCGGCGCCGCCGCCCGCGCGGCGCGAGGAACCCTTCGTCCACCTCCCTCGGGCCCGCGGCCACGGCATCCGAAGCGTAGGGCGCGAGACGCGAGGATGGCCCCTCTGGTCAGAAGCCTCTCACCACGCCCGGTATCGCGAGCGAGGTCACGATGACGATCGCCACCGAGAGCACGAGCGTCGCCATGAGGACGACCGCGAAGTAGAGCGGCGCCTTGTCCGCCGGCGTCTTCATGAGGATAGGCAGCCCCACGAAGAGCAGGTACAGGCTGTAGAGGCCGAGCAGCACCGTGATGATCCAGAGCGAGGGCACCACGGTGAGCACCGAGGCGATCCAGTAGGGCGTCTGCGAGTAGGCCGCGAGCTTCAGGGCCTGCGTGAAGTCCCTGCGCGAGCCGAAGGCGGGCGCGAGCGCGTCGACAAGGAGCGCCAGCACGTACACGAACGCGAGCGAGAGCAGGTAGCTCACCAGCGCGTGGACGAGCCCCGGGCCGGGCGCCACGCGATAGGTCTCGCCGAAGGGGCCGATGCCCACGAGCGAGAGCCCCACGAACCCCGCGATCGCCGGGATCGCCGAGAGGATCATCACGTAGCCGGTGTAGAGGTCGAGGATCGTGTGCGGCTCGGCCTCGATCGCCGTCCACTCGTCGCGCGGACGGGTCACGAGGCTCTTCACGCGGTGGGCGAGGTTCATGGCGCCTTCGTGCCTGGGGAAGTGGGCGCGAGTATAGCGTCCGCGCCGCCCGCCACCGAGCGCGTCCAGGGCGACGGCGCGGCGACGATCTCCTCGATCCTCATCACGATGCGCCTCGCCTGCTCGCCCGGCGAGTAGCCCGCGTAGCCCCGCGCGTACTTGCGCGCGGCCTCGGCGTACGAGGGGTCGCCCAGCACGCGCGCCATCTTCTGCGCCACGTCGTCGTCGTCCGGCGTGAACCAGGCGCCCACGCCCAGCTGCTCCATGCGCCGCGCCGTGATGTATTGCTCGTACTGGCCGGGGAAGACCAGCTGCGGCACGCCCGTGAGCAGCGTGCCGATCGTGGCGCTCCCTCCGTGGCTCACGAAGAGGTCGCAGTCGCGAAGCAGCGGCGCGAGCCGGATCGGGCGCTCGCTCACCCGGCGCCGCGGCGACGCGAGCCGCGCCGCCCGCGCGGGCTCGAGGTCCGGGATGAACGCGGTCACGCGATGATCCTGCTCGCAAAGCGCCGCGATGAGCGAATCGAGCTGCGGCACCCTCTTGCGAACGTACACGCCGACGCGCTTGCCGCTTCCCGCGGGCCACGCCACCGGGACGCCGGTCTCGATGTTGTACCCGGGGCCCCAGTAGCCCGACGCCGGGCGCGATCCGTAGGAGTCCAGCTCCGGAAATGTCGTGAGGAATTCCTCGTCCACCTCGCGGAAGACCTGCGCCAGCGACTCGAGGGCCGGCGCGCCCAGGCGCGCGAGCGCCTCGTTCAGGTTGGCGAGCGTGCGCGCCTCCGATTCCTTCATTCGCGCGGGTTCCATCGTGCCGTCGAAGCGGAAGGGCGGCATCGGAGTGAGGCGCGGCGGAATGGAGAAGCCGTTGCCGTAGCTCGCGCGGCGGATCCCGAGCGCGCGCGCGGCCACGAGCGCCGTGGGCGCGAAGTCGCACACCACCATGTCGGGGCGCCAGCGCTCGAGGAGCGCGAGCCATCCGCCGAGGAGGCCCGCCACGTGGCTCACCCGGTTGTATCCGCATCCCGAGAGGAGGTCGGCGAACGTGAAGGGAAGGCCCGCGTCCTTTCCCTCGGTGAGCGAGATGGGCGCCTGGAACACGTCGTGCGCGGCGCAATCGTCGAGGTAGCCCAGGGGCTTCAGCTCCCGGAACGCGAAGGCGATGCGATGGCCGCGCGCGCGCAGCGCGGCGGCGAGCGCGTTGTCGGCCATGGCATGGCCCAGCTCGCCGCCCAGCTCCCAGGCGAAGAGGATTCGCGCCACGGCTACGCGGGAGCGAGCGCGGCGATTCGCAGGGCCGCCTCGCGGGCCGCCGCGGCGAACGAATGGCCCGCGTGCTTGCGCGATTCGCGCTTCGCCGCCTCGTGCACCGGGCCCGGCGACATGAGGCGCGCGAACCATTCGCGGAACTCCGGGGCCGGCTGCTCGGGGGAGGCGATCTCGCCCAGGCCGGCCTGCTGGACGCGCTGAGCGACCAGGAACTGCTCGAGGTGCGTGGGCAGCAGCGCCATGGGCACGCCGGCCACGAGCGCTTGTCCGGCGAAGCCCGGTCCCGCATGGAACACCGCGAGCGACGCGCCGGCGATGAGGGGGCCGACCTCCACGGGCTTGTGGAAGACCCGCAACGAGCCTCGCGAGAGCGAAGCGGCCGCTTCGGCCTCGATGCCCGGATAGGCCACGATCACTTCCGCGTCGAGGGAAGCGAGCGCCGCGAGCACGGCATCCACGCGCGGCGCGCCCGGCTTGAGGTAGGCGAGCACGCGCGCCCCGTCCGCGCCGTTCCACGAGACGTCGAGCCCTCGGTTCACGTTTCCGGGCGGCCCGAGGTATTCGACGCCCTCGCGCGGGCCGAACGGGTCGATCTCGGGGAACGTGCAGAGGAGGTGCGTCTCGGCTTCGAAGAAGGAGCGCGCGGAGAACGCGACGCCCTGCAGCGCCGGGCCCGCGGCCGAGCGAAGGCGGGCGGCGAGCCGGTCGTCCAGGGCCTGCAGCACCTTCGGGTCGGCCGCGGCCCAGGAGCGCAGCGCCGGCACGGGATCGCCCGGAGGCGGCAACGCGAAACCGCTCCCGACGGTGATGCGCGGGACACGCGCGATTCCGGCGGCGACGAGCGCCATGGGAGCGTAGTCGGCCATGACGACGTCGGGCGCGACCAGGTCCAGCATCGATTGCCAGCCGCGCAACGCCCCGTGCAGCGCACGGGAATCGTCATACCCGAGGTTGAGGAGGACGTCGGGGAGGTTGAGCGGCGAGGGATTCTTCTCGGCGCGCGACTGCAGCAGCGGGGCGGCGAGTGTCTGGAAGCCTTCCGATCGCGTGACGTCCATGACGGAGGTGTCGCGCAGCACCATCACCACCTCGTGGCCCATGCCGCGCAGCTCGCGCGCGACGGGAATGAGGCGTCCCAGGTGGCCCAGGCCGCTGCCGAGCTCCCACGCGCACAGCACGCGAGCCATGCGCGCTCAGCAGCGGGAAGGGCAGGGCGCGGCCTCGCGGCCGCGCCCCGGGATCACGGCGTGCAGCTCGACGCGCCGCCCGTCACGCTGAACGGACGGCATCCGGAGCCTCCGAGCTCGACGGTGACCGGGTTGTTCGCCGCGTTGCTGTTGACCGACAGGTGCTCCTTGCGCTGGCCGAATCCCAGCGGCATGAAGACCACGTCCGCGAAGCACGTGCTCGCGGGCGTAAGCGTCACGCCGCACGTGTTCGAGGCGATCGTGAAGTCCGGCCCGTCGAATGTGAACGGCGCCATGATCGCGTCGGCCGCGCCGATGTTCTTGATCGTGACGCGCTGCGAGCCCTGCGAGGTGCCGATCATGCGGCTGCCGAAGCCGATCGTCGTCGGGCTCACCTGGAGGATGGGCACCGCCGAGCCGATCGCGCTCGCCGTGAGCATGATGGAGCCCGAGCCGCCGGGCGCGTCGCTCACGACGATGAGGTTGCCGGTGAAGGTGCCCAGCTCCGTGGCCGAGAAGTCCAGCGTCACCGTGCAGCTCTGGTCGGGAATGAGCGTGGTCGGGCAATCGTTGCTCATGGTGAACGGCCCGCTCACCGAGATGTTGCTGAGCTTCACGTTGGCGTTGCCGGTGTTGTGCAGCACCACCGTCCGCACCACGGGCTGCGCACCCAGGGCGTAGGCGCCGAAGTCCACGATGTCGGGCAGGACCAGGGCTCCGGCCACGACTCCGTTGCCCGTGAGCGTCGCGCTCGCCGAGGCGGTCGCGGGGCCCAGGATTTCGGTGGCCGCGGTCGTGAAGCGCGCGCCCCTGCGGATGGCGAGCTTCGCGGAGGGAACGCCGCCGCCGGTCGCGATGCTCAATACGCCGTCACGTTCGCCCGCGGTCGTGGGCACGAAGTTGACGCCGACCGTGCACGACTCGTTGGGGTTGAGGTTGTTGAGGCACGTGGTGCTCGCCACGATGTAGTCGCCGGTCGCGGCGGGCGCGCCGATGTTCACGGGCGCGCCGCTCGGGTTGGTCACCGTGAAGACCTCCGGCGGGCTCGTGTGGCCCACGGCCACGGAGCCGAAATCGAACTCCGGCGGGTCGAACGTGAGCGGCGGCGGGATGATGCCGCTGCCCAGGAGCGTGATGTTGCGCGGGCTGTTGGGCGCGTTGTCGCAGATCTGGATGGTCTGCGAGTACGAGGTGAGTGCGGTCGGCGTGAAGGTCACGCTGAACGAGCACGACTGGCCGGGCGCGTAGGGGGTTCCGCCCTGGCCGCAGGTGCTCGTGCAGCTGAAGGGGCCGCCGTAGCAGATGGTGCCGCCGTAGCAGGTCGAGTCGCCGTAAACGTCGATCGAGTAGGTGTCGGTGCCACTCGAGCGCACCGTGACCGTCCGCGGACCGCTCGAGGTATTCACGCCGACGCCGCCGAAGTTCACGACCGCGGGCGAGACCTGCACGTTCGGCGAGAGGGTGCTGTTGTTCACCGGCGAGAACTCGGACGTCTCCGCCGAGCCCACGGAGGGTTGCGAGGTTGCGGTGAGGGAGACGGAGTCATGCCGGCCCGAGATGAAGTAGTTGAAGGGGCCGCCCGGAACCGTCACGGTCATGTTGGCGAACGACATCGGCACGCCGCCGGGCACCGTGGTGGGCGGGCTGTTCTCGTAGAAGTCGATCCGGTAGGTCCCGGCGACCGAGTCGAGCGAGAAATCGATCCTCGTCTCATCGAACGATGGCTCGTAATGGACCGAGATATTGGCCGGATAGTTCTGCCCGTCGTTGGGCACGGCGGGCGAAGTGTCCACGTCGCCCGTATCGTTGGGAAGCGACGGCCCGCTGCCGTGGAAGCCGAGGTCGATGTTCTTCGCGCCCGCGCCGAGCGTCACGCCGTTGCCGTAGATGAAGTTCTCGACGATCTGGACGCCGGTGCCGTTCAGGATCTCGACGCCGTAGAGGTTGCTTCCGGTGATGATGTTCTCGGAAGTGATGTTGGTGTTCGTCGCGCCGTTGATGACGATGCCGTTGGCGCTGGCGTTGACGATCGTGTTGCTGAAGATCGAGGTGCCGTCGCTGTCCACGGAGAACGTGGACTTCGCGCGGGCGGGCCGCGCCCGCTTCCTCAGGGACTGCACGCTCGCATTGCAGAAGGATTGGTGCAGCGATATCCCGTTCGAGACCGCGCCCAGCTGCGTCGAGCCGAGGAACCCGGTCGCGTTGATCACGTTGCCGCTGATGGTGCCGTTGCTCATCGCCCCGAAATCGACGGCGTTGTTGCCGTTGGTGGTGATGAGGTTGTCGGACACCGACAGGTCGAAGCTGCAGCTCGCGACCACGCCCTCGCCGCCGCCCAGCATCGCGGTGCCGTCGGAGGTCGTGTTGATGTTGTTCGAGTCGATGCTGACCGACTGCGAGTCGTCATCCACCTCGATGGCAGTGCCCGAAGCGGGCGCGGCGATCGTGTTGTCGAAGATGGAGGTGCCGTAGGCGAAGTCGAGGACGATGCCGACCTGGTTGCCCTTGAAGCCCGAGCCCGTGGGGTCGGTGCCGATCAGGTTCAAGGAGATGGAGGCGCCGCTGTCTTCCTGGACCGAGATCCCGATGTCGTTGTTCGAGATCGTGTTGCCGGTGATCGCCGGGGCGCCGAAGAGGATCTCGATGCCCGTGCCGTTGCCGGAAGCGAACCCCGGCCCCAGGCCGACGGTGTTGTTGAGGATGCTCGGCGAGGCGTCATTCACCTCGATGCCGACGTCGTTGGCGTACACCGTGTTGTTCTGGCAAAGCTGGTTCGTGAACCAGGTCGAGATGCCGGTGCCGTTGTTGAACACGCGGTTGGTGTCCACGGTGTTTCCGGTATCGATGCCCGTGATGCTGTTGCTCACGATGTTGTTGGTCGCCCCGACGGACGAAAGGCCGGGGCCGTTGCCGATGTTGGTGACCGCGAGGCCGTTCACGTTCACCCCGCCGTCGGAGGCGATGCCGTAGGGCAGGCCGTAGGGGAAGGTGCCGGAGTCGGCGGCGCTGCCGTCGACGGTGACGCGGCTCGTCGTGTCCGTGGACAGGCCCTCCCCGTCGATCGAGCAGCTGGTCGAGGGAAGCGCGAGCGACGGCTTGATCACGAACGGCCCGCCCGAGGGGTTGTAGCGGACGTCGGTGAGGTCGAAGCGGATGGTGCCGCCGGTGCAGTTGGCGATCGCGCCGCGCAGGTCCACCTCACCACCGTAGGTATTGAACTGCCCGGTGCCCGACGGGTTGGAATCCCCGGGGGAGTTCACGCAGACCGTGGTCCCGGCCGAGCAGCCGGCGGGGCCGGCGGCGGCGCTCGCGAGCTGCGGCGCGAGGGCGAGGGCCACCGCCGCGGCGAGCGGCGTGTACGAAAAATCGGAAATGGTGGGGCTGCGACGGTGCGTGCGCATGGATCTCTCCCTGAAGCTTTATTCTGGAATGACTGGAAGCGAGGGCTGTGCCACCCGTAGGCTAGACCGGCACCCTGCGCAGGTCAACGTAATATTCAGCACTTTCCGAGAGTTGCATGGGGGGCCGGGTGGGGCGCCGGCCTCCGAGGCCGGGGGGTGCGGCGCGCGCCGGGCAGTGTGTGCCGTGGCGCGGCAGGCGTGAGTCAGAGGATGACCAGGTTATCGCGGTGGATCAGCTCCGGTTCGGCGACGTAACCGAGGAGCGCCTCGATCTCGCTGCTCGGCCGGCGCAGGATCCGCGCCGTCTCGTCGGCTGGGTAGTTCACGAGGCCCCGGGCCACCTCGCGCCCGTCCGGGCCGCAGACCGCCACCACGTCGCCGCGCCCGAAGGACCCCTCGGCGGCGGTCGCGCCGATCGCAAGCAGGCTCTTTCCCTGGGAGAGGGCGGTCACCGCCCCGGCATCCAGGACGATCCGCCCCGAGGGCTTCAAATAGTCCGCAAGCCATTGTTTGCGCGCGGCAACCCGGGGCGTGGCGGAGACGAGGAGTGTGCCCACGGAGGCGTCCGAGAAGAGCTTCGCCAGCACTCCCGGCTCCCGTCCCCAGGCGATGGCCGTGTGGGCGCCGCTGCGGGCCGCGCGCTTGGCGGCCAGGATTTTTGTGAGCATGCCCCCACTTCCGACCGCCGTCCCGGCGCCTCCGGCCATGGCTTCCAGGGCCGGGTCGCCCGCGGTGCCGTGCTCGACCAGGCGGGCATCGGCGACCTTCCTGGGATCGGCCGAGTAGAGGCCCTTCTGGTCGGTGAGGATCACGAAGGCGTCGGCCTCGACCAGGTTGGTCACGAGCGCCCCCAGGGTGTCGTTGTCGCCGAAGCGGATCTCGTCCACGACCACCGTGTCGTTCTCGTTGATGACGGGAACGACCCCCAGGGCCACCAGGCTCGTGAGCGTCGAGCGAGCGTTGAGGTAGCGGCGGCGGTCGCCCAGGTCGGCGTGGGTGAGGAGCACCTGCG
>Ga0134125_10004721_pt1 | contig 15554 bp, 21 predicted proteins | sample KB31751_FD_96464 | JGI IMG/M metagenome (GOLD analysis project Ga0134125, IMG submission 96464) | Terrestrial soil microbial communities with excess Nitrogen fertilizer from Kellogg Biological Station, Michigan, USA - KB3-175-1 | ecosystem: Environmental > Terrestrial > Soil > Unclassified ... | reverse complement strand
CTGCCACGAGGGCGCAAGGGGGCGCATCGGGTCGATGATAGACGCGTGATCAGCGGCATTATGCACATGCTGAAATCTGGTTCGCGCTGGCGCGATTGCCCGGAAGTCTACGGCCCCTACACGACGGTCTACAACCGCTTCAACCGCTGGAGCCGACAGGGGATCTGGACGGATATTTTTTACGCCCTGACCGGATCGACCGGCATGTACGGATCGATGTCGGTGGATTCCAGCTACATCAAAGCCCACCGCTCTGCGGCCGGCGCAAAAGGGGGGCCTTCAATAACGCGATCGGCCGCTCACGCGGCGGGCAGACCACCAAAATCCACGCGCTGACCGACGATGTCGGCCGTCCGCTTGCCTTCCTGATTACCCCGGGCAACACCCACGACTTGGTCGGTGCACGAGGTTTGATCAGCATGGTCCGCAGCCCGCGTCGTCTGCTGGCTGATCGAGCCTACGACGCCAGAAGCTTGCGCGACGAGCTGGCTGCACGCCGCATCGTGGCTGTGATCCCGCCAAATCCGACACGCAAGCATCCGCATCGCTACGATAAAGCCGCCTACAAAGGCCGCAACGTCATCGAGCGGATGTTCTGCCGTCTCAAGGACTTCCGCCGCATCGCAACCCGATACGACAAGCGCGCAGACATCTTCCTGTCTGCAATCCTTCTCGCCGCCGCAATCACTTGGTGGATCAATTGAGTCCGGACCCTAGTGTGCGCGATGGCCGATCCCTCCAACAACGATTATTACGTCATTACTTCTCGACGCAGTCAGAACCCTGATCGCTGGAGCTGGGAGATACACCGCAACAGCAAACCGTTGGGCATTAAGATGACCGGAGATGGATTTCAGTCCCGAGATGGCCGCGCAATTTGCTGGCAAGCAAGCGCTGTCGGAATTTCTGGCCGAGTTATCGAAAGAAGAAAAACGCCCACGCAAGTGAGGCCGCCTCATGTGTGCATCTGCATCCACGAAACGGACCAGTCGGTCTGGTCTTGGGATGTCGGTTGATCGGGGCAGACCGGAAGTAGCAGGCGGGGTAACCCGGAGGATGCTGCCACGGGCATCGCCGCTGCGGCGCCCGCGTTCGGAGGAGGGTGGCCGGTCATGTCAGACATCGCATGAGACGGTAGAAAAGATCCTCTCGGAAGCGGCCCTGGCCCTCGCGTTGGACCGGGATTCACGAAAAGCCGCGCTGGCGCTTCCCAAAGAGGGCCTCGGTCGGCGGCCCAGAGGAGGCCGAAGAGGAGTTCCGCTTGGCCGCTTAGGTCCCGCGCCAAGCCCGTAATGCAACCTCAGTAGCAGCGACAGCCTCCTTGGCGGCCTTGAACAACTCGTCGGGCAAGTCGTCCGGCCTTCCGCGTATCGGCCCTGGCCGACTAGCTGAGTGGTTTCGGCGATGGCGGGAGTTGCGCCACCGTTCCGCGCTGTGCGATCCGCTGGCGCGAGGAGCACGGCGCCCAACAAAGAGAGACCTATGGCAGGAGAATTGGAAGGCAAGGTTGCCGTCGTGACAGAGGTTGTGTCGGGCACCAGGCGAGAAGGCGGGCTCAAGGAGCAGCTGCTGCGAAAGGCCAGTCAGCTACAGACCGCTTCCCAGATCAGTTTGTGGCTATCATCGCCCGATCTACCGCCCCCCACGCAACGAACAAATCTAGCCATTCCGGCGTTGACTGGAATGGCTAGATTTTTCCTTGTTGTCATTGTCGTCGGAACGGTTGTCCTTATCGGGGCATTCGTCTTTGTGGCATTCACGTTGTAGGCCTCGGTTTGCAGTCTCTTCAGTCCAGACGCGCTCTCGACCCATTGCCAAACGAAATGGAGCGGCTCCAACCACCTGCGGCTAACGACGCCGGAGTACAAGGAGCGTCGTCGCTACCGTTCCGGTCCCCTGAATAGGATTTCCGCGGGCTCCGCCTCCGTGTCCAAACAGGCGAGATGAGCGGCCTCAGCACGAAGCGCAGAGGCCGTCGTGGGGGTCTTGGGAGATATCATAGATGGGCTGCGGCCTCCCCTTGCAGCCGACCAGATCCAACGGCGGAGCGCTGCTCCCTCATTACCAACCACTTCATTTCGGCGTTGGAACCGCTATAATACGAGGCGCGCTCGGTCATCGGAGCTAAGGGAGGCTCCTGTGGGGAAGCAAGCCAACGAGTTCGATCCCAAAGCTTTTCTCGCCAGGGTAGGGGCGGGTAAAACGATTTTGAATATTAAAAAGAATGAGCACGTCTTCGAGCAAGGAGACGTGGCAGATTCGGTTTTTTACATTCAAAAGGGCAGGGTCAAGCTCACTGTCCTATCCGAGCAGGGTAAGGAAGCGGTCGTCGGAATTTTGGAACCGGGCCAGTTCTTCGGCGAGGGCTGCCTCAATGGCCATACATTGCGCATCGCGACCACGACGGCGATGGAAGAATGTGTGATCACCTCGATCACCAAAGAAGCGATGATCACCACCCTTCGTTCCGAGCCGAAGTTTTCCGAGCTGTTCATGGCGTATCTCTTGACACGCAACAGCCGAGTTGAAGAGGACTTGATCGACCAGCTTTTTAATTCAAGCGAGAGGCGGCTCGCCCGCCTTCTTCTTCTGCTCGCGCATTTCGGAACGGAAGGCGTACCTCAGCCTATTCTATTGGATATCAGCCAGGAAACATTGGCTGAGATGATTGGAACGACCCGATCCCGCGTAAGCTACTTCATGAACAAATTCCGCAAACTTGGACTCATCAGCTACAATGGAAAGATAGAGATTCATAATTTGCTGTTAAGCGCCGTTTTGCATGAAAAGCCCGAGATAGAGCGGGATGATCCAACCAGCAAAAACTAACCGACCATTTGCTCGATGAGCAGACTACCAAATAAACAGAAGCCCCACTGGTGAGCGGGGCCTTCTGTAATTGCACGCCCGACCTTGTGTCGCCGTCTTCGCCCCTGAGCCCCAGAGCCAGTTGGTCCGGTGTCTGTTTTAGCTGCCATGCTGCCGATAGTCGAACGCGGTCAATCCATGGATGGCACGCTCGCATAGTTTGATAATCTCGGTACTCAGGCGTATGCGTCGCGTCAGCAATGCGAACTGCCATTTTCCTTTATCGGATTGTTCCGGCGCGAATCACCCGCGCGGCTTGAACTTGTCCCAACCATGTCCCGCAAAATTCAATGTGATAGTCGTTTCGCGTTTGCGGCAACGAGTTCTCGGTACCGATCCACTACACTGCTCGCCGTGCCGCCAGCCATGAGGGCTTGCACCCGCCTCAAACATAGCTTGTACTTTTTCCATCACCATCAAATGCGCTTCGTCGTGCGAACCGCTGCCACCGGACATCAACTTCATCATTCGAAGACCGATAACGTTGCCTGACTCGAAGGCCAAGAGTGGAATAAAAAGGGACAAACATCGCGTCGCCTCTCTCAACAGCGAAATGCTGCAGTAACCAAATGCTCGGTGCGATGAATAGGTCCACACATGCAAGTCAGCTTGTAACCAATTCGCGCAAACTAGCTGAGCTGTTTTGACCAGACCGCCGTTTAACTATCGCCTGTCGCGGGTCCTCTTCCCAAACGTTGGCCGCGCCGCTCTCAATAGGATGACGCGTTTGCAAAATGCAAACAATGCTGCAATCCGGAGTCTTTTCCGCAAGCTGCAATTTGTGGGCGCGGCGGTAGTGAAAGGTGGTCAATTTTGTACAGACTCACATTTCGTAGTGGGGCTCTTGCTGAAGGGTATCGCTAATTGAGCGACCTCACCGCTTTGGCGCTAACCGGAACATTCGTCGTAGCAAGGGATTGCCTCCAGAGTTTCACATTCATAGGAGCACGTAATGATCAAGTACGCAGTAGCAGTGGCCGCCGTGGTGGGTATTTGCAGCGCAATTCCCGCGACAGCGGAAGAAGTCGGAATCGGTGTAGGTCATCATGGCGTGACCGTGGGTGAAGGTCGTGGTGACCGTGATCGCGATCGTGAACACTTTCGGGATCGGGACCGCCGAGATCGTAACGAGACGGTTATTATCAGGAAGGATCGTGATCACGACCGAGACAGAGACCGCGACCGTCGTCCGGTCGACCGCGAATGATCAATGATTGCGAAACACAAGCGGCCTTCCTTCGGGGAGGCCGCTTGTGTTTTGTCGTCTCAGCGATTGGGGGCGCATTTTATAGATCGCCCGAGCTAGCCCATTCCAACTGAAACGGAAAGATTTTTGCGGCGAACAGCCGCAGCATCAGCCAGCATTTTTGTTGGGTCGATCTACTTTTGCGTTTGAGCAGGGGCAGTTGCACTCGGCGTCCTCGTCACTGACATCGACACGCTGCCGTAACCGAAATAGACAAGTGTTCCGAATACGAGGGCGAACACGATTGCGCTCATTAGGGCGCTGAGGATGCGGTTGCCGAAACCGATCGAGTTTCCAACTAAATCAATGATGAATACCACGATGGCTGCAATGAGCACGGGCTCAAACCAAGCGTATTGCACAGGTAAAAGCATAACTCGCCTCCCCAGCATTTTCGGGACGTTCGGAAGCTAGCAGAGGGAACGATGACGGGCCATCCCCCTCGACGCGACGCGGGGCGCGGCGCAACCGAAGCAGCCATCCGCCCCACAGTCCAACCCGAAAAGATATTCGAGTGCGTCATCGAACCTTAATGCGTCTCGTGCAGACCGAAAAATTGTTGGGGATTTTGAGGGCCCGGCCAGGGAAATACCGACGCCGCCGAGCGATCATACTCCGCTCAGGCGGCATTGTGCTTTTCACAGGCGCTCTAAACAAACGCCCCCGGCGCGGGGATCGCAAACCGGGCCTAGCGATCGCGGCAAGAGCTTGGGGCAGTTGCCGCCATCCGTTCGTCAAATATTTCGAAGTGAGCAAAATGGAACAGCGCCCCGATGGCGGTGGTTCCAAGATGAGCCCATCACCGCCCATCACGGCATCTACCGGTGACTGAGAGTTTTGCGCTCCCGCCTGACCCAAAGGTGGAATGCAATGACCGATTACCCGGCCGCACTCCCGCTGCTCGCAATTCAGAGACTCCGCTGCCCGAAATGCCGAACGCGCATGATGCTTGCGCGCATCTCGCCGGGGCCTACAGGATTCGAGGTTCGTACGTTCGACTGCTCCAAATGCGGTCACGTTGAAAAATCGTCATAGCGTTAGATCCAATAAAGGCCGGGGCTGTTGGCTGGTTCGCTGGCGAACTACAGCCGCCAACATAGGCCATGCCTCCGCCCGACACTGCTGCAAGGCCCGGATCGAAAACACTTGATCGCGTTCTTTCGCTGGTTGCGGCATTCATTGTCGTCGCAATCATAATCGTTGCCCGATACTGACTTATAAAACGGCCAGAGGCATAATGAAACAGTGGATCATAGCACTCGAATTGACAGCCCTTCTACAGCTTCCAGCAGCTGCGACTGAGCTCAAGCCGGATGTAATCAACGCGGCTAACTTTGCCGGAAAGCTTTCATCCGAGGATCGGATCAACCCTCTCGCGGTCAAGGTTCAGGTGTTACTTGATCGAGCTCGGTTCTCTCCAGGTGAGATCGACGGCAGGTTCGGCGATAATGTCGAGAAAGCACTTCGGGCCTTCGCAGAAGCGAACAGTCTTACGTCCAGCAAGGTTCTTACCCCCGAGATATGGTCCAAGCTTCAGCAAGGCTCAGGTGATCCGGTCATCGTTGAATACGTCCTGACAGATCAGGACGTGAAGGGACCATTCATCGACAAGCTGCCGGCCAAATTGGAGGACAAGAAGTCACTAAAGAGGTTGAACTATACGAGCCCGAGGGAGGCTCTGGGCGAACACTTCCACATGAGTGAGGATCTGCTGGCAGAGATCAACCCGGGAAAGAAGTTCGATCGCGCCGGCGACAAGATCAACGTGGCGAGTCTCTCAGCCGACAAACTATCCAGTAAGGTCTCACGCGTCGAAGTCGACAAGGGTCGAGAGACAGTGAGAACCTTGACGAAGGATGGAACTCTTGTCGCGTTTTATCCGGCCAGCGTTGGCAGTGAAGAGAAACCCACACCATCAGGCAGTTTAAAGGTTGTTTCGATCGAGCCCAATCCGACGTACCGATATGACCCAAAATATAAATTTAAGGGTGTTGAGTCGACGAAACCTTTCACGATCAACGCAGGTCCTAACAACCCAGTCGGCACAATGTGGATAGGCCTCTCAGCGGACGGCTACGGCATTCATGGAACGGCTGAACCGTCCCGGATCAGCAAATCTGAGTCACACGGCTGCGTCAGAATGACGAACTGGGACGTGGAGCGATTGGCGAAATCAGTCAGGAAGGGCGTTGAGGTTAACTTTGTCGAAGGGAAGCAGGCATCACGGTGACGCCCAGGCTTCGCCGGTCGCGTGGTTATACTATTTGAGTGAGGCTCCTTTGGCTCGTCTGTCCTGCGGCAGGAGACCTTGAAAAGGAACGCCTATGGATAGAGCGCTCTCGTTTTGATTTCAGTAGAAATAGCTGCCTATGGCGTTTGGATCATAGCCTACACGATGGCATCGGAATCGCAATTAGGTTGGACGCTCATGGGAGGTTTGCCCGTCATGGTAGGCTCGATCAGCTTTTATCAGGCAATCGGTGAAGCTAGGCTTGCGCCGGCGATGTCGGCCGATCGGGGGCAAAGCGGACGTCGTAACTCTATCCTGCCAAATGCAGAAAATGTCACGGTAAAGGTCGAATAAGGAATCCTCCGCAATGCCTCCCGCCACGCCGTAAGCTGGGATCGCTCCGAGGCCGCCGTCAATGCGGGCTGAACGCAGCCCGCCAATCTCAGGGGGCCATCCACCCCATCAGTTGGCGCGCCCCAACGAAACGGCCCCAGTCTTTTGGGAAAAACGGGGGGGCATCTTGGGGGAACGACGCGAGATGCCGGTTCGCGACGTTCGGCTAGCAGCCGATCACATCCAGTTCGTCGCCGCTGTTCAGTTTTGCTTTTTGTCCTAATTCCCCTTCCCGAGTGTCCAATTAGGACAGCACCGCCGGTGGGGGTATTGTCCGTATTTGAGCCTCGGTGTCCTAAGTTGAATTTCGCAATGTCCTAATCGTTAACTTCTTCAAAAGTGAGCAAAATGGAACAGCGCCCGGATGGCGGTGGTTCCAGGATGACTTCATCACCGCCCATCACGGCATCTATCGGTGACTGAGAGCGTTGTGCTCCCGCCTGATGTAAGGGGACTGCATCATGGTCAGGAAGAGAACTGTTGAGCAGAAGTGGCACGAGCAATCTGAAGCCGCGAAGCAGGAGGCAGCCAAGCTTCCCCATGGAAAGCTGAAGGACCAACTGCTGCTAGAGGCCCGTCAGCTGCAGACCGCCTCCCAGATCAATCGGTGGCTATCATCGCCGGGTCTACGGCCGCCCACGTAACGAACAAATCTAGCCATCCCGGCGTTGGCTGGAATGACTAGATTGTTCTTTGTTGAGTACACTTCTGCGACTTTCCTCAGAGCGAATTTCGATCTTCCGCTTGTGTATCCAGGATAGACAATTGCACGGGGTCGTGCGGTGTTCGACATCCGAGCCGAGTTCCAGACTGATAAAGTCATGGCCGGCGTTTATCTCGCCATCGCGATCGCCGACGTGGGCGAACGTCGACGGCGGTGGCCCACTCTCCCAAAACAAAGGCGCGTGGGTGTCGCACGCCAGCCGATGAAGGTTCCGCTGTTAATCGACCATCTGGATCAGCTTCGCTCATCCCAGATGAGGCTGGAGCTATCAACTTGCGTCATGAGCCGGTCGAGATGCTTGTTTGCCCTAGACGGTTAGCCCGCCCCCAACCATCATCGGCGGCGGGCGACGGCAACTCCCAGCAGGAACGCGACCAACAGCGAACCAAGAGGCGCTTCGCGCGCGATGTTACTCAAGATGCTCAACGGCATCCCTGGTTTTCGACCCGCTTCTATCGCGCCGCTAACTCCATGGACTGTCTCTTTCACAGCTTCAGAGACTTCCGCGATGGCGGATTTCGGTTCAGGAACGGGATCCAAGCCTTCGTGGACGAAAGGGGCCAGCGGGATGTCATCACTCACGATTTAATCTCCAAGCCAACGAACGCCAATAAATCAAGCGTGAATTGTTCCGATATGACGTCTTAGTCATTATCATCGCCAGCGCTGCGGCGGGCGGCGCGGCGGGCGCGTCATCAATAGCGCCAACGCAAAGCCGATCGCGCCCGCGATCAACATCGAACCGAGCGGATTGTCCTGCACCTTCTTCGCAATCGCTTGCGAGCCGTCACGGAAAGTATCGCCGCTGTTCTCATAAGCGTCTTTGGCGTAGCTGACGGCGGCATCCGTAGCTTCGCGCGCTGCATCCTTGGCCCGGCCGTACAGGTGCTGCGCTGTGCCCGTCGCCTCGCGGACGCGGCCTGCTGCCTCGGTTTTTGCGTCGCCGGCGATATCGCCTACGCCGCCCTCGAGCTTACCGGCGAAATCCGTCGCCGAGCTTGCAATTCGATCCTTGTCCATGGCGCACGCTCCCTAAGATGAGGTCCTGGAGAGCTAACCGACAAGCTCCGCCTACGTTCCTCCGCACACGGAAAGCCGGCTTGCAAATGCGGTGCGGCTGCAGGCTCCAGGCATTCCAACCTCGCTGCTCGATTGCGATGGCAAGGTAATCGAATATCAAGAACGGCCCCAGCGCGGGGGCGGAGCACTGAGGCCGTCTGGGTCTTGGGGGGAAACCGCAGAATGGTTGCAGCCTCCTTTGCACCTGACCACATCCAACAGCGCCACGCTGCTCACTTTTGCTCACCTTCCTGATTTAAAGTTGCCGGTGCCCGGACGGGCACCGGGCGATTATACTAGCCTGTTGCCGACGACAGTGGCGTGGCTTGAACGTGAGTAATTTTGAACAGACGATGGTGTTGCACATCTACTGTCTTGGTCATCATCAGGGAATTGCGCTGTCCGGACCTAATCCAGCGCCACCGTCAGCTTCGAGCTGCGCTTCAGGACATCAATTGCTCACGGCGATGAGCTCGTAACCGAGACCTGTTCGATGAAGTGGATATCTTCCAGCCTACGACTGCCGGTTTAGAGCCCCGGCATGCTCCACGCCCTCGATGGCCCTGCGTAAGTCCTGGAGGGCCGCTTAGTGAGCCCGAGGCGGACCCTTAACCGATCACGCGCGTTGAGGCCGTGAGACCGGGGCGGCGACGAACGCGGAGCTTTGGCTATGAGCACAATTCCTCTTCACCTTCAGAGAAAGTTTGAACAGCGGTGGGCCGCCAGATTTGCCTCGCCGGTCGCATCGGTCGCGCCCAAAAGCGCCGACTCGAAAGGTACCGTCAGCAACTTGCCGCGCCCCGAAAAAACAAAAGAAAAACCCGCTCAACTGGGTAAGCGGGCTTAGTGGCGGCGCGCTGCCAAGATTGCAAGAAAGGGACATTGGTCTGCGGAACGGAATGCGAACGAGTCGATTGGTCTATTCAAGGAAGTCAACATGCCACAGACCAATCGCGACCCAAATACAGATGAAACAGGCGAACGGGTACCTGCACGACCGCACGACTCCGGCAGCCAGGCCAACGAGACGGTTGATGGTCTCGATTCTACCACTGAAGCATTGAGGCACGCGGCAGAAGACATGGCTCCCGGCGCCGCGCCAAATAATATCGAAAAAACGCCGGTGTTCGATCGGGCCGATCTAGCGCCGACAATCTGAGGGAGAGTCATGGCAACCAAAGGACGCGCTTGGCAGAAGCGCCAAGGGGAGAGACAATGTCAAAGAACCCAATAATAGAACACGAGTACCATGCAGGCAAAGACGAGCTGAAGATATGGGTCCACGGATACGCGCTCAATAACAAAAAGACGCGCGAAAAAGTTATGAAGGCGCTTCGCGATGAAGTTGAGCGCGGCCCGGATCGCCTGATTGAAGAGGCCAAGACGAAAGCCAAAAAAGGAAGCGACGGTAAAAAACTCCGCGGGTACCAGCGGGACGTCAAGCTAATTGAGGTTGGCGATTGAAGCTGTCGGCCGGCTTAAGAGAGCTAGGTATTCTCATTCCTTCTTAATCGGTATTTTTGGAACAGTTTGATGTCCTTCGCCTTGACCCAGCGGAGGAGCCTTGCCCCGCTTTTGGAAGACAGCAATTCTCATCGTCGCCACAGCCTATTTTGTGGTGGACGGAGTGTTATCTTACGTGACGCGGCCGATCGCTGTGTGGATCGCTAAACGGAATCTTTTCGAGCGAGCGCGGCTCTGGGCCGTTTCTTTGCGGCCTTATCCTGCGCTCGCGCTTCTGGCTGTTCCGGTCATCATCCTGGAACCGGCAAAGCCTTTGGCGGGATATTTGATGGGAATCGGTCATTTCGGCGCAGGCGCGATTACGTTCGTCACCGCTGAGGTATTGAAGCTAACGTTCGTCGAACAGCTGTTTCAGCTCAACCGCAAGAAGCTGCTGTCGATCCCCGCTTTCGCGTTGGGATATCAATACTGGCGACAAATGATGGACCTGATGGGATCGATGGAAGTTTGGAAGATGTCACGAAGATTAGCAGAGAACGCCGCACATCTACTTCGGACTCGTTGGCTTCAAGTCAAGCGAGTTCATCACCTTCAATTCCGCCTGTATGACAAGTAAAGCTCCCGTCTTCGAACGCCGCGGAGCTACTACTTGAAGCGAGAATGGGCGGCCGGCGGCCGCCGTTCCTCCGTTAGAACGCGTCGCTGACAGAAATGGCGTCTCAGACGTGCAGGCCCAAGAAACTTGCAACAATGATGACAACTACCACTACGCCGATGATGTAGAAAATGTTCATTGTGTACTCCGATCAAGGTATGCGCGTTTTCAATATAAAAGCGCGGTGCTTGAATAGGAAACGTCTGGACCGGACGGTATGTTCCATCGTTCACGGAAGGCGCTCGCTTCGATGATCGCCCGACATCGATCAACCGTTGCGCACAGATCTTCATTTGCGGGTGCGACGGCAGCGAAGGGTGGTCAATTTTATGCAGATCCCCATTCCCATATTTGGCGGTTGTTGCTCCCCGGCGTGGTTTCCACACGTCAGCTTATTCGCGAAATGAGCCACGACTGGCCCTGCGACATTGGCATTCAGCTCGTTCGTGCATTGGGGCGGTTTCTGTGGGTCGGGTAATGGCGATCTGAGGAACGTCAGCGAGCTACGTTAGCTCATGTCACAAGTGCGCCGGCGAAATGGAGACGACGATGCTCTCGGTCGCGGCGCACATGAGGCAAGTGTACGTGCGCTGATCGAAGCCGGGTTTGCCCGGCTCAAGATAGGAGAGGATCATGGGAGCCTCGCAGTCGGCGCAAAACGGGCACTCGCTGGTAGCTTTGCGATGGAAAAACGCGGGAACGGACCGAGTGAGCATGACGCTTCCCTTGATTGGGCGGGAGCACAACACTCTCAGTCACCGATAACTGCCGGGACGGGGCGGTGATAGCCCAGTATGACGTTTCGGGATGCGACTCGCTGCCCAATATAGCTCACTTTCAAAGATTTAAAGCTGCCACCAACTACGGGCGGACACACTTTGCCCAGGAACACTTATGCGTATCCAACATTAGCTCAGCTGGAGGGGTGGCCGATGCCACATTATTATTTCGATATCAAGAACGGTCATAGGCTGGTGGACCCGTCAGGTTTGAGCTTCAAAGATAATGACGACGCCATTGCGAAGGCCAAAGTGATCGCTATCGGAGTGTCTCTCGACAAGCCCGCAGTCGATCCGGAGCGGCACATTGCTGTTCTGAATGAGTCCAGGGAGGAAATTTTCAGGGTGCCGGTTTATTCCAAACCGTCAATGGACGTGTGATGTCGTGGTGGCGTCGCCAAGGCTAGAACCGGCAATCTGATGATACTCCAAAGAACGCGGAAGAGTCGGTTCATCACCAATGACCTCGACGGCGACCCCAGTATCCCCCGCCACCGAACAAGAGCACTAGCACAACGATAATCAGGATCAATTCCATGGGAATTCTCCATTGATCGCGGTGGCATTTTTTGCCACGTACCAAGCATTCCAACGGCGTCTTAAGGGTATTGTTCCCGATAAGCGTGCAACCCCGCTAACTTGCACTGCGGGGTGTGAGCAATTTCGCTCAGTCTTGTCCAAGTTCGCGATGCGTCTCTGCATTAGTCGCGCACCAAACCATCGCTGTTTACTAGCGGAACGTCTATCCGTGCAGGTTGTTGGCTTCTCACACCTCAGAGGAGAAATCTAATGACCAAGCTAAGACTTCTTGCCGCGGCCGCAGTGCTTTCAACTGCTATTGTCGCGCCAGCAACGGCCCAGCAAGTATATCACCGAGGCCACGACGGTTATCGTGACCGTGGGCCGGTTGATGCCGCCGTCGGTATAGCGGGATTCGCAGTCGGAACAGCCGCAGCCATTGCGACAGCACCGTTCCGCGATTCATATGCGTACGATAACGGCTACGGCTACGATAATGGCTACGGCTACGATAACGGGTATGCCAGGCGCAATGGCTTCGTCTGTCAGCCGGGCACATGGTTTCGTGGCGAAGACGGCCGCCGGCACCTTTGCCAGTAAGCGTCATTGCATTAAAAAGGCGACCCGAAAGGGCCGTCTTTCCGCGTCGATCGTCACTGATCTACTCGCCGTGTTCAAGATGCCTAAAAGCAAACCAACGCCTACCGGCCCAATGAGAATGCAACCTCTCGAGCGCGGCTCGATAATGCCGACACAAGGGCTGCCTATGATGCCAATTGCGGGAAAAGCCGCGCAGACGCCGCAACCGAAACTACAGCCGACAAGTGCGGAAGCAGTCCAAGCCGCCAAAGCGACAACAACACGGCAAAACTCCCTGCGGAAGCAGCGAGACGCCCAAAAGGGCAAAATGCTGCCCTAGTTTCTGGAATCGATTTCCCGATTCAGGTTGTGAAGGTAGGACAACCCCTCCACCGTCAAGCGGTGCTCATCTTTTTCGCCCCCGATGGAGATATTCATCAGATGCTCGGAAAGCCGTTCACGGGCACCCTTGGTCTCGGAACGGTCTGCAAGAGCGCCATATATGATCAGCACGCGATCAACGGGTAGAGTGTTCATTGAATTGCCTAAGGCTCGTTGAATAGGTTAAGGCTCGTTGCTCCGTATCGTTCCGGGAAAATAGACGCAAATGTTTTGCAGCGAATGAGCTGGATCTATTTAGAACAGCGAGCCTCATGGTGGATTTACCAGCGGTGAGTCTTGGTTACCGTCGGCGAACGACTACGCCCACGGGAACGTGGCGAATCTCTCTGCGGACACCCGCTCCATCCTCAATCTTTATCACGCGCTGATCGAGTTGAGAAAGGCGCCTGAGCTCGTGGCAGGCAGTTACGCGGCCGTTGCGACGACCGGAGATTTGTTGGCCTACAGGCGGGAATATGGCGGCGACGCGCTTTTGATCGTTCTCAATCTTGGATCCGATCCGATCCGATTTCGATCGGATCGGACACGATAGCATTTCCAGGCGAAATCCTGCTTTCCACGAAGCTGGATCGCACCGGCGAGCCCATATCGGGCGGTTTGGTTCTGCGCGGCGACGAAGGCCTGATCATACGACTGAAGTGATCGTGCGTTATTCGGGATGATTGGCGTTCACACCGTCGATGTCGGTTCGCTTCAGCAGATAGTCCAGCCCGCCAACGCGGTACCAGCGATAACCATAGGCCTCCAGCATCAAAGTGTGCTTGCCCCGATTATTGGCTTCGCTGTGGTCTTCCGAAAGCAGATTGATCAGGTGTTTTCCCTCGTCACCGGCAAGTCCAACCGAGAATGAAGTCTCGCGCGGCTTCTCGTCGAGATTGTGCACGAACAGCACCGAGTTATTCCGCCAATCGTAGCGAATAGCTAGAATGGCTGGATCCCGCGTCGCGATCACACGAAAGTCGCCCCAGCCGATCTCCGGCACTTCCTTGCGCATCCGGATGATGCGCTCCGTCCAGTTCAGCATCGAGTTGGGGTCGCGGCGCTGCTTGGCAACGTTGATGTGCTCGTAACCGTAGGGGCCTTCATCGATGACGGGCGAGCAGGGCTTGTCGCTTTCGGTGAATCCGGCCTGTGGTTCGGTCGACCACTGCATCGGCGTTCGGGCGCAGTTGCGCTCGGGCAAAGCGAGATTGTCGCCCATCCCGATTTCGTCGCCATAGCGGATCACCGGCGTGCCCGGCAACGTACACATCAGGCTATAGGCGAGTTCGAGACGCCGGCGATCACCACCGAGCATCGGTGCGAGGCGCCGCCGGATACCCCGATCGTAGAGCTGCATATCCTTGTCGGGACCAAAGCTTTTGAAAGCGACGTCCCGCTGCGCTTTGGTCAGTCGGCCGAGATCGAGTTCATCGTGATTGCGCAGGAATAGCCCCCATTGCGCGGAAGCTGGTCGCGGCTTGGTCGCGGCGAGAGCCTTGGCAAGCGGACGTGAGTCAGCGGACGCCATTGCATAAAACAGATTCTGGTTGACGTGGAAATTGAACATCATGTGCATGCGGTCGCCATCCTTCCCGAAATATTCCATATCGGTTTCGGGCAGGACGTTGGCTTCAGCAAGAATGATTGCATTACCTTGCCGCCATTGCAGGAATTCACGCAGCGAGCGAAGCATGTCGTACTGCTCGATCGGCGTCGTGACCTTCGAGCCTTTGGTTGAGATCACGAAGGGGACGGCGTCCATCCGGAAGCCGGACACGCCGAGCTGAATCCAGAACCCCATGATCTTGAGGATCTCGGCCTGGACGTAGGGGTTCGAGGTGTTGAGATCGGGCTGAAAGTCATAGAAGCGATGAAAGAACCAGGCCTTGGCTTCCTTGTCGTACGTCCATGTCGATTTCTGTACCCCGGGAAAGACCATTCCCTTGTTAGCGCTGGCTGGTTTCTTATCGGCCCAGACGTACCAGTCGCGATGTTGCGAGTCCGGCGAGCTTCTAGCGTCGCGAAACCAGGGGTGGGCATCCGAGGTGTGATTGACGACGAGATCGATGATGACGCGAATGCCGCGCTGTCGGCAGCCGTGGGTGAATTCCACGAAATCGCCGAGCGTGCCGTATCGCTGGTCGACACCATAATAGTCGGAAATGTCGTAACCGTCGTCCTTGCCCGGCGATGGCTGAAACGGCATCAGCCAGATCGCGGTCACTCCCAGTCCGTGCAGATAGTCGAGACGTCGCAACAGCTCTTTGAAGTCGCCGATGCCCTCGCCGTTGGCGTCCATATAGGTCCCAATGGACAGGCAATAGAACACGCCGTTCTTGTACCAGAGATCGTCAATCATGAGGGATGCACCGGTTGGACGATGAGAAACACCTGCGGATAGAAATCCTGGATCGGATTGTCGTCTAGTGAAATCCCATGTTGGGTTCGACACCAGAGACCAAAGCTGCCGTGCAGTTCTGCGTTACCAACCAGCGGTCATCGCCGTTGGGGGCGCTCGATAGCCCGCTATACGCGTTGGTCGGGTTTGTTTAGCGATCTTGCGCTTTACTCTAGCCGGCGCACGATATTCCGAGGCTTTCGGCAATGGTGTATTCAACTGGGATAACGCCTCTCGCGGCTGGTTGATGACCGGG
>Ga0134125_10004719_pt1 | contig 15557 bp, 10 predicted proteins | sample KB31751_FD_96464 | JGI IMG/M metagenome (GOLD analysis project Ga0134125, IMG submission 96464) | Terrestrial soil microbial communities with excess Nitrogen fertilizer from Kellogg Biological Station, Michigan, USA - KB3-175-1 | ecosystem: Environmental > Terrestrial > Soil > Unclassified ... | reverse complement strand
GGCGCCAGCGCGACCGGTGGCGCCAACGGCGGAGGTGGCGCCAACGGCGGAGGTGGCGCCAACGGCGGAGGTGGCGCCAACGGCGGAGGTGGATCGACGCCCACCGGCACCGGTGGCAGTGACAACGGCGGCAGCGGCACCGGCGGTGTCACCGGTACGGGGGGCATCATCTCGACCGGCGGCACGACCGGCAGTGGCGGCACCACCGGCAGCGGCGGCACCACCGGCAAGGGCGGATCGGGCGGCACGGGGACCGGGGGCGCCTCCGCGACGGGGGGCACCACCGGCACCGGCGGCGCGACCGGCAGCGGCGGCGCGGGCAAGGGCGGCACGACCGGCACCGGCGGCGCGGGCAAGGGCGGCACGACCGGAACCGGCGGCACCTCGGCGACCGGCGGCGCGACGGGCTCCGGCGGGACGACCGGAACCGGCGGGTCGGGGAACGCGCCCGGCAACGCGAGCGGGGTCTATCCGCCGGTGAACGGGACCAACGTCTGCCCCGATCCGCAGCTGAGGATCACCTTCTCGGGGGCGCCGAGCATCGGCACCTCGGGCCTCATCCAGGTCTTCAACTCGGGGGGCACCGCGGTCTCGACCATCGACGTCGGCGCCAGCAGCTACAGCACCACCAACGGCGGGATGACCTACACCGTCGAGCGGCCGGTCTATGTCGACGGCGACACAATCGTCGTCTACCTGCCCTCGAAGCCGCTCGCCTACGGGCAGACCTACTACGTGAACGTCGCCTCGGGCGCCATCAAGGCGCCCGGCGGCGCGGCGTTCGTCGTCAGCGGCTCGACCGCCTGGCGGTTCAGCACCGCGGCCGCCGCGCCCACCAACAAGACGGCCATCGGCGTGGCGCTCGACGGCTCGGCGCCGTTCTGTTCGCTACAGGGGGCGCTCGACTTCATCCCCGCCAACAACACCGCCGCCACCACCGTCTCGATCGCCAACGGCACCTACCACGAGATCGTCTACTTCAAGTCGAAGCAGAACGTCAGCATCCAGGGGGCCAGCGAGACCGGCACCGTCATCGAAGGGGTGAACAACAACAACCTCAACCCCAGCACCAAGGGGCGGGCGCTCTTCGGCGGTGACAGCACCGGCGGTCTCACGATCAACAACCTCACCATCTACAACCAGACGCCGCAGGGGGGATCGCAGGCCGAGGCGCTGCGCCTCGAGAGCTGCAGCAAGTGCGTGGTCACCAACTCGACGATCGTCAGTTACCAGGACACGTTGCTCTGGGACGGCACCATCTACGCCAAGAACGACCTCATCGAGGGGAACGTCGACTACATCTGGAGCAGCGGCGTCGCCTACTTCGACAGCTGCGAGATCCGCACCATCAACCGCTCCGGCGGCGTCATCGTGCAGTCCCGCAACGCGGCGGGGGCCTACGGCTACGTGTTCGTCAACTGCAAGCTCACCTCGGACTCGGCGTCGACCGGCATCGCGCTCGCGCGCATCGACGCGTCGACCTACCCAGGCAGCATGGTCGCCTACGTCAACTGCCAGATGACGAACAACATCGCCCCGGTTGGCTGGACCCTCACCGGCGGGACCGCCAGCTCGCAGCTCCGGTTCTGGGAGTACAAGAGCGTCACCCCCTCGGGCACCGCGGTCGATGTGAGCAAGCGCCTCGCCGGCTCGACGCAGATCTCCGACTCCGAGGCGACGACGCTGAGCACGCCCGCGAACGTGCTCGGCGGCTGGCAACCGCCGGGGACCTGAGCCGCGCGCGCTCAGCGCGGCATGACCTCGGCGGTGTAGATGTTGAGCGGGCCGCCTCGGTCCGAGGTGAAGTAGAGCGTCGTACCGTCGGGGGAGAGCCAGGGATCGCGCTCATCGGCGGCCGTGTTGAGGTCGCTGAGCGGCGTGGTGCCCGAGAAAGACTCGCTGGTCGAGCGGCGCCAAGCCACGAAGAGGTCGGAGTTGGGCGCGCCGCCATCGACGGTCTTGGCGCCCGCGTCGCCCACCTTGCCGCCGTCGACCGGCGGGGCCGCGGCGTCGGCCGCTTCCGTCACCGGCGCCGAGGAGAAAAACATCGTCAACCCGTCGTCGGTCAGGAACCCATCCACCGTGCTGCGGTCGGAGTAGTCGAGCTCGAGGATCGGCACCGGCGCCGCGAACGGTGCGCCCGTCGTCGCGCGCGCGGCCAAATATGTCTGATAGTTCCCCACGACCGGATCCTTGGCCGTCACCTGGGTGGAGGCCATGGGCATGACCAGCGCGTGCTGCCCCGGCGGGCGCGGGATGTCGTCGGCGGGCGAGTTGAGCGCGATGACGTTGACCGGCGTCGACCAGGCGCCGGCGCGGCTCGCCCGCTGCGACACCCAGATGTCGTTTCCGCCGGCGCCGCCCGCCCGGTCCGACCCGAACCAGAGCGTCAGCCCATCGGCCGAGATCGCCGAGCTGGTCTCGAACGACGCGCCGTTGACGGCGGTGACCGCCGCCGGGGTGCCGAAGGGCGCGCTCGGCGAGCTCCGGCTGGCGAACCAGACGTCGCCGTTCCCGCTCACCCGGTCGGTGGTGAAGTAGATCTCCAGCAGATCGGCGGTCAGCGTCGGGTTGTCGCTGCGGGAGGGCGAAGCCAGCTCCGCGAGCAGGACGGGCGCCTCGAAGTGGTACGGCACCGGCGAGCTCGATCCGAGCACCACGGTGATGCCGCTCGAGCACCCGGCGGCGCACGCGGCGAGCGGCGCCAGCAGGCGCGCCGCGCGCGCGATGGAGACGCCGGCCCGCATGCCCCGATGCTAACATCGCCGCGAGGTGCGCTCGGCAAGGGTCGTCTCTGTTTCTGCCGCCCTCGCGCCCGCTTTCGTTTTCGTGTTTCTTTTTCTCTACCTGGCCGTGATGCCGGTCGCGGTGAGGGCTGCCGAGGCGCCGGTCACCGCCGCGCGCCTCGAGGTCCAGGCCCTTCCGGACTGCACGAGCCGCGAGGAACTGGTGGCGCGCGTCGCCGCCCGTTCGCGGCGCATCCGCTTCGACGACGAGGCCGCCGGTCCTCTCCTGCGGGCCGTCATCGCCCCGGCCCCGCGCGGCGGCGCCGTCGGCGAGCTGCTCATTACCGAGCCCGGGGGCAGGAGCTCGTCGCGCCGGATCTCGGCGCCGTCGTGCGCCGAGGCGACGGACGCCATCGCGCTCATCATCGCCCTCACGCTCGATCCGACCTCCGCCGCGCGGGCGAGCGGCCCGACGGCACCCTCGGCGCCGGCCGTCGGCTCGACACCGGTGGCGGGGTCGACGAATGCCGCCCCGCCCGCTCCTCCCTCAGCCGAGCGCCCGGTCCCGCCCTCGGCTGCGACGCCGAAAACGGCGCCGCCCGAACGCCCGCCCGCGCCCGAATCCCCGGCCTCGCCGGCCGGCGGGCCGAGCGCCCTCCCCGTCAGCGGTCCCGCCCCGCCCGTCGTGGCGGAGTGGAGATTCGGCACCGGCGCCGGCGCGCAAGCGATCGCCGGGGCCACCCCCGACATCCTCCCCGGCGTGGCGGTCTATCTGCTGGCGGCGCTCGATCGCAACGCGCTCTGGTCGCCGGCCGCCGTGGTCTGGGGGACGCATGCGGCGACGAGCGGCCTCGTCGAGCCGGGCGGGACGGCAGCCTTCACCCTCGACGCGGTCACCCTGGACGCCTGCGCGCTCCGGATTCAGCTCTCCGCCTTCGAGGCCCGTGCCTGCGCGAGCGCGCTCTACGGACGCCTGGCGACGAGCGGATCCGACACCTTTTCGGCCGCCACCGTGACGCGCCCCTACGCGGTTGCCGGCGGCGCCGTGCTCCTCTCGGCGCGGATCGCCCGGCTGTTCGAGATCTCGGGCAGAGTGGGGGGCGGCGCGTCATTAATCCGGGATTCGTTCAGCTTTCTTTCTGCCTCCCCGCCGGTCTTTCACCGCACGGCGGCCGCCACCGTCTCGGCGGGCCTGGAGGTCGGCCTGCGGTTTCCGTGATCGAACGGGGGTACCCCAGGCATAATGGTGACGGGAAATGCTGGGGCGATTGCGTCTGGTCGAAAGCAGGGGGGGTGGAGCCGCGCCGGCGGTCGTTCGATCGCGGCCGGAGGCCGTGCGATCGCGGCCGGAGGCCGTGCGATCGCGGCCGGAGGCCGTGCCGTCGCGGCCGGAGGCCGACCGCGCGCGCCTCGAGCGGATGTTCGTTGCCCATCACGCGATGGTCTGGCGCACGATGCGGCGCCGCGGCCTCAGCCCCGACGCCGCCGCCGACGTCACGCAACAGACGTTCCTCGTCGCCGCCGAGCGGCTCGCCGACATCGCGGCCGACAGCGAGCGGGCGTTCCTGGTCGGCACCGCGCTGCGCGTAGCGCAGTCGCTGGGACGAAAGACCGTTCGCTGGCAGCTCGAAGAGGACATGGACCAGCACGTCGCCGACGGGCGCAGCGTCAGTGAGGAGCGCGCGGCCGTCCAGCTGTGCGACATGGCGCTCGCCAAGGTCGACCCCGACCTGGCCGAGGTCTTCGTGATGTTCGAGATCGAGGGGCTTTCGTCGCCGGAGATCGCCGCGTCGCTGGAGATTCCGCTCGGTACGGTCGCCTCGCGCCTGCGCCGCGCCCGCGAGCAGTTCCGGATGGTCGTCGGGCGGATCGAGGTCACCATGCGCCGCGAGGGGCACGCGTGAGCCGCTCCGATTCCCGCCTCCCGAGCCAGCTGCGCGTCGTCGGCGCCACCGATCTCGAGCGGCGCCTCTTGGTGGCGAGCGCGCGCGAGCTGCCGTCCGTCGAGCTGACGAAGAAGATGCAGCAGGCGCTCGGGCTCTCGATCGCCGCTGGCGCGGCGACGGCCGCGACCGCCGCCACGGCCAAGGCCGCCACGGCCGCCGGAGCGGGCTCGGCGGCCCCGGCGGTCGCCTGGCCGGCTATCTCGGTGGGGGTTCTCGCGCTGGCCGTCACCGGCGCCGTCGTCGGCGTGGGCGTCCGTTCAGCCGGGACCCACCACGCCGCGGTCAGGCCGCTCGCCGCCGCGGTCACGCCCCTTCCGGTCGCGCCGCCGCCACCGGCGGCGCCCGCCGCGCTGCCGGCCGCCGTCGAGGTCGCCACACCGATCACCGTCGGCGCTCACCGGACGCTCGCCGCGCCATCGCGTCACCGCGCCGCCACGCCCGGCGATCTGCGCGGCGAGATCGCCCTCGTCGACGCCGCGCGCACCGCCCTCGCGGGCGGCGCCAACGAGCGCGCGCTCGCGCTGCTCGGACGCTACGACACGACCCACCCGCACGGGACGTTCCGCCCCGAGGCGGCCGCGCTCCGGATCGAAGCGCTCGACCACCTCGGCCGCGCCGCCCAGGCCCGCACGCTGGCGCAGAAGTTCGTCGCCGCCCACCCTGAGAGCCCGCTTGCCGAGCGCGTGGCCCGCCTGACCGGCCTCGCCGGACGCTAGCTGGACGGCGCCCGTCGGCGCGCGGAGCTAGAAGCTGCAGGTCGCCGAGCAGCTGCCGGTGGGCGTCTTTGTAGTCATCGCCTGGTAGTGGGCGGTGATCTGCGCCTGGGTCAGCAGCTTGTCATAGACGGCGACCTTGCCGACGGCGCCCGGGAACCAGGTGTCCCGCGCCATCGTGCCGATGTTGAGCGGGCTCCCGCTGGCCGTCGGGACCACGTCGTACTGGCTCATGCATCCGGTCTGGCCGTGCTCGCCGTGGTCCCACTCGACGCCGTTGACCCAAACGTTGATCGAACCCGGGTACGTCGAGGTGTTCTGGCAGTCCGACGGCGCGGAGAGCGTCGTGTACTCGCCGACCACGTAGTACCAGGTGCTCGCCTTGATGAGGTTGTCGACCGGCTGCCAGTCGGCCGCCGAGCCGAGGCCAGCGCTGCTGTTGAAGATGTAGGCCGACATCCGGTTGGGCCGGCTCTCGGAGGTCGTGGTGCTGTACATGCGCGCCTCCCATTCACAGGTCGGCGAGTAGTCGGCGCACTTCCCCATCCAGTCGATGTAGCCGTCGCTGCTGGCGTTGGGGAATTGCAGCGTGTCGGCGTTGATCCAGCCTTCCCAGGTCAGGTTGTGCGTGGTCGGGACCGACAGCACCGCGTTCGAGGGGATGCTCAGGTAGCCCGTCGAGCCGTCGAAGTGGGCTGCCGGATCGGCGTTCGGCAACGCCGTCGTCGTGGGGGCGGCGCCCTTGTAGGTGCCGTTGTTGCTCCCCACCAGGTCGGGCTCCGTCGTGCCGCCCGCCTGCCTTGCCATCGTCCAGTAGGCGACCGGCTGATCGCAGAGCACCGTCTGGTCGTACGTGGCGGGCGAGGCGCAGTTGGCGGTCACCCCGCCGGCGCCCGACGCTCCACCTTGACCCGTGGCGCCGCCCGTCGCCTTGGCGCCGCCCGTGCCAGGCGCGCCGCCCGATCCCGTCGCGCCCGACGCCCCACCCTTGCCCGCAGCGCCCCCGGCGGCACCGCCGCTGCCCGACGTGCCGGCCGAGCCGCCTTGGCCCGTCGTCCCCCCGGTCGAGGCGCCGCCGCTCCCCGTCGTCCCGATCGCCCCGCCCGTGCCGCCGATGCAGCTCGCCGCAGAAGCACAGTTGCTGCCCGTCCCGCCACAGCCGGAGAGGCCCGACGTCGTCAGCGCCAATGTCAGCAAGGAGAGCGCGCCAAGAGAAACGATCCGGGAACGCGATGAGGGGGTGTGCATGGGGCTCCTCTAGCTGCAACCGGTGGGTTGGGTGTTGATGGCGATGTCGTCGTCCCGGAGCTCGGAGGCCCGCCCCGCGTACTGCTCGAAGCCGGCGGCGCGCTGGCGTGGCCGGGGTCACCCACGAAGCACCCCGGCGAAACGGCGCGATTTTCTGCATCATACACCCCGCTCCGGTTACGCTGGCGGTGACGATGGGCGCCCCGTCCTCCTCCCACCGCGGCGCGGTCTCGGCACGGGTGGCGCTGGCCGCGGCGGTTCTCCTCGAGGGCTGCGTCGCCTCGGTGGGGCCGCTCCTCCCGCAGGACGTCCAGACCTCGCTCGCGCAGCACGCGATGCGCCGGCTGGAGACGCCGAACCTCGACGTCTATTACCCCGCCGAGCGGCACGACGAGGCGGTCCGCTTCGCCGAGCACGTCGAGGGGTGCGCCCGCCAGCTCGAGGCACGCGCCCTCGTGCACAACGGGTTCGCCAGTCGGAAGCTGACGCTCATCCTGCCGGAGCTGACGTTCAACAACGCCTTCACCAGCGCCATGAGCCTCGGCTACGAGCCGCTCGCCGTCGTGCCGACCTACCAGACCATCGACGCCTTCTCGCTGGAGATGGGGCTGCCGTCGGACGCGGGGACGATCGCCTGCCATGAGATCACCCACTACGTGCACTTCAACCAGGTGGCCGGCTTCGCCTGGTTCGTGAACTCGGCGTTCGGCGAGGAGTACACGCCGCAGCTCGGGTTCGACGGCTGGTTCGACGAGGGGCTGGCGGTCTACTACGAGACCACGCTGCAGCCGGGGGTCGGGCGCCTGGCCTGGCCGTTCTGGCACGGCGCCTTCGCCGCCGGCGTCGCGGGCCGTCGCCTGCAAGGCGGCGATCTCTCCGAGTTCAACCGCGACTTCTTCCTGGGGAACAACTACCTGGTCGGCAGCCACTTCATTCGCTTCTTGGCCGAGCGCTACGGCGAGTGGCGGCTCTGGAAGACGATCGAGGTGCAGGCGCATTCGATCCTGTACCCTATTTGGCTCAACCTCCGCTTCCGCGACGCCTACGGCAAGACGCTGGAGGCGCTCTACGCCGAGTTCGCCGACGACGTCGCGCGGCGCTACCCGCCGGTCGCGCGCCCGCCCGAGCAGCGAACCCTCGAGACCGTGGGCATGGCCGCCCGCTACGGCCGGGGCGCCGACGGCAGCGAGGCGTTGCTCATCGACGGGCACGACACGCCGTCGCGGATCGTCGTCCGGGGCCCCGACGGGCGCGTTCGCCTCGAGCGCGCGCTCACCGACGTCGTTCCACCGCGCACCCTGGTCGGCAGCGGCGCCGACAGCTCCGGGCCACCCAGCTTCACGGCCGACGGGCGCTACGTCTACTTCACGACCGTCGACCCCGGCGTGACCTTCGCGAAAAACCGCCTGGTCCGGGTCGACGTGGCGACCGGGGCCCTGGAGGTCGTGGCGCGCGATCTCTACGGCGGCGGCGGCTCGATCAGCCCCGACGGCAGGACCTACGCCTTCGCGCGCGCCGACGGCGACCGCCACCACCTGGCGCTCTACGACGTCACCTCGGGGACCACGCGCGTGCTCGCGGCCATGCCGCCGGGCGGGTTCGTCTCCATCCCGCGCTACGCGCCCGACGGGCGGCGCATCGTCGCCACGGTCTTCGACGGTCGCGCGTTCTCGATCCGCGTCTTCGACGTCGAGTCAGGCCAGGTGCTGGCCCAACTCACCGACGGGCATTCGGCGGTCCACGACGCCGCCTGGGCCGACGCCACGCACGTCGTCTACTTGCGCGCCGACGACCGCGAGGCCGGCTTCCAGGTCTACCTGGCCGACCTCGGCAGCGGGCAGTCGCGCCAGGTGACGCACGCTCCTTACCTGGCGTTCGAACCGCAGGTGGCGAGCGGGACGCTGCGGTTCCTGAACCGCGACGGCTGGCGCTGGACGCTCGACGAGCAGCCGGTGAGCCTGGCGCCCCTCCCGCCACCGCCTCCCGCGCCGGTCGCTCCGGCCACCCCCGCGCCGATCGCGCCCGGGGCCGCGCCGACGCCGGTGATCCCGGGGCCTTCCGGCGGGACGCCCTTGTGGCCCACCTGGCCCGCGCCGCTCGACAACCGCCCGGTCGAGGTGCTCTCCGACGCGCCCTACAGCCAGCAGGACCACCTGCTCTCGCTGCAGACGCACGGGATCAGCGCGGCGACCGCCGGGCGCGACGGCGTCTTCGCCGGGATCGTGCTGGGCGGCGCCGACAGGCTGCAGTTCCACCGCTGGGTGATGGAGCTGCTGCTCCAGCTCGCCAGCGACAAGGCCGGCTACGGGACCGCGCTCGCCTACGCCAACCAGGAGTTCGCGCCCTTCACGATCGTCGGCCAGCTGCTGGCCCTCGACTACCACGACACCTGGCCGACGCCGGGCCCCCTGATGTCGCCGGCCCCGCGCCTCCCGGGTTCGTTCGTCCTCTCCAAGTCTCTCCTGCAGGCCCACCTCGACGTGGTCCGCTACCTCTACGGCGCGCCCCTGGAGGCCGGTCTGTTCGCCGATGACGACGATGAGCCGAACGACCCGACCCATCTGATCAAGCACCGCCGCGCCGTGGGCCCGTTCGTCTCCGCGACGTACGCCGGGATCGAGAGCACGCCTTACAGTGGTGTCCGGCGCGCGCTGATCCTCAATCCGTCGGTGAACGTCTTCCCGGGCGCCTGGAACTCCGCCGGCGCGATGGTGACCGACACCCGACTCGCGGCCGACGTCGTTCTCCCGCTGCCGCTGTCGCGCCGCCACACGCTGTCGCTCCATCTCGTGGGGCGCGACCTCTCCGGGCTGCCCCCGGGCGAGCGCTGGCTGCAGGTCGGCGGCGGCATCACGGCGCTCGCGGTGAGCCGCCACCCCGATCGACCGGTCCCACCCGAGGTGACGATCGATTCGCTCCCCGGGGTGCACTTCCTCGAGCCCCTGCGGGGGTACGAGGACTACCCGATCGCCACCGATCGGATCTTCGTCGCCCAGGCCGCCTACCTCTACCCGCTGATCATCGACCGGGGGACCGCCTCGACGCTCTGGGCGCTCCCCTCGACCTTCCTCCGCCAGATCGACTTCGAGCTGTTCGGCAGCGCCGCCACCGACGCCCACGGGGGCCCGCCGCACGCCGCGGGCGGCACGGCCCTGACGCTGGAGCTGGCCGTCTGGCACATCCCGCTGAACCTGACCTACCAGCTCGCCCGCCGGGTCGAGGACGACCGGGCCCTGGTGCAGATCCTGGCGCTCGGCCAGTGACGGGACTGCCAGGAGATTCTTGAGCCGTGACCGATCGATGGGCGCACCTCAGTGCTGGGCCATGAAAGCGCACCCCGACCGGAGACTTGCTTGGGTCGTCCTGGCGGCGGGTCTGGCCGGATGCGGTAGCGGTGGGAGCCCCGCGCGTGACGGTGGCGGCGGGACCCACGGCGGAGCCGGCTCCGGCGGCGGCGGCGGGAGCGGAGGCGGCGGGACCGGCGGCGCCGGAGGCGCGGGCGGTGCGCCTGCCGCGCACGCCGTTCAATCGCACTCCGGGTCGCTGGAAATTTCCCCCGACGGGCGGCAGCTCTACGTCGTCCACCCGGACGCGGACAGCGTCAGCGTCATCGACGTGGGGACGCGCACGATCGCGCAGCAGATCCTGCTCGCCGCGGCGCCGCCGGCGATCGACGCCAGCGGTCGCTACACGCCGGCCGTGGGGCCGCGCGCGCTGGCGCACGACTCGACCGGAACCCGGCTCTACGTCACCGGCCAGTGGTCGAGCTCCGTTTACGCGATCGACGTCGCCTCTGGCGCAGTCGCCCCCTCGGCCGCCGTCTGCTCGGAGCCGCTCGGCGTGCTGGTGAGCGGCGACGACGCGCGCCTCTTCGTGGCCTGCGCACAGGATGACGAGGTGGTCGAGCTCGCGGCCGCCGATCTGAGCGTCGTCGCGCGCGCCACCTGCCCGCGCAAGCCCTGGGCTCTCGCCTGGGCGGCCGACGGCACCACGCTGCTGGCGACGCACCTGCTCGGCCCGGGCGTGAGCCGGTTCGCCACGGCGCCGCTGTCGCTCACCGGCACCTGGCCGCTGGCGGACGGACCGCCGACGGGCGACCAGACCGAGCCGCACGGGCCCGTGCGCGGCATCTACGACGCCGCCATCCGCCCCGGCAGCTCGGAGCTCTGGGTGGCGCACCTCATGCTGGGGATCGACACCCCGCAGCCGGCGCTCGACTTCAAGAGCACCGTCTTCCCGGCGCTGTCGATCTTCGACACCGCCGGGACCGAGCAGGCGCGCCTGTCGGTGCAGACCAACCCGGGCGACGGCGGCGCGTTCGGCGACGTCGTCTCGGGCCCGCGCGCCCTCGCCTTCTCCGACGACGGCGGGCTGGCGTTCGTCGCCGACGCCGACAGCGAGGACGTGCTGGTGATCGACACCGCGGCGCGCGTCGAGCGGCAGCTGGTCCGGCCGCTCCCCGGCCACCTGCCCGAGGGGATCGTCTGGTCGAACGGCGAGCTCTACGTGGAGGAGCGCAACAGCGAGGACATCGCCGCCTTCAAGGTCGCGAAGACCAGCTCGACGACGGGCTCGACTGTCGCCGTCACCGCCGACGGCGCGCCCATCCCGACGCTGTCGACCGACCCGATGCCGGCCCAGCTCCGCCTCGGGCAGAAGCTGTTCTTCTCGGCGAACAGCGACGACGTCCCGCTGACCCAGAATCACTGGGTCGCCTGCGCCAGCTGCCACGTCGAGGGGCGCAGCGACGCCGTCACCTGGAAGTTCGAGCAGGGACCGCGCGACACGCCGACCAACGCGGGGGGGCTCTCCGACACCGGGTTCCTCTTCCGGACCGCCGACCGCAACCAGGTGCAGGACTACTGGAAGACGATCGACGTCGAGCAGGGCGGCCACTTCAGCATCACCGACCCCACGCAGAAGACGCTGCTCGACGCGATCGCGGCCTTCGTCAACGACGCGCTGCCGGCGCCGGTGCCGCCGTCGAGCGACGCCACCCACACGATGCGCGGCAGCGCGCTCAGCGCTCTGCGCGCCCAGGGCGCCACGCTGTTCTCGAGCCTCGGTTGCGGAACCTGCCACAGCGGACCGGCCAAGACCGATTCGGGCGCCGACAACCCGGCGCTCGATCTGACCGGCCCCATCGTCTCCACGGCGACCCCGGGCGGCGTCCTCCTCCACGACGTCGGGACCTGCGTGCTGACCGGCGACTTCCCCGACGCCGACCACGCCGACCTCGACGGCGACGCCCGCGGCGGCTGCGCGTTCGACACGCCCGCGCTGCGCGGCCTGACCGACTCGGCCCCCTACTTCCACGACGGCAGCGCGGCCACGCTCGACGACGTCCTGCACGCCATGCTCCAGGCCGCCGCCGGCGCCGGCGAGACGCCCGCCACCCTCTCGACCTCCCAGCAGACGGCCCTGGTCGAGTACCTGCGCAGCCTCTAGCCTAGGTGGAGCCGCGGCGGCGGCGCCGCATGAACCGCGCCAGCAGCGCGACCATTGCCAGCCCGCCCAACGACGCCGCCGGATCGCCGGTGGCGTCGCACGAGCAGCCACTGCCGTTTTTCGCGCCCGTGGCGTCGCTGCCGCCGGTCCCGCTCGCCGTCGTTCCCCCGGCCCCGCCGGTCCCGACCGCGCCGCCCGGGCCCGCCGTCTTCGCGCCGCCCGTGCCCGCCGGTCCCGACGTTCCACCGGCGCCCGTCGTCGCCGTCGTGCCGCCGGTGCCGGTCGGGCTGACGCCGCCGTCGGTCGCGCCGCAGTTATTCGTCGAATAGCCGGAGCAGTCGACGACCTGCACGGTGTACGCGATCGGCGTGGCCATGTTGCCGGTGGTCGCGCCGCTGATCGTGACAGTGTAGTTGTGGCCGGCCTGCGAGGTCCAGCCATTGGGGACGATCCCCATCGCGTACTTGGCGCCGTACGAGGGGAGGTCGGCCGTCACGTTGACCGGCTGGTTCGTCGTTCCGTCCATGACGGTCGCCGTCGCCATGTTGAGGTTGATGCTGTCGCTCTGCAGACTCCAGCCCGACTTGTCGAGCGCGGTCGCGGTGAACGCCTGCAGCGGCACCGGACCGCCCGGCGGCCAGCCGACGTAGGGGACCTTGGCGTTCCCCATCCCGCCGACCTGGTAGAAGCAGGAGGCGGTCTTCGTGCGGCCGCCGGTCCCCACCGACCCGAACCCGACCGGGCCGAGCGAGTTGGCCAGGATCCAGGTGCGATGCCCGTAGTTCAGGCCGGTGGCGTTGTCGCTGTCGTCCATGTAGAGGTCGATGGAGCCGACCGACTGGCCGCTGCTGATGCTGCTGCGGTTCGAGGCGGCCGCGCCGGTCGCGTTGTAACAGGTGTCCGTGGTGGCCGGGGTGTGCGAGAGGCCGTTGGCCGCCTGGATGATCGCGCAGTCCTGCGCGTCGGTGTCGAACGTCGGATCCTCCGTCACCTCCGGCATCCCGGTCAGGAAGCGATAGAGGTTCACCAGCTTGAGCGAGTTCGGCCGCGCCGGCGGCAGCAGGTCGCCCGGGTCGCAGGTCGTCACGTCGCCGGTCGATACCCCTTCCGACATGTCCGCGCGATCGCAGACCCAGCGCTGGCAGACCTCGGCGGCGGTGTTGGCCGCGCCGGCCGCGCCGTCGAACGCGAGCCACGCCGCGATGAGCGCGCTTGCGCGAACCGTGCGCTGCGGCCTCACGACCGGCGCCGCCCGCGCGCCCAGACGGTGGCGACCACGAACGCGAAGATGAACACGAATCCCGGCGTGGGGTTTCCGCCGCCGGCATCGCACGAGCATCCCGACGGCGACGAACCGCCGGCGGCCGCGGTGGTCGCCCAGAGCAGCAAGATGCCCGCGATCGACCGGGCCGCCAGCCGGACGGTGACGCGCATCCTCATCGGACGTAAGTGGCGGAACGAGCCGCCTTCAGCTCACAAAAGCGATCGCCGGATCAGTTGCAAGGCAGGACGCGGAGGATCTTGATCTTCGTGCCGGTGCTGCCCGGCGCGGGGTACGCGACCGAGCCGTCGGGAAAGGCGCGGAAATCCTGATATCGACTGCCGAGCACGTTGGGCGACAACATGAACGGCCCGGCCGACGTGGCTGTCGAACCGGCCGGCGCGGCCCCCGTGGTGCTGTCCAGGACCTGGATGTACATCTGGCGGTTCTTGTCGCCCTGCGACAAATCGCCGGTCGCGGTCGACTCCTCCCAGGCGGCGAGGACCTGCGACGTTCCGTAGGCGGCCAGGTGCGGCGCCCGATCGTTCTCGGTGTCGCTCACCAGCATGAGGTCCTTGTCGGGCGTCAGCATGCTGGTGCTGGCGATGTGCAGCAGGTGGATATCGGCCAGGCCATTGGAGTTGGGGGTCTGTCCCGTGCGGATGTCGCTGGTGATGATCCAGTTGCCGCCGCCGCCCGCCATCAACACGTTGCCGAGGTCGGAGTAGTTGAGGTCGACCGGATCGATCGCCGACGCGTTCGGCGCCAGCGCGATCTTTCCCGACTTGCTGCCGGTCGGCGCGTCGTTCTTGCACACCGGAATGAACTTCTTGGCCACCGAGTCGTAGATGACGCGCTCGTAGCCGCTGTGGCTGCAGCCGATGCCGAAGCCCGGCGTGGTCTGGAGCGCGCCGGCGCCGCTCACCACCTTCATCCGATCGCCCTGGTGGATGTTGATCCCGGTGGTGAGCGTGCTCGACCCGACGCAGGACTGACTGACCGAGATAGCGATGCCGAAATAGCCGGCGTAGTTCGCGCCGTCGAAGGCGATGCGGCCGTTGTGGGCGTACTCCGACCAGACGAAGGTGATGTCCCCGGTTTGCGTCGCGCTCGTCATGTACGCCGGCTGCGACGCGGTCGTGTCGGTCAGCTTGGTGGCCCAGGTCTCGGTCGTGCCGTCGAAGCGGACCAGGTACATGTCGTAGCAAGAGGCTGCGGTCGGGTAGTTGGCCACCAGGCCACAGAGGTTGTTGATGTTGCCGCAGTTGTTGCCGGCGGTGGAGCCCATCGCCGTGCGGCTGATGAGCATCACCCCGCCGTTCGCATCGGCGTAGAGGTCCTGGAAGTCGTACCCGGGGAGGGACACGGCGGTCCCGGTCACCTGGTCGCTCGCGTCCAGGGTGACGACGTGGACGGTGCTGTCCCCTTTGCCCAGGAACGCCAGGCGCGCGCCGCCGCCCGGGATCGGCGAGATCGCCAGCGGCGTCAGGCCGAGCGCGGCGCCGTTGTTGTCGACCTCGTTGTAGGCGTAACTCGCGCCCACGTCGATCTCGGTGATGCGCACCCGACTCGACAGCGCGGAGGTGCAAGCGGCCGGCGTCCCGCCGGTTCCGGTCACGCCCGTCGATCCACCTTGCGCGCTGGTCCCCCCGCTGCCGGTGGCCCCGCCCGTGGCCGGTGAGCCGCCCTGGCCGGTCGCACCGCCGGTGGCGCTGGTGCCGCCGCTCCCGGTGGTGCCGCCCGTCGATCCACCCTGGCCGGTGGTGCCCGCCGATCCCGACGAGCCGCCTTGGGCCGACGCGCCGCCCGTGCCGGGCGTCCCTCCGGTGCTCACCGCCCCGCCTGTGCCCGAGCTCCCGCCTTTGCCGGTCGTTCCGCCGGTCGCCGCCTGTCCGCCCTGGCCGGTGGCTCCGCCCTTGGCGGTGCCCGTCGACCCACCTTGAGCGCTGGCGCCTCCGGTCCCGGGGGTGACCGACTCCGACTGAGCGCAGGCCGAGAGCCAGAGGGCGACCGCGGCTAGATAGAGGGCTCGACGCATGGGGTGACCTCCCAGGCCGAAGTGCCGGCAGCGCCTCTTCGGGGGTCACAAAAAGTGCGGCTCCCGGTCAGGAGCTGGCGGAGAGCCCGCTGGCCCCGGCCTGGGCGGCGTCCTTGCCGGCGGCGCCGGCCTTGCGGTCGCGCGCGCGTTCCATGGCGCCGGCCAGATCCTCGACGC
>Ga0134125_10004718_pt1 | contig 15559 bp, 16 predicted proteins | sample KB31751_FD_96464 | JGI IMG/M metagenome (GOLD analysis project Ga0134125, IMG submission 96464) | Terrestrial soil microbial communities with excess Nitrogen fertilizer from Kellogg Biological Station, Michigan, USA - KB3-175-1 | ecosystem: Environmental > Terrestrial > Soil > Unclassified ... | reverse complement strand
TGTACGAAAATTCTGGCACCGAAATACTCATGCCAGCGGCAAACGAATATTTGCAGGCGTGGCCGGTGTCGACGCGGGTGAACAGTTCGCGCGCGGCGGATGATGACGCGACGCTGATTGATGCGATTGTCGCATAGTCTCCGGGCGATCTTAGTATATCACGATCAAATGGCGCGGCTTGAGGCCACCGCCCGAAAAGCCACGATAATTGTCGGGATCAGACATATCACCAAAAGAACCAACCTTGTGCGTTCACCTACCCCGAGCACAGTCCACGTCGAGGGGCTAAGCATGAACGTGTCTACGAGAGCAACCACCGCGGCCGCGAGCGAGAATATCCTTTCGCCCATTAAAGCGGAACTTGTAGCAAGCAGTATAGCTACCATCGATAGGATGATTCCAAATGGAATGAAGATTGCGAGAATTGCAAACGCGAGCGCTGCTACGCCGCACAAAACACCGGACGATTGCATCTCGGCTTGCCGTGGTGTGATTGGCATTGGCGTACTCTAGTCAAGATAATGATGCCACACGCGCGTGAAATGAAACACGGCGTTGCGCGACGCCGTATTTTTAATTCGTAATAGTCACGCAGCCTAGTTGTAGTGCCGATGCCAGCGATGACGGTAGTGGTGGTTGTGATGATAATGATCGTCCACTCCAAGTACCCCTTCCACGCCACCGACAGCACCCTCGACCGCGGTGCCGACGATAGCACCAACTGGTCCGGCGATCCGGTTACCTTCATGAAAGCCGTGCACTGCTCCGCCGGGAACGCCCTGAGCCTGTGTCGCAAGCGGATGAGCAAGTACGGCGATGCATGCGCTACCAATAAGTAATTTCAAATTCAATTTTCATCTTGTCACTCCATACGATTTTTCTTGTCAGTTTTGACAAAAGGCCGCCAAAATTGGCGGCCCCTTTCTCTACGATGCCCTACGAGAAAAGCGGTCAGAGTAGGATCATCGAAAACCTGTACATCAACGTCCGCCGACGGTTTATGTTCCATTCTCTGAAACACACGCGCCGATCCTCCAATGTTTTTAAGCATAGCCATCCACGCGGTTGTAGCGTGAGCGCAGCAAATTGACATTCGGCCGCCCCTTCACATTAAAAGGCGGAGAACGTTCGTTTCGGGCAGGCACTTATGAACTTGTGACCGAGGAGGAACTGATCGAAGGACTTTCGTTTCCAGCGTATCGACGGGTCGCTAGCTGGATCTTCGTTCCTGCGCAAAATCCCGATGATTGACCCGGTCAATCTTGCGGCCGTTAGCCACGGATATTTCCAATTAGGCCACTGAGGGTCAAAAACACGCCATACCGCGATGTCAACGCTGATGGTCAAAGAGCGACATCAGCCAGCGCGGCTGGAATGTCGCTTTGTGCCACCGCCCTCTCAGAAAATATTCGTTTGACGGAAGCGGAACACTAACACCGCTGCTCAGCAGTGGTTCCGGAACTTTAAAGCTCAATCCATCAACGGCACTACAACACCGTGCGGCCTCCCTCGTCGCTCGGATATCGACCGCCGGCACTGACGTTAGCATCTGGCCAACAGCCAAACCGTTGGCACAAATGCCAGCGCTAAACTAACATTTAACCCGGACCATTTCGTGGGGGACGATCAGTTGGGGCCGCTATCGCGACCGAGCAGGAAATAGGTTTTCATTGAGCCTTTTCCTTTAACGTCGATATCGCCGTGCGGTTCGAGCCGAAAGTGATTGTGAAGGTGGCGCTGGGTTGCTGCCGAAACCTGAATGCGGTTCGGAACACCGTGCGATTCCATTCGGCTCGCGATGTTTACGGCATCACCCCAGATATCGTAGGCGAATTTATGTGTTCCTATAACTCCAGCTACAACGTCACCAGAATGAATGCCGATACGCATCTGTAGTGGCGTCGGCAGTTCGCGATTCATCTGCTCAACGACCCCAATCATCGCCAAGGCCATTTCAGCGACTACATGCGCGTGATCGGCGCGAGGCTCGGGCAAACCGCCGACCAGCATGTAGGCGTCGCCGATCGTCTTGATCTTCTCGATGCCGAGATCGAGTGCGAGCCGGTCGAATTCAGAAAATAGTCTGTTCAGAAGGCGAACCAGATCTGCAGCCGAAAGCTGCGACGACAGCTTAGTGAAACCGACAAGGTCGGAGAATAGAATCGTTACGTCAGATAGCTGGTCCGCGATGACAGTCTCGCCCTCGCTCAAACGCGCGACGATCTGCTTGGGCAAAATATTGAGCAGCAAGTGCTCCGAGCGTTCCTTTTCACTGCGCAGGGCTTCGATCATCTCGCGCTCGCGATCGCGTAAATGCTTCTTCTCGAGCGATGAGCCGACCCGTGCGTGCAGCAGTGTCGGATCGAAGGGCTTTGCAAGATAGTCATCGGCGCCAGCCTCGATGCAGCGGACGATCGAATCGAGTTCGCTGAGCGCAGAGATCATGACGACTGGGATGTCTCTGTATTCCCGACTACGCTTGAGAGATGTGAGCACGTCGTAGCCGCTAATTCCCGGCATCATCAGATCGAGCAAGACGAGGTCGAACCGGTCCTTCCCGACGAGATCGAGCGCCATTTCTCCGCTCTCCGCGGCAACTACCGTGTGCCCCTGACGTTGCAGCCGCCGGGTCAGGAGATCGCGGTTCGACGCATTGTCATCCACGACCAGAATGTGGCTTGGCTGGGCGGCTGCGAAATCGGCTTCTTTTGCCCTGACCGGACGCACGCCCTTAAGCAGGTTCTCGACCATCCTCGCCGGCGTGCCAATTCCGGCGGCGGGAAGGGGAGAATCCGAGGCTCGATCACCGCTGGAAAATGTCACCAGACCGTCAATGCGGTTGAGGAGGAGCGTCGCTTCTTCCAGCAACTTGTCGAGATCGATTACGAGCGCGGTTTGCCCTTCATCCACCGCGTCCTCACGCAGCATCTCACCATATCCCTTTATCGCGTTGATTGGGGTGCGGAGATCGTGGCGCAACGTCCGGCGATACTCCGTCAGGTCCGCGCCTGCCGCATGCCGGACGGTCGACTGATCGAGCAGGCTCTGAATGAGATGATGGAGGGTGCGGCTCGCGTCGAGAATGCGCTGGAGATCGCCAACGAGTTGTTCGCGATTGACTTGGGCCGAATCACTCACCAGTAACTCGGCGTAACCCATGATAGCGATTGCCGGCGCGCTCAATTCCTGCCGCACGAAGGCGACGATCGCGCGCTCCGCTCGTTGATTGGCCTCCTGGTCGCTGTGATCAGCCGTGGCACGAACTCCCGACGGTCCGGCGTTTTTCGCTTATTTCGTCTCGGATTTTAGTAGCGCGGCGACTTTTCCGAGAAGGCGGGTTATTTCGACGGGCTTGGTGTCGTAATCGTCGCAGCCGGCCTCGATTGCCTTCTCGCGATCCCCCGCCATCGCGTGTGCCGTCAAAGCGATAATTGGAATTTTTCGCGTGGTGTCGTTTGCCCTGACGCGGCGCGTCGCCTCCCAGCCGTCGATCACCGGCAAGCTCATGTCCATGAGGATAATGTCGGGTTGCTCAGATGCGGCCATATCGATGCCTTGTTGGCCGTCCACGGCAATAGTGACGTCGTAGCCGTTGCGCACCAGCCGTCGCGACAGCATGTCCCGGTTCATTTCATTGTCTTCAACCAACAGGATTTTTGGCATTACTCTGTCCACTGGCATTCACTGATCAGCTGATCGTTCGTTCCATTTCGCGGGCATTGCGCGTCATACGCCCACGTACGGCGGCAGCCAATTCGGCGAGATAGGTCTGGTCTTTGGCGATAATCTTTTGGGTCTGGCCGCTGAGGATGCGAAGATCATCCGCGGTCAGATCTTTCGCCGTTACTACGATAACGGGCACGTCTACATAGGCGGGTTGCTTGCGCAGTTCGCGCAAAAACTCGAAGCCATCCATTTCGGGCATCATCAGGTCGAGCAGGATGAGGCTCGGCGTTGGATGGCTGGCAAGCCAGTCCAGGCCGTTGCGGCCGTTTACCGCGGCGTGCGCCGCGTAACCCATGCTCGCTAAGGTGCGGCAAAGCGCCTCGCGGGTCGGCTGGTTGTCCTCGACAACCAAAATCGAAAGATTGTTTGGATTGGCGCAATGGTCGCGCAGGATCGTCGTCAGACGCTGCCGGTCTACGGGTTTAGTTACGAAATCTGCCGCGCCCAAGGGAATTGCCATTCCGCGCTCGTTGAGAACGGTCACCATGATGACCGGAATGTCGCGGAGTTCCGCGTCAGCCTTGAGCGCTCGCAGTGCGCCCCACCCGTCCAGTTTCGGCATCATCACGTCCAGGGTTATTGCTTGTGGCTTGTGCTGGCGCGCAAGCGTCAGCGCGTCGATGCCGTTGCTCGCCGTTATGACGCGGTAGCCCTCTCCTTCGAGCGTTCGTCCCAGTAGATTGCGCACCGACGAATCGTCATCCACTACGAGCACGGTCGCACGCCCATCGTCCGCTGCCGCTATCGGGGCAGGCGCCTCCACGGCCACGGGCGTTTCGCCTTGGTCCGGCAGCCAAATGGTGAACGTCGAGCCTTTGCCGAGCGTACTCTCGACGGTCACGTCCCCACCCAGCATGGTGCAGAAGTGCTTGGTGATGGCGAGACCGAGACCCGTGCCGCCGAAGCGTTTGGTAGTCGATGCGTCCGCCTGGCTGAACGCCTGGAAAAGCCTGCCCAGTTGATCCGGCGCCATACCGACGCCGGTATCCGTCACGCGGAAGTAGATCCGAGAATTGTTGTCGCGCCCTACCGTCAGGGTCAACTTGCCCTTGCTTGTGAACTTGTTGGCATTGCTGATCAGGTTTAGGAGGCTCTGCTTCACTTTGGTCTGATCCGACCGGAAGGTACCGATCTCGGCAGGACAGATCACCTCGATGATGTTACCGCTCTTGTTGGCGAGCGGCTGAACGATCGACAACACCTCCTTAATCAGCGCCTGAATGTCGACCGGCTCCACAAAGAGATCCATCTTGCCGGATTCGATCTTTGATAAATCGAGAATGTTGTTGATCAGGCCCAGCAGGTGACGGCCCGCGCTTTCGATTTTCTTGAGGTCGTCGATCGGCTGTTGGTCGCCTTTGTCCGCCGCATCCTCCTGCAAAATCTCGCTGTAACCGATGATAGCGTTCAGCGGTGTGCGCAATTCGTGCGACATATTTGCCAGGAAGCTGGACTTGGTGCGGTTGGCTTCGTCGGCGGCATCGCGCGCCGCCGTCAGCGTCTCCTCGTAGCGTTTGCGTTCGGTAATATCGGTATAAATGATGACGGTTTCGCCGTCTGGCAGTGGATTGTGACGGACCTCAAGCACCGTCCCATTGGGGCGTGATCGTTCGAACGTCCGGTGCAGCCCGATCTCGGAATGGAAGCGGCGAACTTCAGCCTCGACGTCGACAGCGCCATATTCGCCGCGTTTGGCTATAAACCGGATGAAATCCTCAAAGTCCGGCTCACCAGCGAGGAAAGTCTCTGGCAGTTCTAGCAGTTTCAGCACCTGCCGGTTCCAAGCGGCGATCTTATTGTTTTGGTCAAACATCAGCACGCCGTGCGCCATATTGTCGAAGGTCACGCGCAGGACAGCGCTACGTTGTTGCAGCTCGGCGGTGCGTTCCTCGACAACTTTTTCGAGGCGGGCGGCCGCCTGTTCGCGTTCATCCAGGAGCTGAGCAAGCGCGATGGCATTGTCGCGAAACACCCCGACGGCCTGCGCCATTTCGGCGATCTCATCGCCGCGGTTGTCCTGGATATGGACATTCAGATTGCCTTCCGCGATGCGTCGCATACCGTCGCTGAGCTGGTCCAACCGCCGTACGACGCCGCGTCCGACGTAGAGCCAGGCCAAAAGTATTGCGCAGATAACAGCGACGCCGGACAGCACGACCATAATGATCTTGCCAGACTGCGTTTGTCGATCGGCATATTGGGAAATTGTCTCCGCGACGCTGCCTTGCTGGTCGACCATGCCGTCGATGGCCTTCTTGAATGCGGCAGTTGCGGTTTGCACCTGCTCGAAGGCTGCTGCTGCGTCGCTCTGTCCCTTAAGCTCGTAGATGCGTACGGCAATAATGCCGTCATCGGATTCAATCGAGCCAAGCTCCTTGTAGAGAGCAGTGAAATTTTTCCGACGGTCGGGGTCGCCAACCGCGGCGAGATTTGTTTCGATGTTCTGCTTCGCGGTTCTGATGAGGTCGCGCAGCACGTTGAGACGAACTGAATCGTTGACCAGCGCGGCTTCGGTCAGCAGCTCTGCAAGAAGATTTGCCTCGGAATCAATTTCCGACAGCCGCCGAAGCAAATCGAGCTTTTGATCGAGCGCGCCGGCGAAAATCGTATCCTTGCTGGTGCTTGTAAAGTCGATATTGGCGGCTGCGATTGCCGGAACGAGAGCCTTGTGCAGCGCTTCATAGGCCGGCTGGATCGCCGCCGTCAGCATCTCGCGCTCAGACGATATGGCAATACGATTGGTGACGACCTGATTTAGCGCATCAAGCCGTTGGACCAGCGAACTGCGCGTGGCGTCGATTTCGGCGGTGTTGGCAACGCCGAGCGTCCGAAGGTGCGCAACTCCCTCCGCAAGGTTTTTCGCCCGCTGCCCGATTCCCTTTGCGACTTCCGACCGTTTGTGATCGTCCTTGGCCACCATAAGCTGCGGTGCTGAGGAGATCAGGTCGCTGGCTTGCTCGGCCAGCCGCAACGATACGATCGTTGCTGGTAGGCTCCGGGAAACAATTTCGTGCGTCGTTTTGCCAATCTCTGTGAATTCGTAGATCGCGATCAGCGAGCCAACGATCGTAAGCGCTGCGGCAAATCCAAACGCAGAATAAAGGCGAGCGCGAATGGTCGAGAGCCAGCGCGATCGCCGTTTGTCAGATCTCTTGGCTTTTAACACCACCACTAATTCAACCTCAAGGCGAGCATAAGGATAGTCCTGTTGCAAACCACCCCACGCGCTGACCCGAATATCTGCACTACCATTTTAGACCGCAGCGAACCTTCTGGCGATAAGTTAATGGCATTCCGATCCTAACCTGACCTGGCTTTTTTGGACCAAGCGTTGAGAGAGGATAGCTTGGAAAGGAGCTGGTTATGCCGAAGAAGAGGTTCAGCGCGGAGTAGATCGTGACGGTGCTTCGCCAGGTTGAAGTGTTGATGGCACAGGGCAAGGCGACACCGGAGGCCTGCCGGGAAGCTGGGATATCGCAGCAGAGCTATTACCGCTGGTGCAAGGAATACGGCGGGCTGGAGATCGATCAGGCGAAGCGGATGAAGAATCTGGAGCGAGAGAATGTCCGCCTCAAGCGTCTTGTCGCCGATTGCGTTGTGTCCTGGTCGACGGGACCGAACATGAGCGCCGGTTGCGGCGACGTAACTGGCGTTACGCCGCTTGCGCTCTACCGTGCCTGGATTGTGGACGAGGCGCGCAAGCTCGGGTCGCCTCTACCACCGTGATGCAAACAAACAGCCGCCTTGCGGCGGCCCTCGGTTCGCCCTCGCGCATTCCACGGGTGATCATTTCTATTTCATCCGCTCGGCTGCCCGATCGTGCATTAAGAGGGATATTTCGAATCACCCAACATTGCGTGGTTGCAGGCAAGTCAGCGCTGAAGTTGCTATTGCAGGAGCTGCGGGCGCTACAATTCTTCTTGACGTCCGCCGAAATGAAAGAAGCCCGGCGCGATGCCGGGCCTCCCGTCGCAAGGACAGAATTGTGGCTTACTTCTGCTGCGGCTGAGTGGGCTTTTCGGAACCAGACTTGTCGCCCTGATTCTGCTGTTTGTCACCGCCCTGATCCTGCTGCTGGTTCTGTCCGGGATTGACCGGCGGAGTCTGTGCCTGTTGCTGCTTCTGCTGCTCGGCATTGGAATTGGAAGAATTGGTCATGTTTATCAATCCTTTTTCAAAAGAAACCTAAAATAGAGATTAGGTACACTAATGGAGATGTGCCATCGGCGCCTGATAACAAGGAGCGCGAAAAAATAAACACTTACTTTTGCCGCTGCCTTATTTTGCTATATTGCCTGTGGCTACCGAAGACGCACTCGAGCAAGTCGTGCGCTTCACTCTTTGAGTCTGCGTTTTAACAGCGCGACCCACATCGAGACGCTTGTCCTAGTGGATACAGGCATGCCATGGCCTAGCGATACCTTCGTCGATTCACTGACGCCGTATGCTCCGGAGATCGCCTCCCAGTTTTCACGGCCGGCCGCGTTCATCGAAACAAGGAAGGCACCGCTGCTTTCCGCCTTGACGATCTGATATTCCCACATCGCGTTGCTCAAGCTTTCTCCTTGAGCCGCCACAGCTGAAAACCAACATGCTTGAGCGCATTTTCTATCTTGAAACGAGAGAAATTATGAGGCGGGTGCGTGCCACTTTCGACAAAACCATCGGCGGTCCACGGTTTGAATTGCGCCGGAAGTCGCTGACCGTCGGCATCTGCGGTGAAGGCAGATAACCCGTTGACATTGGAGCGGAAGATATACAAGCGCATAAAAACCTCTTATGCGCCGCCAGGCCGGCGGCCCCGTACTGGAAGCGATCGACCGGCCGCGTCGAGCTTCGGCTTTGGCGCCGGCAATAGACCGTCGCGAATGGCTTGTTTCCTAGCTTGTTTGCGAATGCGACGTACGGCCTCGCCCTTTTCACGATTTGTCTGTTCAGAAGGCTTTTCATAGAAGCGCCGACGCTTCATTTCGCGAAACACGCCCTCGCGCTGCATCTTCTTCTTGAGGACACGCACCGCCTGATCGACGTTATTGTCGCGAACAAACACCTGCATTGCGCAACGTGCTCCTGTTGAGGCGGGAGCACGGGCACGATAAAGCGCCGCTAATGTCTCTCAGCCGCCGGCGCCTCTTGCATGCCGGTGATGGAATCGACTCTACACGCTTTGCCGAGCAATAGCGAACTATCCAGAGACTGTTGTGTCGAATTCTTTGGCTTCGACGACAAAGCGGGCGCAAGACTAGTCTGAATTCGGCGGAACAAAGGTGGTCAGACTCGGATTGCGTCAGTGATGCGGTAACCACTTTTCCGATTGGAATTTCATGTCAAAAGGCATCACGCCGTCAACAACAGTCAATTTGTGTGCTGAAGAAGCGGAGAAATGCCGCTTATTGGCACAAAAAGCGACCGTTGAAAGTGTTCAGATCATGCTCGAGCACATCGCCGGGACCTGGGAGCGCATTGCCGAGCGGTTAAAAGAATCTTAATGGTAATGGGGATGCCGTAGATCGCTGCTGGCAGGCTTGTGAATTCCAGCTCTGGTTGTTATAATGCTACCATCGATTTTTTCGGCCACTCGACTTGGCCTTGCCGCGCAAACTTGCGCGCCATGACTGACGATCTTGACCAAAATTTCGAACGTAGTGGATCGCGCGGTGCGCGAGCCATATCATTATAACCAAATGGAACAGTTTCTATGGCTCAAGGTACAGTGAAGTGGTTCAACGGTCAGAAGGGCTTTGGATTCATCCAGCCCGACGATAGCGGTCCAGATGTGTTCGTTCATATCAGCGCGGTTGAACGTGCGGGAATGTCGAATCTCAACGAAGGACAGAAGATCAGCTTCGACCGCGTTGACAGCCCGAAGACCGGGAAGGCTTCCGCCGAGAATCTGCGCGCGGTCTAACCGCTCGTATGACAACCGATTATCCTGACCACGGATGTACTGGCGGGATTGTTGAGTTGTGCCCCGCGTCTGGCTAATCCGGACGCGGGAATTTTTTGGCGAGCTTTGGCAAGCAATCAAGTATGGACCGCAAACTGGAGGATCTCGCCTCCTGGCCCCACGATAAGTAATCGAAAGTAAACAGGCGATGCACGAGTACCGGGCGCGCGAGGAGGCCATAGCGAGGCGATCGGCGCAGTTGCCACTTAGACGGCCACATTGATGCTATGAAGCATAAGATCGACAACTCCGCGCTTGAAGCCCGTGTTTGGCTACGAACTCTCAGCAGCTATCGTCAACCGAGTAGCCTCCGGAGTATTGTCGAATTGGCAATTACAGCGCTGCCCCTCGCTGCGCTCTGGAGTGCAGCTTGGTTTGCCTATTCGGTCGATTATTGGTGGGTCTCGTTCTTGGTTGCGGTCCCGGCGGCCGGGTTTTTAGTCCGGCTTTTCATGATTCAACATGATTGCGGCCATGGCGCATTTTTTCCGAACAGATCCGCAAATGACTGGATAGGCCGGATTTTAGGCATCCTCACAATGACGCCCTACGATTTTTGGCGCCATACACACGCCATTCACCACTCTACTAGCGGCAATCTTAATCGGCGCGGCATCGGCGACATCGACGTGCTGACGGTGCGTGAATATTTCGCTCGCTCGCGTTGGGGGCGGCTGAGATATCGCATTTACCGAAATCCACTAGTGATGTTCGTATTGGGGCCAGCTTATTTGTTTTTTCTTCGAAACCGGTTGCCGTTTGGATTGATTCAAAGCGGCTGGCGGCCATGGATCAGCACGCAGGCGACCAACGCGGCGATCGCGCTCATTGCCACGGCGGTAATTTGGCTCATTGGTGTCAAAGCCTTCTTGGTGGTGCACTTACCGATCATGCTCTTTGCTGCAACGTTCGGCGTCTGGCTGTTCTACGTACAGCATCAGTTCGAGAATACCTTCTGGAAAGAAGATCGCCTTTGGGACCTATCCGAGGCTGCATTGCACGGTTCATCACACTATGACCTGCCACAGCCGCTGCGCTGGTTCACCGCCAACATTGGTATTCATCACGTGCACCATTTATGTAGCCGGATTCCCTATTACCGGCTGCCCCTCGTGCTTAGAAACCACCCCGAGCTCCGGCATGTCGGCCGGCTCACCCTTGTGCAAAGCTTGCGCTGCATACCCTTGGCTCTCTGGGATGAAATGCAGCGCCGATTGGTTACATTCGGAGAGGCCATACCGCCACCCACGATTTGAACATAAGGCTCTCGACGCTGCGCGTTTACTAGAAATGTCGCGAAATTACGACGACGAGACAGACCTATTAGAGACATCCCCCTGCAAAGCGCTACGCTGCCGTCGTCTGCATCAAAGCAGGCCGTTGGCACTAAGCGGACAAGCAAGACGGGGCTGAATTGGTGAGTGTAAAAGCCGCCAGACTTAGCCTAACTCGCGCGCTGTCGGCGCTCCCGGTTAGTGCAGCGTGGTCCACGCCCTATCTTCGCTATAGTTTAGTATTGAGCTCACCGCAGTCATTAGTTCGAGGGGGATGATGAGATTACCGTTCGCCTGGCTGGAGTCGACGAGGTCCGAAGCCAAGTACACCATGCGCGCTCGCTGTCCGCAGTGTGGACGTAAGCACATCACTGTCTTTCGTTTGCGTCACGTATCAGACAGCTTCTTCGTACAGCTGGGGCATTTTTTTCGCTATGCGAGACACTTCGACTTTGCGCGCTTACACTGGTGTCCCAACTCCGGACAGCACCCGAATTGGAGACCTTCTTAGTCGATTGGTGCTGTTCTTAGCGTGAACAATAATCTTTAGTTCTCATAAATGCATGGGCTAGCGCTTCGCTTGCGCCTCGGCGCTAACCAGATTTGCGGGCTTGTTACCGCCCGGCGTTTTTCCGGAGGCTAAGATTTAGCCTGGTTGTCGCCTGGGGTTACGTCTGATTTTGGCACATAACGGAAGCTCAATAATCTAGCCTCCGCCTTTGACCCTAAGCGGACTTAGGGCGCCCACTTCAAAGCGCGGCGGACATCGAAGCGTTTTAAGTCGGGCGACCAGCGCAAGCGATCATCTTTGCCGACAATGGTCATCGCAGCAAAGCCGCGGCAGCAATTGCAACCACAACCAGGATCGGAATTATGACGGGAGGAACGAACCAAGCCAACATGTGAATTCCTGCAATAGACCGGCCTTGCCGAAGCGCGGCAACGGTGGAAGTACCGCTAGTTTCAGCGGATGGAGCGCATTGAGGCGCTTCGTATCGACAGACGGTGCGCCCAATCGCACCTAAAGTCGAGCAGTATGCCGTCTATGGCTCAACGATGGATCGTGCGTACGGCTTCGTCCTGAGCATCCCAATCACGTGTGGTTCTATGACTTCGTCTCGGATCGCACTCATGATGGTCGAGCCTTCCGAATGCTGTGCGTGATCCACGAGTTCACGCGCGAGAGCCTCGCTATTCGGGTGGCTCGCAAGCTCAAAGCCATCAAAGCCACCGACGTCATCGATGTTCTCGCCGACCTCTTCATACTGCGCGGCATTCCGACACATATCCGTTCCGATAACGGTCCCGAGTTCGTGGCAACGATACTTCGGGAATGGATTGCGGCCGTCGGAGCCAAGACCGCCTATATCGAACCTGCAAGCCCCTGGGAGAACGGCTACTGCGAATCCTTCAACGGAAAGCTGCGCGACGAACTTCTCAACGGCGAGGTCTGCTACACCCTCAACGAGGCCAAGATTGTGATCGAGGCATAGAGACGGCACTACAACACCGTGCGGCCTCACTCGTCGCTCGGATATCGACCGCCGGCACCTGAGGCTATCATCTGGCTAACAGCCAAACCGGTGGCACAAATGCCAGCGCTAAACTAACATTCAACCCGGACCACTTCGTGGTGAACGATCACTTATGGAGCGGGGGACCGCCCGACTTGTGCCGTCTGCGGCGCACGGATGATGCTCACCCGCCGATCGCCTCACGCCGCGCTCGACGATGGCTACGAGATACAGATACTTAGTTGTACAACCTGCGGCCACCAAGAAGAGCGTACTGTTGACGCGGCGGGAAAATTATTCATATAGGCCGAAATTGAGTCATCTTATTGGAAATAAGCTGGGTAGGCTGGCCGTCCCCTACCATTCGCGGCTCATTCGCGTTTGCGATTGGTCGCCAGCGAGGTCATATGTAAACAGCGGCCACCCGGATCCGTCCTTCATTGCGCAGCACCTGTAGCGACACGTCGTTGCCATGTCGCCGGAGCATCAAATCGATTGTTGATTGACCGAGCCGCAGGTTGTGCAGCATCACCTCATCAAGGAACGGCGGCAGCCGCGGCTTACGCAATAGAATTTCGTTGTTGTCGGGATTGAATTCGAGGCCGAGCGAGGCCTGCAAAAGTAGGAGTGGCGTGCCGGCAGCCCAAGCCTGCGGTGTACAAGCAACCGGATAGAGCGTCGGCCCGCGTTGGTTTTTACGTTGGAACCCGCAATAAAGTTCGGGTAGCCGGCGTACCTCCATGTAAGTTGCGGCGTCGAACAGGCCCTTGAAGAGGCGATCGACGGCGTCTTTATGCCCATAACGCGCAAAACCAGCCGCGATCAACGAATTATCGTGCGGCCATACTGAGCCATTGTGATACGACATAGGATTATAACGCGGTTGATCGCGCGCTACGGTGCGGATACCCCAGCCGGAGAAAAACGAGGGGCTCGTCAGATCGCGCATCACAGCTTCGGCGTGCTCGGGCTTGGCAATACCGCTAAACAGTACCTGTCCGGCGTTCGATGTCCGCACGCGACACGGGCGCTTCTGGCCGTCGAGCGCTATCGCATAGGTACCGAGGTTCTCGCACCAGAATGCGGCCTCGAACTGTTCTGCAAGCTTGGCAGCCTGTGCGTCGAGCGCGTCGCCACGCGAGATCGCGCCGAGGCGACGCGCCGCGCGTGCTGCCAGACGCTTGGCCGCATAGACGTAGCCCTGCACTTCACACAGCGCGATCGATCCTCGCGCAAGGACACCATCAGCGTGGAAGATCGCGTCCTGGGAATCCTTCCAGCCTTGGTTCACGAGGCCTTTTTCGTCGGCGCGGCGATATTCGACGAAACCGTCGCGGTCGGCGTCGCCAGGACCGTCGATCCAGCCCAGCGCCGCCTCGACGTTGGGCCAGAGTTCGCGCAGTGTCTCGATGTCCCCGGTATGCTCGCAATAAAGGCCGGCCAGTAACACGAATAACGGTGTTGCGTCGGCGCTGCCATAATAGAGGCCGAACGGCACTTCATGCAGCTCCGCCATTTCCCCGCCACGCATTTCGTGCGGGACTTTTCCGGGTTCGGCGTCGGCAATGGGATCAGATTTATTGGCTTGAAAGGCCGCTAGTCGCCGCAACACGCCTTTGGCGACACGGGAGTCGCACCACAGCATCTGCATTGCCGTGATAATACCGTCGCGGCCGAACGTGGTCGAATACCAGGGGATACCTGCGTAAGGATAGGGGCCTTGTGGTGTCTCGGTCGTCAGCATCGCAAGATCGGCCATCGAGCGGCATGCCACTTCGTTAAAAATCTCATTTGACGTAGTGATTGTGGTCATGCCGCGCGTTGCGGTTAGCCGCTGATTGAACGCGGCGCGCAGGGCTTTACGAAACGGCAGCGTGATGTTTTCCACGACCCCGTGCCCGCACTTCACCGTCACGTAAATCGACCGGCATTCATTGGGTTGCAAACTGAAAGCGTAAGATGCGCTGTTCTCGGAAAGTTGCGCTGGCGCCGGATCGAACAGCATCGTCGTGCACCGTTGCACGCTGTCGAGACCCTGGTAGCTCAGCGCGACCTCGGCCTTACCGACGTCTACGGTTGATGTGCCATGACGGTCCCGGTGCATGCCTCGGACTTCGAAGAGGTCGGCGAAATCGTTGGCAAACGAGATCGAGAGTCGGACGTCGAAAGGGCTGTCGCCGTGATTCTGCATACGGAAACGTTGATAGGCGACGCCGGACAGCAGAAAGACTGTGCGTACGACGTGCAATACGTCTTTCGGCTGCACCAGTTGCTGATCGAGGAAGATATCGGGGTTGGTTAAATCGACAGTGAGAATGGAATTGTCGTCACGCACGTTCGAGCCCAGTAGTAATGGCTGCTTGCCATTGAGCTGCATTTCAAAATGAGAAAGATAGCGCGTGTCGTGAAAATAAATACCGTCGCTTCCCCCCGTTGTTGCTCCGATGTCGGCATAGCTGTCGAACACGGCGAAACAATCGCCCTGCTTGAGGGTACGGCGAGCCCGAGTGGAGGATCTTGTTCCAGAAATGTAGAAAGGAGTTTCCGGAACCGCCTTTACCGGCGTTACTGCCGGATTCTTCTTAAGCAACTTGAATCCCCGGGGCTGCGTTATTGACCAATGGCAGGTCCTCGCCAGTGGCTTCGGATTGGACCATCAGCAGCGAGCGATAGACCGCCACGTAGTCCTTCGCCATGCGTGTGGCGGAAAAACGTTGCTCAAAACGCTGGCGTACTTTTTTCCGGTTGAGCGCGACGACGCGCGGCAAGGCCGCGACGGCCTCATCCATGGAATCGACAACGGCGCCCGTGATGCCGTTCTCAACGACCTCCGGTACCGATCCGCAGCGGAAAGCCAGTACCGGCGTTCCGCAGGCCATGGCCTCGATCATGGATAGTCCGAACGGCTCGGGCCAATCGATGGGAAACAACAGCGCCTGCGCGTCGCTCAGGAATTGCGTTTTCTGCTCATCGTTGATTTCGCCAATGAACTCAACACCCGGACCCTCGAGCAGTGGTTTGATCTGGGTCCGGAAATAAACCTCGTCCACCCGATCCACCTTAGCCGCGATCTTGAGCGGAATACCGGCGGCGCGTGC
>Ga0134125_10004717_pt1 | contig 15562 bp, 22 predicted proteins | sample KB31751_FD_96464 | JGI IMG/M metagenome (GOLD analysis project Ga0134125, IMG submission 96464) | Terrestrial soil microbial communities with excess Nitrogen fertilizer from Kellogg Biological Station, Michigan, USA - KB3-175-1 | ecosystem: Environmental > Terrestrial > Soil > Unclassified ... | reverse complement strand
CGGTCGACCAGTCGATCCAGATCATCGAGCGCCGCGTCAACGAGCTCGGCACCGTCGAGCCGCTGATCCAGCGCGAGGGCACCGACCGCATCCTGGTGCAGGTGCCGGGCCTTCAGGACCCGACGCGGCTCAAGCAGCTCCTCGGCAAGACCGCCAAGCTCGACTTCCGCATGGTCGACACCAACGTCACGCCGGAGCAGGCGCAGCAGGGCAGCCTGCCGCCGGACGACGAATTGCTGCACGGCACCGGCAAGGACGCCGGGCAGAATTACGTGATCGAGAAGCGCATCCTGGTGTCGGGCGGCGACCTGACCGACGCGCAGCCGGGCTTCGATCCGCGCACCTCCGAGCCGATCGTGTCGTTCCGCTTCAACACCTCCGGCGCGCGCAAGTTTGCCGAGGCGACGCAGCAGAACGTCGGGAAGCCGTTCGCCATCGTGCTCGACAACGAGGTGATCTCGGCGCCGGTGATCCGCGAGCCGATCCTCGGCGGCTCGGGGCAGATCTCGGGCAACTTCACGGTGCAGAGCGCCAACGACCTCGCCATCCTGCTGCGCGCCGGCGCGCTGCCGGCGCCGTTAACGATCATCGAGGAGCGCACCGTCGGCCCCGGCCTCGGCGCCGACTCGATCGCCCGCGGCAAGCTGTCATCCTACGTCGGCGCGGCGATGGTCATCTTCTTCATGCTGGTGACCTACGGCCTGTTCGGCCTGTTCGCCAACATCGCGGTGGCGATCAACGTCGCCATGATCTTCGGCGTTCTGTCGCTCCTGAACGCGACGCTGACCTTGCCCGGCATCGCCGGCATCGTGCTCACCGTCGGCATCGCGGTCGACTCGAACGTGCTGATCTACGAGCGCATCCGCGAGGAGGTGAGGGGCGGCCGCTCGCCGATCAACGCCATCGACGCCGGCTTCTCGCGCGCGCTGGCGACCATCCTCGACAGCAACATCACGACCTTCATCGCCGCCGCGGTGCTGTTCTATATCGGCACCGGCCCGGTGCGCGGCTTCGCCGTCACGCTCGGCGTCGGCATCATCACCACGGTGTTCACCGCCTTCACCATGACGCGGCTGATCGTCGCGACCTGGGTGCGGTGGCGTCGCCCCCAACGCGTACCGATCTAAGGGGCCGCCATTATGCGTCTGCTTCGCATCGTTCCCGACGACACCAAGTTCGATTTCATGCGCTTCCGGCGCATCAGCTTTCCGCTGTCGGCGATCATGTCGATCCTGGCGATTACGCTCTACTTCACGCACGGGCTGAACTTCGGCATCGATTTCAAGGGCGGCCTCCTGATCGAGGTGAAGACCATCAGCGGCCAGCCGGCCGATCTCGCCTCGATGCGCGCGACGCTCGGCGGCCTCGGCCTCGGCGAAATCCAGCTGCAGCAGTTCGGCGCGCCCGACGACGTGCTCATTCGCATCGGCGAGCAGCCGGGCGGCGACGAAGCGCAGCAGGCCGCGGTCACCAAGGTGCGCGGCGCGCTCGGCACGAATTTGAACTACCAGCGCGTCGAGGTGGTCGGCCCGCGCGTCTCCGGCGAGCTGTTGTCGTACGGCGTCATCGGCTTGATGCTCGCGATCTGCTGCATCCTGATCTACTTATGGTTCCGATTCGAATGGCAGTTCGCGCTCGGCGCCATGATCGCCAACGTGCACGACATCGTGCTCACCATCGGCTTCATGTCGATCACGCGCATCGACTTCGACCTCACCAGTATCGCGGCGCTTTTGACCATCCTCGGCTACTCGCTCAACGACACGGTCGTCATCTACGACCGTATCCGCGAGATGCTGCGCCGCTACAAGAAGCTGCCGATGCCGGAGCTGTTGAACGCCTCGGTCAACCAGACCTTGTCGCGCTCGGTCATCACGCACTTGACCGTGTCGCTGGCGCTTCTCGCGCTCCTCCTGTTCGGTGGTCAGGCGATCCACTCCTTCACCGCGACCATGATGTTCGGCGTCGTGCTGGTCGGCACCTATACGTCGGTGTTCATCGCCTCGCCGATCCTAATCTATCTCGGCGTCGGCCGCGGCGGCGATTCGCTGACGCGTGCCGAACCGAAGGACGAGAAGCCCTGAGCATGGACGGCGGCCGGCACCTGCCGCAGCCGGCCCCGGTCGAGGCTTACGGCAATGGCGGATTCCGCTTCGGCGGCCTGTCGCACCGCGGCTCGCTTCTGTGTTTTCCCGACGGCATCTGGGCCTGGCCGGTGACGAATGTCGCCGAACTGTCGGCGGCGGCCCTCGCGCCGGCCTTTGAACGCGCCGATCTGCTCGACTTCTTCCTGATCGGCGGCGGGAGCGATCCCTTCGTGCTACCCGAGGCGCTGCGGCAGCGCTTCCGAGACGTCTCGCTCTCGGTCGACGCCATGCCGACGGGCGCCGCGGTGCGCACCTGGAACGTGCTGCTCGCCGAGCGCCGCCGCGTCGGCGCGGCGCTGATCGCCGTGCCATGAACAACGCGGAGCATTGCGCCGCGCTGGTGCGCGAGCACGATCGCGACCGCTATCTCGCGACTTTGTTCGCGCCGGCCGACCGGCGCGATGCGCTCAACGCGCTCTACGCCTTCGCCATCGAGATCGGCCGCGTCCGCGAGGTCGCGCGCGAGCCGATGCCGGGCGAAATCCGGCTGCAATGGTGGCGCGAGGTGCTGGAGGGCGAACGCGACGGCGAGGCGGCCGCGCACCCGGTCGCGGCGGTCTTGCGCGAGACGGTCGCGCGGCACGGCCTCGACGCGGCGCGGCTGATTGCCTTCATCGACGCGCACGCCTTCGACCTCTACGACGAACCCTTCAAGACGCTCGACGAACTCGACAACAATGCGGTGCTGACCGAGGGCCTCTTGCTGGCGGCGGCGGCGAAGGTGCTCGGCCACGGAGGCTTCGCCATCGACACGCTGACGCGCCATGCCGGCATCGCGCTCACCGTGACGGGCATCGCGTTGTCGCTGCCGAAGCATGCCTCGCGGCACCAGCTCTATATCCCGCTCGAGGTTCTCGACCGCCACAAGGCCGGACGCGAGGCGATCTTCGCTCGTCGGGACAGCGGCGAGCTCATCGCCGCGCTCGCTGAACTGCGGCGCCACGCGCGGCGGCAGACAAAGGCCGCGGCGATGGAGGCTTCCGAGGTGCCGGCTGCGATCATGCCGGCGCTGTTGCCGCTGGCGCTCGTCGGCCCGACGCTGAAACGCATGGATCGGCGGGGCTATGATCCGTTCGCGCCGGAGCCATTGTCGCGCTTGCGGCGGCAATGGTTGATCTGGCGCGCGGCAAGGGATCCGCGCCGCATCTTCGCGCGCTGACTATTCCGCCGCCTGCGCCTGCGTGCCGCGCCAGGCGTCGAGGTCGGACAGCGCGCGGCGCGTGATCGCGCTTTTCTTCGCCAGCGCCTTGGCGGTGCCGCGGCCGAGCGGGCTCTTGCGGTCGTAGTCGGGCATTTGCGCGAGCGGCGGAAACAGGCCGAAATTGACGTTCATCGGCTGGAACGAGGGCGGCCCGTTGTCGATCGTCTCGATATGCCCGCCGGTGATGTGGCCGAGGATTGCGCCGTGGGCCGTGGTCGGCGGCGGCGCGACGACGGGTTCGCCGCGACGCTCGGCGGCGGCGAAGCGCCCGGCCATTAGTCCGACCGCGGCGCTCTCGACATACCCCTCGCAGCCGGTGATCTGTCCGGCGAAGCGCCAGGCTGGGTTCTTCTTCAGCCGCAGCGTCTGGTCGAGGAGCACCGGCGAATTGAGGAACGTGTTGCGATGCAGCCCGCCGAGCCGCGCGAATTCGGTGTTCTGCAGACCGGGGATGGTGCGGAACACGCGCACCTGCTCGCCGTGCTTCAACTTGGTCTGAAAGCCGACCATGTTGTAGAGCGTGCCGAGCTTGTTGTCCTGGCGGAGCTGCACGACCGCGTAAGGCTTCACGCCCGGCGCGTGCGGATTGGTCAGGCCGAACGGCTTCATCGGCCCGTGCCGCAACGTCTCGATGCCGCGTTCCGCCATCACCTCGATCGGCAGGCAGCCGTCGAAATAGGGTGTCGCCGCTTCCCAGTCCTTGAACTCGGTCTTGTCGCCGGCAATCAGCGCCGCGACGAAAGCCTCGTATTGCTCGCGCGTCAGCGGGCAATTGATGTAGTCGGCGCCGGTGCCGCCGGGCCCGGCCTTGTCGTAGCGCGACTGGAACCAGGCCTGCGTCATGTCGATGGAGTCGAAATGCACGATCGGCGCGATGGCGTCGAAAAAGGCGAGCTGCGTCTCGCCGGTGAGCGCGCGGATGGTCTCGGCGAGCGCCGGCGAGGTGAGGGGGCCGGTGGCAATGATGACGCTGTCCCAGTCCGCCGGCGGCACGGCGATTTCGCCTCGCTCGAACGCGATGAGCGGATGCGCCTCGAGCGCCTGTGTCACGGCGGCGGAGAAGCCGTCGCGATCGACGGCGAGCGCGCCGCCTGCCGGCACCTGATGGGCGTCGCCCGCCCGCATGATCAGCGAGCCGAGCCGGCGCATCTCTTCGTGCAGCAGGCCGACCGCATTGTGCTCCGCGTCGTCGGAACGGAACGAGTTGGAGCAGACGAGCTCGGCATAGGCGCCGGTCTTGTGCGCGTCGGTTGCGCGCAGCGGCCGCATTTCGTGCAGCACGACCGGAATACCGGCCTCGGCGAGTTGCCATGAGGCTTCGGAACCGGCGAGGCCGCCGCCGACGACGTGTACGGGTCTCATTGTCATGGGGCGGAAACTAGGGCGGGGCGCACGCCGCGGCAACGCCTCCAAAAACGAAACCGCCCGCGCGTCGGCGGGCGGCTGCGAAACGGTCGAAGCTTACGGAAAGCGCTTAGCCCTGGTGGGCGGCGCTCCAGGCGACGCGCTGGATATCCGAGCGGCTGATGCCGATATCGGCCAGCTCGCGGTCGCCCAGGCGGTTGAGCTCGGCGACGCTGCGGTTATAGCGCTTCCAATCGCGGATCATGCGGACAAGGGTGGCAAACATGGTAGTCGTCCTCTTGGGTCTCTGAAGTCCCGGCCGCGTTGGCCGGTTGAATTCGATGCCGGGAACATAATCGTTTTCGCATCTGCGAAAAGAAACAATGTTGCGCTGCAGCTAGGCACAAAATGCATAACTCAAGCCATTGTTAGTTAACAGAAAAGATAGAATTCGAACGAAAACGGCGGGCCGGGGCCCGCCGTTTCGGTGATCCATGCAGAAACCTCAGGCTGCCGAGCGGTGTGTATGACGGCCTTCGGCCATTTCCTCGATGATTTTGGCTGAGAAGGCCTCGAGATCGCCCGGATTCCGCGACGTTACGACGCCCTGGTCGGCGACAACCTGCGAATCCTCCCATGCGGCCCCTGCATTGATGACGTCACTCCTGATCGATTTGTACGACGTCATCTTGCGGCCCTTGGCGATGCCGGTCTCGATCAGTAGCCAGGGGGCATGGCAGACGGCCGCTACGACTTTGTTCTGATTGTAGAAATCCTTGATCAGCTTGAGCGCGTCCGGATTGACGCGCAGCAGGTCCGGATTGATCTGGCCACCCGGCAGGACGATGGCGTCGTAGTCGGCCGCCTTAACCTCGCCGAGCGCCTTGTCGACCTTCACCGGCCGGCCCCAGTCCTTCTTGTCCCAGCCCTTGATCTCGCCCGTCTCCGGCGAGGCGATCATGACCTCGGCGCCGGCCGCCTTGAGCCGGTCGCGCGGAATCTCGAGTTCCGACTGCTCGAAGCCGTGCGTGGCGAGGATCAGCACTTTCTTGCCCGTGGCGTTTGCCATCGTTGTGTCTCCATGATTTTCCGTTCTTCCCCCGCGCCTTGCTGCGGCAACGGACGGTGCGCGCGTACGGTTCCTGCGCGGCAGCGCGATCGGCTACATTTCGAGCATCGCCTGGGAGCCGGTCATTGCAGTCGATCCGTTCCGCCGGCGCACCCGACCGCCGGCTCGTCATCACCGTGCTGGGTGTCGCGCAGATCCTGGCGTGGGGCACGTCCTTCTATTTCCCGGCGGTGTTCGCGCAGCCGATCATCGACGACACCGGCTGGCCGCTCGGCTTCGTCGTCGGCGGCACGTCCATCGGCCTGCTTGTCGCCGGGCTCCTCTCGCCGCGGGTCGGGCGGCTGATCGACCGGCACGGCGCCCGCCCGGTGCTGCTGTCGAGCCCCGTGTTGTACGGCGCCGGCCTCATCGGCGTCGGCCTGTCGCCTTCGCTGCCGGTGTATCTCGCTTCGTGGGTTGTGATCGGCGTCGGCATGGGCACCGGCCTCTACGACGCGGTGTTCGCCGCGCTCGGCCGCATGTACGGCCACGACGCGCGCAACCCGATCGCCAGCCTGACTCTGTTCGGCGGCTTCGCCAGCACGATCTGCTGGCCGCTGTCGGCCTTCATGATCGCGCATATCGGCTGGCGCGAGACGTGCCTGGCCTATGCAGGGCTGCACCTCGTTCTGTCCCTGCCTTTGCAGGTCATGGTCCTGCCGAAGGCGGGCAGGAGAGACGAGCCCGTCGCGGACGCGGCGGCGCCGGAGCGGCGTGTTGCCTCACCGATGCCGAATGAGGGCGCGATCTTCGCGCTCCTTGCGCTGATCCTGTCGCTCACCGCCGGCGTCGGCGCCATTGTCGTGGTGCACCTCCTGATTTTCCTCGAGGCGCAGGGTGTCGATCCGACGGCGGCGGTCGCGCTGGGCACGCTGTTCGGGCCGGCGCAGGTGGCCGCGCGCATCGTCGAGCGGCTGTTCGGCGGCCGCTACCACCCGATCTGGACGATGGTCGCCTCCTGCATCCTGATGGCGGTCGGGTTGGCGCTCTTGTTCGTGCGCACGCCGCTGTTGCCGCTGATCATCCTGATCTACGGCGGCGGCTATGGCGTGTCCTGGATCGTCCGCGGCACCTTGCCGCTGGCGCTGTTCGGCGCGGAACGCTTCCCGCGTTTGATGGGGCGGCTCGCGTTCCCAAGCTTGATCGTGCAGGCGCTCGCGCCGTCAGCCGGCGCGCTGCTGATCCAGTATGTCGGCACCGGCGTGACGATCGGCGCGCTGACCGCGCTGGCGGCCGTCAACGTGCTGTTGATCGGCGTTCTGTGGGCGTTCAGCCGGACAGGGCAGCGCTGACCGGCGGGGCCACGTGCTCCTGCCCGCTCTGGGCGGAGCTGTAGGAAAACGCGAGACCGAGGAGGGCGAGGGCGAAGATGCTGATGGCGAAGCGGATGAGGATCATGGCACAACACGCGGAGTTCGAAGGCGCCGATCTGGGGCCTTGCTGGGTAATGCGCCGTCAACCGAGCACGCCGCGCGCAACAATTTTGTGAGCCGGATCACACACCGGCATCTTTGTGTGCACCGGGCCGCGACCGATGATCCTGCCGCTGCAAATGCTCTATTTCGAGGACCTCGCGGTCGGCCTCGCCGAGACGCTCACGAAGACGATCGACTCCGCCGATGTCGTCGGCTTCGCCGAAGTGACCGGCGACCGCAATCCGATCCACCTGTCGGAGCATTTCGCGGCGAAGACGCCGTTCGGGACGCGGATCGCGCACGGGCTCTATACCGCGAGCCTCATTTCCGCCGTGCTCGGCACGCGCCTCCCGGGGCCGGGGGCGGTCTACATCTCGCAGACCCTGAATTTCCGCGCCCCGGTGAAGATCGGCGACACCGTCGAGGTGACGGTGACGGTCGCCGAGCTGATGGCGGACAAGCGCCGCGCGCGCCTGACCTGCGCCTGCACCGTCGAGGGCGACGTGGTGCTCGACGGCGAGGCGTGGGTGAAGGTGCCCTCGAAAGAGGGCGGCGGCCGGCCTCTGCCACGCCTCTGACGCATTCTCTTCCTAGCTGCCCCTTCGGAACGGCGGCCCGCGCCGTTGCGTTAGATCAATGCGGGGCAGGAACGGTGCCTCCACTGATGATCAATTCTGGAGGCTGCCGCAATGCGGACATTCCCACCGCAGACCCCGAAGACCCGGGTAAAGGCCGTCGAACCGGTCGAAGCCGTTGATTGGCTGGCCATTTGGGCCTTGTCGCTCGGCCTCTGCGCCATCGTTCTCGCCGCCATCGCCTTCTTCTCGATCGGCGACAAGATGGGCGCTTCGTTCATCCTGGCCGCCGCCGCCGGCGTCATCGGCGCCTTGCTGCACTGGAGCGCGCCTCCCGCGCACCAGCAATAGCCTGGCGGACACGCACGTCACAGCGAACGCGCGCGATTGTGATCGCGCGTGACGAATCGATATCTGTAATCGATGCTAACCGTGCCCGGCGGCGCTTCGGCCATCCGGCAGGGATTTCATGCAGACCGACCCGACTTTTCCGGCCTCTCCCCCTGCCTCCTGGCACTTGTGGCGCGACCGGCGCGGCCGCCTGTCGTGGCTGCGCATCGCCGTGCTGGCGCTGCTGCTGTTTCCGCTGGCCAAGGCGCTCGCCGAAGCCGGCGCCATCGCGCACGGCGCGCGGCCGATCAACGACCTCATCCACCGCGCCGGGTTCTGGACGCTGATCTTCCTCGGCGTGACTTTGGCGGTGACGCCGTTCCGCAGCGTCGCGCGCTATGGCGCGCTCGCCGACGTGCGGCGGCTGATCGGCGTCGGCACGTTCTGCTACGCCGCCGCGCACCTGTCGCTGTTCTTCGCCGACCAAAGCTACGACCTCGGCAAGACCGTGCACGAGATCACGCACCGCTGGTATCTCATCATCGGCTTCACGGCGTGGCTCGGCCTTGCGACGCTCGCGGTGACCTCGACCGACGGCATGACGCGGCGGCTCGGGCCGCTGCGCTGGCGGCGGCTGCACCAGTTCGTCTACGGCATCGCGCTGCTCGCGCTCATTCATTACTTCCAGCAGACCAAGGCCGACGTCACCGTGCCGGCCTTCGCCGCCGGCCTGTTCGGCTGGCTGATCCTCTACCGCATCGTCGCGTGGTGGCAGGACACGCGCGAACTCTCGACGCTGAGCCTGCTGGCGCTGACGATCGTAGTGTCGCTCCTGACATTCATCGGTGAAGCGGCCGGCATCGGCATCGCCTTCCACGTGTCGCCGCTGCGCGTGCTCGACACCGTGTTCGATTTCAGCGTCGGCATTCGCCCCGGCTGGGAGGTGCTCGCGGCCGGTCTTCTGATTGTGCTGGTCGATGTCGTGCGTGCCCGCACGCGCCGACGCACGGCGCGCGAGCGGCCGTTGCGTCAGGTCAAGGTCGAGACCTGACCGGCGTGCGGGGTCTCCGCGGCGCGGGTGTCGGCAAGGCGCCGCCCGGCCTTGATGAGCGGATCGATGAGCTCGCCCTTGACCGTGTGCGCGTCCTTCTCGCCCGGGAAGCCGAAGGTGAGCGGCTCGCGCGTCTTCGCCGGCACGTAGAGCGTGCCGAACATCCAGTCCCACAGCGCCAGGCAACTGCCGAAGTTCTTGTTGAAGTGCCGCGGGTCGGCGGAGTGGTGCACCTGATGATGCGCCGGCGACACGAAGACGCGGCCCATCAAGCCGGTGAACGCGATCCACACGTGCGAGTGCTGGAGATGCACGTAGGCGTGGATGAACAGCACCAGGATGATGTTGGTGTCGGCGAGCGCGTATTGATACGTCGTGTCGCCGAAGGCGTAGTGGCCGAGCCCGCTCGCGACCGCGGTCGAGAACGCGATGATGTTGGCGAAGACGAAGGTGTAGACCGGGTGCACGCGGAAATTGGTCAGCGGCGTGAGCACTTCCGCCGTGTGGTGCACTTTGTGGAATTCCCACAGCAGCGGCACCTTGTGGCTGAGCCAGTGGTTGAACCAGTAGCCGAGCTCGTAGGCGAGGAAGAGCATCAGCGTGATGACCGCGCGGGCAAGCCACGCGGGCGCGTGCGGCGCCGGCGCGCCGATCAGCGCGGACAATGTGCTCACGATGCCGTTCGACACCGCCTGATAGGACAGCACCGACCAGCCGAACACGACGCCGAACACGAAGACGTTGAAGAACAGGTAGCCGATGTCGGCCTGGTTGGAGCGGTGACGCAAAATCCGTTTCGGGAACAGCGCGCGCGCGAGCGTGCGCAGGCGCAGCCGTCGGCCGCGGCGGATGCGTTGCGCCGCGTAGAAGGCGGTGGCGACGGCGAGCGCGGCGGCCAGCGACGTCAGCGAGAAATGCGAGCCGAGCGAGAACAGCAGGTTCCCGATCTGGCCGAAGAAGAACTCGATGCCGGGGGAGATGCTCACGGACGGCTCCAGGCTGCGCGCGGGCCGAATGTCTTACCGAAAGGTAAAGATTGAGTTGCGGTGCCGAACACCGCCGCAGCGCTGCGCGTCAATTATCCCCTCACATCCTCGTATTCCGGATGCCGCTGCATATAGGCCGAGACGAACGGGCAGGCGGGGCGCACTTTCAGCCCGCGTGCGCGGGCATCCTCGAGCATGCCCTTCACCAGCGCCGAGCCGTAGCCCTTGCCCTCCGCTTCGCGCGGCACCTCGGTGTGCGGCACGATCAGCACGTCGCCCAGGCGGCGGTAGGCGGCGATCGCCGTGCCGCCGGGCACCGCCATCTCAAAACGGCTCTTTTCGGTGTTGTCGATGACGCTCATGGTCATGATATCGGCGTGGTCCGGTGTTTATCGTCAGGTATGGCGCTCCGTCGCCGATTTCGACAGGGAATGTTTCATGGCCGATCTCACGCTTTATCATGCCTCGCCGTCGCGCTCCTCAGTCGTGCTGTGGATGCTGGAGGAGCTCGGCCAGGCCTATGACGTGAAGCTGCTGAAACTGTCCGAGGGCGACAACCTCAAGCCGGATTATCTCGCCATCAACCCGATGGGCAAGGTGCCGGCGCTCGACCACAAGGGCACGGTGATCACCGAAGCGGCGGCGATCTGCACGTATCTCGCCGACGAATTCCCGCAAGCCAGGCTCAACGTGCCGGTGGGCAGCTCGCGCCGCGGCGTCTATCTCAAATGGCTGTTCTTCGGGCCGGGCTGCTTCGAGCCGGCGGTGATCGACCGCGCGGCGCCGCGCAAGGAAGAGGCGCGCCGCGCCATGCTCGGCTACGGCACGTTCGACACGACGATGGACACGGTGGCGGCGGCGATCGCGAAGGGGCCGTGGCTGATGGGTGAGCAGTTCACCGCGGCCGACGTCATCATCGGCTCGAACGTGCGCTGGGGCACGATCTTCAAATTGATCCCCGAGCGGCCGGAGTTCACGGCCTATTCCGCGCGCATCGTCGCGCGCCCGGCCGCGCAGCGGGCGGAGGCGAGGGACAAGGGGTGGGCGGCCTGAGTCAGGCCAGCCGCACGCACGGGTCACCTCTCCCCGCAAGCGGGGAGAGGGAGCGCGCCCGCGCAAGCGGCACCATAGTCGCCTGACACATTCAAAAATCACGGTGGATGCCCCGGCCCGCGGACGGACGCGGCGCAAGGCCGCTTGCTAGGGTCGCGGCAACAGATTCGCGAAGCCTCGAAGGGATCCCATGAAGCTCATCCTCAGCGTGCTCGGCCTCGTGCTGATCGTCGCCGCCGTCGTCTATTTCGTGATGCCGGCCGACCAGCTGCCGTCCTTCATGCCCGGGCACGAGGCGGGGGTGACGCGCATGCACATGAAGCACGGCGTCGTCGCCGGGGTGGCCGGGGTGGTTCTGCTCGCCGCCGGCTGGTTCATGGGCCGCCGCTAGGCCGGAACACGCGAAAACCGGGCCTTTACCGGCGCGGCCGGGCCGTGCTGCGCTGCGGCAACGGGTAACCTGAACGGCGGGACGCGCCTTCCCAGGGGCCAATTCCGTGTATGCTGGCCGGACCGGAAGGGGGGATTGCCGGTGCCGCGCATCCTGTTCGCCTGCGCCATTGCCGCCGCCGCGCTTGCCGCGGCCGTGCCCGCCTCTGCCTATTCGCTGGTCAGCCTGGCGCCGCAGGAACGCGACATGATGCTCTCGACCTGCGGCAAGCTCGGCGGCAACGACCGCGCGCTGTGCCGCAGCGTGGTCGAGGACCACCGGGTGATCGCGAATTACAAGCGCAGCTGCCTCGAGGCGATGACGCTGCTGTTGCAGGGCACGGCGTGGTCGCGCGTGAAGAGCCTGCCGGCGACTTTGACCTGCCGCGCCGGCCTAGCGCAGGCGGGTTATCCGGTGAAGGACATCATGCACCGGCTGACCGGCGCGCAGTAAGCGCCTCAAGACCGCGCGCGGCGGCGCTTCATCAGCCACAGACTGACCACGATGCAGAGCTGGCCGGCGAAGGCGAGCGGCCCGATGCCGCTGCGCGGCAGGCCGAGCGGCAACACCCAGTCGGCCAGCACCATGGTGACGAGCGCGGCGCCGGTGACGCCGAAGATCCAGATCGCAGCCGTTTGTTTCGAGGACATGGGTCGAGCCTCGCGTGGGTCCTGCCGTCTTGGTCGCGGCGCGGGGCGGGCAAGTTCAAGAACCTCCTCTCGGGCGCGCGGCGCGCAATCGTGCCAAAGGCACTTTTTGGTTGTATCATAACCAAAGGACATGTATAAGTGGTGCTCCACACCACATACGGGAGGAGCAAATGGCCAATTCGAATTATCCGGGCTTCAGCCACGACGCGATCAATCACGCGCTCGAGGCCGCGCAGCGGCACCGCCTGGAGCGGATGCCGGCGCAAACGCACGCCGAGATGGCGCTCGAGAACGGCACGCTCAAGGTGTCCGCCCAGTGCATCAGCGTCACCGTTCAGAACGGCCAGGTCTGCCTCAACCTGCCGCTCGGCCTCGGCAGCGTCTGCCTGCCGATCCCGGCGATCTTCCCGAACGGGACCGCGGCGCAGGCCTGTCTCGATATCTGCACGACCTGGGGCATTCCCTGCGGCGTCGAGGTGACCGTTTCGATCGCCGGCCACGTCATCGTCAAGAAGGGCTTCGGCTGTAGCTGCTAGGCCGAGATCCGGCCTCGCGGCGAATTGGACTCGGGGGAGCGGCTCGGCGCGACAGCGCCGGGCCGCCTGTTCGCGGGCGGGACGGGGCCGCCCGCATGTCACCGTCTCCGGTTCTTCTGCCGTATCGCCTTCATCGACAGGACGCGCGCGACGAGCTCGTGCGGCAGCACAGGCAGATAGACGCTGAGGCAATGCGCCGGCTCGCCGCTGCACAGCCTGGTGCGGCGGCAGCGCCGGCGCTCGCACAGCGCCGGCACGCCGAGGAGACCGATCATCTGCCGGCGCGCGGCGGCGAGCGGCAGGGCGGGCGGCTGCGCCTGGCTCGCCTGCAGGCTGTCGAGGATGCCTTCGGCGATGTCGAGGCTCTTCAACGACAATGCGCGGATGCGCGCTTGGATCTGCGGGTCGACCGGCGGGCGGGCGGGCTTGCGCGGGAGGCCGGGGACGTGGACGGCGGGCATGACGATCCTCCGTGTCGTGGGTGATTGGCGTGGGGGGTGTGCCGGTTCGTTCTCGCGGCGCGTTGCGCCCGAGTTTTGGAGATTCCCCCGCTTTTGAGAAAGCGAGGGGAACGGCGCGCCGGGTGGCGCGACGGCCTTCATCTCACGCGACCCATTTCGGGGCCGCGTGGCGCCCTCCGGCGCGCCGTCCGGCGACTTTTCGGTGTGCGGGCCGCGCTTCCGGAACGTGGACCAGCCACGCCCGTCAGCCAGCTCCTGGCGCCGGGTCTTAGTGCCCGGGAGCGGAGCCCCGCCACCGCCCGGGATCCCCGTTTGCGAGACGGGACGCGCGGGCGCCGATCCTCTCCCCACGAGCCGGCGCAACCGGTTCGCGTCCCCTCGGGGGAGCGGACGGGGATAGGATAATTAGGATGGGATGGAAGTCAAGAGATGGTTGGAAAAAATCTGAGGGGCGGGTTTTTGGGCGCATTCTCAATTGTTATGGATGCCCATAAGGAGTCGAAGGGGGCGTCGGCGCGTCTGGGTCGGGGCAATGCGGATCGGGAGGCAGTGCCTCCATCAGCGGGATCCCCGGGACAGGGCCGGTGATCAGACGGAAGAGAAGGGTTCGCTACTTCGCCGCGACCGGCGTCAGTTCGAATACGCGGCCGAATTTGGCGGCTTCGGCAACGTCGCCCCGGCGCAGGGCGAGGCGGACGGTGTCGAGCTTGCGGGCGTCGTCCGGCGAGAGATAGGGCGACCACGCGGTCTCGTCCTCGATCAGATCGACGGGGACCTCGGCGGCGTATTTGCCTTCGTGGAGCCAGTGCGGGCGTGAGCGGATCACTTCTTGCCGCGGTCCTCGCGCAACACGTCGCGCAACGTGTCGGCGACGATGATGGGCAGCGCTTTCGCCAGCCCTTCCACCTTGCTGTCGACCTTTCGTCCGACCGCATCGACCTTGCCGTCGAGCCGGTCGAAGCGGCCGTCGTGCTCCTGCAGCTTCCGGTCGGTCTTCTGCTCGAACCGAAGCAGGTCCTTGTGCACGCCCTTGACTTGTTCGGCCAGGAATCCGAACGAGCCTTCGAGCTCGCCGACGCGGCGCTTCAGGTCGTGAATCTCGGCTTCGACGTCCATCGCCATGACGATATTACTACCATAAAGTGTGGAGAAATAAAGTCGGACGCGCCGCTTTTCCTTTGTCATGGCAGCGGCTCTCTCCGCCTCATCCTGAGAAGCGGCCGAAGGCCGCGTCTCGAAGGATGGGGCGGCCCTCGATGCTTCGAGACGCGCTCCTTCGGAGCGCTCCTCAGCATGAGGGCCGGGAGAGGCAGCAAAGTCATGAATGCCCGGCACAAGGCCGAGTATGACGGAGAATGTGCTAAGGTCTTGATATGAAACGAGGCGTTTCCCATCCCGGCCGCCTGCTCAAGCGCGAGCTTGTCGCGCGCAAGCTGTCCGCCAACCGGCTGTCGCTCGACATCGGCGTGCCGTCGGGCCGCATTACCGACATTCTTAAGGCCCGGCGTTCGATCACTGCCGACACGGCGGTGCGCCTCGGGTGCTATTTCGGCACCATAGCGTTTCCCGGCCAAGTGGGGACCGGTTGGCCAAAGGAAACGCGTCACCTAAAACTTGCGCAGTTCTGGCTCGACCTGCAAAGCCAGTACGACATCGCCGTGGTGGAGCGGGAGAAGGGCGGAGAGATCGCGAAGCGGGTGAGGCCGGCGGACGCCGGCGTGAGATGCGGAGTCGCGCTTTTCTTTCGGCGACTTGAATGGGCTTAAGCAGAGCGGGAGAAAGGAATTGTTATGGATTTTTTCGATCGAATTTTGAAGCTGCCGAAATATCATCGTCGAGCATTTATCGCCCTTCTACTTGCGATCTGCTTGATTCTCGGACTTCTCGACCAATTAGTATTGGAAGACACGGCTTCGTCAGTTCACTTTTTATCGCACTATGTTCAATCCATTGTTGAGGCACTAATCGTCGGGCTGTTCGTCCTCTGGCTTTTTGTCGCTTTCACACCCTATTCCGAGGGCCAGCTTGAACAGCTTGAACCGTATCGGATAACGCCTCAATTTGATCAAATGCTTAAGAATGCGCAACGCTGGCGCTATAAAGGAAACTTTGGGCGTTACGAGCGCGGGCGAGTGCTGCCTGTTCTTGCCAGTATGTACGCTCATTTCGAGCAACATATGCTTTACGCGAGGGAACAAGGTGTGCCCCTGAAACTGGACGGGCTGACGGCTTCCGATACGGTCGCGGCGCTGAGCGATAAAGAGATCGAGGATTT
>Ga0134125_10004716_pt1 | contig 15562 bp, 15 predicted proteins | sample KB31751_FD_96464 | JGI IMG/M metagenome (GOLD analysis project Ga0134125, IMG submission 96464) | Terrestrial soil microbial communities with excess Nitrogen fertilizer from Kellogg Biological Station, Michigan, USA - KB3-175-1 | ecosystem: Environmental > Terrestrial > Soil > Unclassified ... | reverse complement strand
GGTTGCGGCAGGCCTGCGATTCCATTTACACTGAGTAGACGCATGAAGGCGCGTAGCTCAGTTGGTTAGAGCGCTACCTTGACACGGTAGAGGTCTCCGGTTCGAATCCGGACGTGCCTACCACTTCAAACTTCTAAAGGTAAAGAAGTTACGAGTGAAGCGAAAAGCTTGAACTCCGAAAACGAGGGCACAGAAAGGGCACACTTTCGATATTAGCCCTGTAAATAGGCTCATCGCAACAAACAACAACGGCCTTCTCTTTCGAGAAGGCCGTTGTTGTTTGTTGCATTCCCTGCACCGTACTACGTGGCGAAAAGCTCCTTCATCTGGCCTTGCGCGGCACGCTGGGAGCCTGCACTGGATTGCTGATACAGTTCGAACGTTGTGGACATTTTGGCATGTCTTAAGAGCTGTGAGACTACCTTGACCGATTCGCCGCGGTCCGAAAGAGCAGACGACAGAGACCGGCGGAAGGTGTGCCATCCGATCTTCTTCTCGATCTGGGCATCGAGTGCGGCAGGGCGGATGTAATCTCGCAGAATCATGTCCAGCCACATTGGTTCTCTTCCTCCAACCGTCGGTGATGCGAAGACCCAATCGTCATCAGCGCGGTAGAGACACTCGCGCCTCCAACTCAGAAATGCGTCGGCAAGATCTTGTGAGATCGTTACACCCTTGCGGCTCGCTTCCGTCTTGAGCTTCGTCTGGAGCTTGCGAACCTTGCCGCGGTTCAGACGTAGCCAGAGTGCGCCGAAATCCACGTCAGACCACTTCAGCCCCCGAATTTCAGATTTTCTCAGAGCTGCAACAGACGCGATGAGGACCATCATTCGCATACCAGGAACTGTCAAACGCGAAAGAATTGCCACCATTTCATCCATTGAAAGAATGTCCGGAATCTTCAGTCGTTTAGAACTTTGCCGGACAGATGAAATGGGGTTGAGCTGATCGAAAAGCTCATGGCGGATGGCGTGTGAGTACAAAGCTGAGAGATGATTTCGCAGCTTACACTTTGTCGCCGGCGCCATTGCCAGCCCCCGGAGCCATGCCTCTACCTTCACAGCTTTAACGTCTGTGAGGAACGTTGTGCCCCACCGCGGCAAGATGTGAACACGGAAGTTGCCGTGGTACAACTCGATGGTCGTCGGAGACCGGTCAACGTCGGGATCGTAGAGCTCGTGGGCCTGGAAATGTTCCCAGGCTTCGGCGATCGTGACCTTTCCGATTCGGTCTTGTTCGGCGTTGATCTGGATGCGCAGCTGCTCTACAGCGCGCTTGGCAGAGGCTTCGGTTGAATACCGGTCAAGCGCGCCGATGACTCTCTTCTTTTGGACGCGACGGCCATCCGGCCGCAGTTCACGCCAACGATAGACCCAAACATCGGGGCCTTTCGCGCGCGGAACGCGGACGATGGATCCTTCTTGATAGTGATTCTTGCGAGTGATGGACATGAAATCTCCGATCACTCGACGGGCTGGCCAGCCAATTGTACCCGACCCTCGGTCCAAACGATCAGGTCGGAGGCCCGGAAGCGCCAGTGCTTCCCGATCCTCAGCGCCGGGATCAGCTTCTGCCGAGCGAGGCGGATAACGGTCTTCGGATGCACGCGGAGGTAGGTGGATGCCTCTTCCGGCGTAACCAAGGCCTCAAACTCGTTCCGTGTGCGCCGATCGATTGGCTGCCGGCACATCTTCTTTTCGGTTGACCCATGTTGCGAAGTGCTCATCTGGTTCTCCTTGTTACAAGTCCTGCGATATTGCGCTCAGGCTTCCAACCTGCCAAAGAGCGCAGAAATCTACCGTCTTGACGTCCGGTCACTGAGATAAAGGGTATGGATTCTCTGGCGACTGCCAAAGAGAGCAGAGGTACAGTGTCCTTTGGAACCCAATGATCAGGGTTGTCACCGAAGGGCAGCTGAGGCTGTGTGGCCGTGAAGGCAAGAAGATTGAACGCGGAAGGGCGTTACAGTGGCCGGGAGCGCAGAAGGCTCGCCGGGCCTTTTGAGACAGGTTCTGGGCGGGAGCTAGCTTCGCGGACGCGGCTGTTTGGCTGGCGTCGACTTTGTGCTTCGGGTGGATTTGTCGGCGAGAGCGGCATTAGCCAACTTCAGAAGGAATCGAGTTTCAGCCTGAGACTTGGCTAGCTCCCAGCGCGCCTGAGCTGCCGCTATAGCAGATGTGTCCGTTTGCGCATCTCTCGTCGGAGAACTCGACCACGCCACGCGAGGTCTTCTTGAAGCTGCCGTGACGAGAAGTTTAGATATCTCTGACGGCTTGGCACCGTAGTGACTTGCCATGTCGACGAGGCGCAATACCGCCTCTATGTCCCCGTCGAGGGTGTCCAGTTGCGTTCTCCAACCTTCGCGTGCCAGTTTCTTGCCGGCGGCGGAGAGCTTGAGTTCATGGCGAGGCCGTTTCCCTTGGCTGGCGTCGATATCCTGGATTACAAGCTTTGCTGCCTGCATACGGATGAGGGCGGGGCTGGATGACCCCAAGGAGACTCCAGCCCTGCGCTGGAGGTCGTACTTGGTCCTAAAGCCTCGGTCGATGAGAGACAGTATGAAGAGCTCGGTGATAGACGGGGACAAGGGACCTCCTAGTGTTGTCAGTGTACCTAGTCGTAGAGCATCTCTTTTCGAATCTGGAGCGCGTTGCCGTAACCGTGAAGGACTGCGCTATACGCCTTTTCGGAGTTGGGTTCCAGTTTGGTCACCCAAGTGATCAACCAGTCGGCGGGATGGTTGATGTGGCCCAAGCCTCCAATCCAATCGTATGTGTCCGTGGAAGGGCGGCACTTGAGAATCAGATCGGAGATCCCATCGTAGGTCAGAACACTTTTTGCCCAGCCCAGGCCATTCCGGATGGCAAACTGGACCTCTTCAGTGACGAGCCGCCAAAGGTTGGGATCAATGTATTCCTTCAGCCAATTGGCAATCGCTATCGACAGCATCGTCTCGGGGACCGAGGTCTGTATCTCCGATACTGCTTCTTCTATGGGGCGCGGTGTTTCCCGGCCATTCATTTTTGGCTCAACGGGGAGGTCGGCTTCCACGCGTTCATTTCGAACTGCCGGTTGGTATCGGGGAGTTGTCTTTTCCCTTCTGGCTGCGGCTGCGACCTTAAATCGTTCGCCTCTTTCAGAAGCAGATATAGAGATTGAAAGTCTTGCTCCTAGCAGCGGGGTGAGCTCCGTCTTCCTCGCCACCAGCTTAAACAGGAGGGCGCGTCCGGCCGTTTGTTCGCCTTCGAGCAGTTCGCGAAGAGTAACCGGGTGGCGTCCGCGGTGGAATTCTTCCTTGATGAGTCTGACCATCCTCTTGATCTGAGCTTCATCCAGCGGCGCGTAGCAGCGTTCTTCCAATACAAGCCTGATCATGCCGGCCATTGCGGAACGTTGCTGCGCCCACAAACCCTTGCGGGGAAAAGCGAATGTGCGAGCCGGGATACGGAAGAAGAGAAGGTTGAAACGGCACCAACTCACGAATGCCCGCCAGGTCTCACTGGATTTGGAGGCCGCAGCCTTTCCATTAGCCTTCTCCGTCTTTCGTTTTGCGCGCTTGCGATATTTCTCTAGCTTCAAGTCGAGAGACCTGACCGCGGCGGGATTGTGCGGAGTGCCTGACGATGATTTAAGGAGGCGGAGGGCGAACTGAGCGGTGGCGATGTCGAAGAGATCCAGTCGGACCTTCCGCGAGGACGTCTTTGTTGCGAGTTGTTGATGTAAACTCGGGATTCTGCCAGCCATTTCAAGAACGAACCGGCGGTTGGGATGGATGTTACGGCCCCACGGGCCTAAGCATTCTGCGTAGAAGTCTGGAAAATCCCCGTGTGCGGCCGTTGCGAGGCCGGTGTTGAGGGCGTCCAAGCCCGGATTTAGCAGGCTAGCTTCAGAAAAAGTGATCGTCAGACGTACCTTCGGATGGGTCATCGCGTCTCCGTTGGTTCGATTGGAGTGACGCAGCGGATGACGAAGTCCATGAAGAAGAGATCCAGATCCTGCTGGGTGGGGTCATGCGTAAGGGCGGCAAAGAAAATTGACCGAGCTTCCAGCCCTGCGTGGATGATAAGCTTAAGCTGTCGGTCATCACTGAGGGATAAGCCTTTTTCGCTCAGTGACTCGTTCGCGATCGTCCAATAGACAAGTGGAACGAAATCGTCGGGCCACGCGTCGGATGGTGAAGATGTCGGCGGGGGATACGAAAAACCGGAAAATGGGGTCATAATGGGGCTCCGGTCTTCTTTAGTATAGAAATTCCCGCCTACTTGGATGAAAGTTTCTGCTAAATTTTGCGTAAACCATTTCCATGCAAAGGTTACGCATGAAATGCGCAAGCGCTCCGCGTCCGATACCGTGGAGAAGCCGGCGACGGCTCCATCTGAATCGCACGTCGATGTGAATCCTCACCCAACGCGGGGGCTTCCTGCGCGCTACTCGTTCCACGATTCTGCCCTGAGGGGCAACCCGTTCAATTCGGCCCGCGCTTCACGCCACGTCGGGTAGCCGGGCCTCCGGGAGGCTTGTACAAAGACCCAATTGAGCGCGGCTGAACTCGGTTGCACGAGCCCTTCGATCACCAGTCCATTTTGCTGCATTCCCGCCTTTCCGCCCAAGAGAGCCGGAGTCTAAGCTGGTTGACCAGAGCCACAGAGCCGGATGAGGATAGGAATACGATGCCAGAACAAGAGACATTTCTAGAGCTGCAAACGCCAGACGGCGCTAGCGTTACGATCATCAAGACATACGATCAGCAGTTGGCGAGAGAAGCTTTCGGCCAAATGGACGCAGAGGCCAAGGACTTGCTGTGGAAGTCCTTGAAAATCGAAACCGCTTATGACCCGACCGACTTGCCGACTCTCGACGAGCAAGAGGCTCGCGACTCGCTTCTTCTGGATGAGATGACTGAGCAGGGACGGGACATTTGGCCGAACTTCTCGTACTTTGTCGTTTCCAGAAGGACAGGACGACAAATGGAGTTCCTCTATGTATCGCCGGATTGGCCGAGCGCTGACGAATACGCAACAACCCACTTTCGCCGTTAGTCGGTGACGTTCCCGCGAAAGCCATCCGTCAAGTTATTCCCAGCGCGCGCTTGAAGAATGATTTTGAACAGCAATGTTTCTCTGCCAGCCAACGAGATCAATGGGACCGTTCTGCTGACGTCGTGATCCATCGTCTATTCGTCTTCGTCCTCACCCAGCGCATGATCTTTGAACCACTGATCGACCGACTTCTCAAACGGGCTTAGCTCACGAATCTCGCTCGCCGGCATCTGCTTAGAGTCGAAATTAGTTCGGGTGACGCCATGTTGGGCTACGGAGCTTTCCAAGGGAGCGTTGGAAAGGTCAGACGGGCTTCCCTTCGCCTTCGCCTTGTCGATTTGAAGCTCGAACTCGATCGCTAAAGCGAGCTCATCCAATTTCGCTCGCACTCGGCGAATCGGAGTGGAATCCAAATCTGGTGCCGGCTCTAATCCTTGAAAACCATCCTGTGCTGCCAACTCGTCAAGGTTTTGGTCGACGCATCGGAGAATGTTCCGAAAAGTTTTCTCAGTCCGGCGCTTCATAAGAGATCGACCTCGAAGCTGTTGCTATGCGCTGGCGCTAGAAGACTCGAAAGCTACTTCCAGCGCGCCCGCTTCACCAAGTAGCCACGAGCCTATCACTTGGCCGAGTTCCGGGTGGGATATCTGACGCAAGGCGCATTCCCACACTGTACACACGCGCCATCCCAGAGATCGTAATTCGGCGATATTGCGTATATCCCGGTCCACATTCTTTTGCAGCTTCTCCTTCCAGAACTCCGAATTTGACGCGGGAGTCGTCGCCCATCGGCAGCCAGGGTGTTTATGCCAAAAGCATCCATGAACGAGGATCACAGCGTTATAGCGCTTGAAAACGAGGTCAGGCTTCCCCGGCAGGCGGTTGGCATGGATCCGATATCGAAAACCTGCCCTATGCAGGAGCCTTCTCAATTGCAGCTCTGGCTTTGTGTTTTTACCTCTGATCCCAGCCATCATTCGGGATCGGGTCGCCTTGTCAACGACATCCGTCAATAGCTTATCCTCCCGCTATACAATCAGGTATCGACATAGAGAAGATGATCAGAACTGGACCAAAGTTTGCCGTCGTCGACCTTTTCGCCGGCCCGGGGGGTCTTGCCGAAGGCTTTTCTGCCGTAACTGCAAGCGATGGATCACATGCATTCCGCATAGCGCTCTCTGTAGAAAAAGATCCAACTGCCCACTCGACGCTTTTGTTGCGGAGCTTTCTGCGCCAGTTTGCGGGACGCTTTCCGCACGAATACTACGATTATCTGAGGTCTGACCTCGCCGACGAGCCGGATTGGAGCCGCCTCTACCCCGATGAGTGGCGAAGAGCCGAAACTGAAGCCATCAACCTTGAGCTCGGCTCTGATGGAGCAAACGATATCTGGGAGGGTCGTATAGATGAAATTCTCCGTGAGTATGGTTCAAATACGGTGCTGATCGGTGGACCTCCTTGCCAAGCCTATTCCCTCGTCGGTCGCGCTCGGAATGGTGCGATCAAGGGTTATATCGCGGAGGAGGATCACAAGCATTTTTTGTACCGAGAGTACATTGCGATACTTACCCGTCTTCGTCCAGCAGCGTTCGTCATGGAAAACGTCAAGGGTATGCTCTCTTCGCAGGTGAATGAGGGCAGTGTCTTCGACCGAATACTTGCTGATCTTCGTTCAGCTGGCGGGGACTCTGCATATCAGCTGATCGCTCTTGCGCCCAAGGGTGAGAGGCAGGCTGAGATGCTCCCTCGGGAAGCCCGTCCAGTTGATTTCATCGTGCGTGGCGAGGACTTTGGTCTCCCCCAGAAGCGCCACCGAGTTATAGTCGTTGGTGTTCGCCGCGACATCTACGAGAAGCTCCCACCTTCGTTTTCCACGAGCAACATGCTCAAGCCTTGGCCGAACTCAACGAACGTCGAGGATGTCCTTGACGGTATGCCAAAACTGCGGAGTGGGCTCAGCAAGGATGATGGTCCGGGTACTTGGGCTGCGGCTCTGCAGCAAGCTACCCGGGTCGTTCATAAAGCCGTCGACTTATTCGAAGGTGCACAGCGGGACGAATTCAGGGCTCGGGTCGGCCAGTGCGAAGCGCTTTCAGTGCGGTCATCTGCGCTTCCTCGGGCCGCTTCGAAGCCAAACGGTGTTGGTCTAAATTGTCCTGGACCCTTGAAACGTTGGCTTATCGATCCGCGACTGAAGGTGCTGCCGAACAACTCGACGAGGGGGCACATGGCGTCGGATCTTGCGCGGTATCTCTTCGTGAGCGTTTATGCGGAAATGACGGGCTATTCTCCGAAGGCGAACGACTTTCCAGAATCGCTGGCCCCGGAACATCTGAATTGGCTTACTGGGAAATTTGCCGATCGCTTTCGTGTTCAGCTAAGGGGGCAGCCTTCAACGACGATCACTTGCCACATTTCAAAGGACGGACACTACTACATTCATCCAGATCCCGAACAGTGCCGCTCTCTTACGGTGAGAGAGGCTGCAAGGCTTCAGACCTTTCCGGATAATTACCTCTTCAAGGGAAACAGGACGGAACAGTACATTCAAGTTGGGAATGCGGTCCCCCCATTCTTGGCCAAGCAAATAGGTAATGCTATATTCTGTCTTCTCTCGACAGCGTACACAAAACAGTCTCGGTAACTTAGAGCTCAGTTGCACCGATGTGTCCGGTTCACAACGACTCTTATAAGTTTCCGACGTTCGCTCCGACTGGTGACCATGAGGACTCAAAGATTCGCTCCACAAGCATCACTCCTGATTGAAAGCATGAGAGACATCGGCTACACGCTTGAGACAGCGTTAGCCGATGTAATCGACAACTCCATCACGGCTGGCGCAAAGACGGTTCAATTGCTCGTGGACACATCGAGTGCCTCACCATCCTTTGCCATTCTGGACGACGGCTCCGGTATGGACGAGGAAACGCTCCTGCGCGCAATGAGGCTGGGCAGCCGTAGCCCGCTCGAGGTGCGGGAAGCGCTCGACCTTGGACGGTTCGGCTTAGGATTAAAGACAGCGTCGTTCTCCCAATGCCGGCGTCTCACGATCGTTTCCCGGCAGAACGGCCAGACCTGTTGCGCTCGGTGGGATCTCGATTACGTCGTTGAAACCGATGATTGGCTCGTTCAAATTCCAGCTGATCTTGCGTTAATCCCATTTGTTGAGAAGATGGCCACAACTGGAACCTTGGTGGTCTGGGAGAACCTTGACCGCTTGGCAGATACAGGAGACCCAGGTCAGCAGCATTTCATCCGTAGAGTCGGCGAAGCCGCTGACCATTTGGAACTGGTCTTTCATCGCTTCTTGACAGGAGAGAAGGGAATTAGAAAGGTCAAGCTCACGCTCAATGGAAGAATACTGGAGCCGTTCGACCCTTTTCACTCGAATCATCCCGCGACGGACCCGGGCGCGATAGAGAAAATCCGCATAAACGGCCAGGAAATCACCATTCAGGCCTTCACATTACCCCATCACCAGAAAGTTTCGATTGCAGAATGGGACAGATATGGAGGTAGGGCGGGATACGTTAAGAATCAAGGGTTCTACCTTTATCGTGGCAAGAGACTCATCATCCATGGAACGTGGTTCGGACTTGCAAAGCAGATGGAACTCACCAAGTTGGCCAGAGTCCGCATCGATATGCCCAATGGGCTGGATGCTGACTGGAAGATAGATGTCAAGAAGGCCTCCGCCCATCCGCCTCGCTTGGTTCGCGACAAACTCCGGTTGCTGATCGACGCGATCGGAGCCAGTTCGAAACGCGTGTACACGCATCGCGGGAAGCGATTAGCCAGCAATGATCATTTGCCGGTCTGGTGTCGCCAGCAGGATAAGAACGAGATCTCATATCGGGTTAACCCAGACCATCCAGCCATTTTGAGTTTGATGGCTCGTCTCGCCGACGACACCCGGGAAGATTTTCTGAAGATTATTGAACTCGTTGGCGCTACGATTCCGATGGACGCACTGTTCGCTGACATCAGTGGGCAACCTGGCTCAGTGTCCGGCGAACTCATGTCACCCGAAGCGCTCAAACACACGGTGTTAGCAACGTATGAGCATTTGCGCCATTCCCTTGGCAGGGAGAGCATCATTGCGATGCTCAAGAGCGCAGATCCATTTCGTTCTCAGTGGGAACTAACAAAGAAGATCCTAGCGGATGTTGAGGAGAGCGGGAATGTCTGAAGCTTTAAGAACCTTGGAGACAATGGCGGGGGCACAGCTTGCCGCCGAGCCACTGCCCACGCCAGAACGTATCAGGGCGTTACTCAATATGCTCCGGGAAATTCCGCTGTGCTCTGGCGTTACCGATGATGAAGCTGAAGCTTTGGCGAAGCAATTTGAAGAGCGACATGGCGTCACGATGACGATCGGCGCTGTCCTCACGTACGACGAGTACGAGCCGTGGCTGGCAGGTCGGCAGGCTGGAATCGTACCGTACTTCTGGAATCGCTACCGACGGCTTCTGACTGAAAAGGGCTTTTCGGGCCAAGTACTGGCCAAAACGGATGAGGTGACGGACCGGATCCTTGGCCTGCTTGAAAACCCGTTGAAGGAAGGAAGCTGGGATCGACGCGGGATGGTTGTCGGTCATGTCCAATCCGGAAAGACGGCAAACTATACGGGCCTGATCTGCAAGTCAGCGGATGCCGGGTACAAGTTGATCGTGGTCATCGCGGGAATCCATAACAACCTGCGAAATCAAACCCAGAGGCGAATCGACGAGGGTTTCGTCGGACGCGACAGTACAAGAATGCTTTCAAACAGGGAGAGCCCAATCATCGGGGTTGGAAACTATGACCAGACTCGTCGACCCGTGACATTCACAAACTCCGTCCGGGATTTCAACAAAACCATGGCGACCGGCGTCGGCGTATCTCTCCACAACCTTAATGAACCTGCCGTTTTCGTGATCAAGAAGAATTCAAGCACACTGAAGAACTTGATCGAATGGCTGAGAGAACACAGCGCGAAGAGAGGCAATTCCAAGGTTGACTCTCCTATGCTGCTGATTGATGACGAGGCAGACAACGCGTCGATCAATACTCGCCACGGAAGCGGCGAGGTGTCCCGCATCAACGGTCAGATCCGCGAGCTTCTCGATTTGTTCGAAAAGAGCAGTTACGTGGGATACACCGCGACTCCATTTGCTAATATTTTCATCGATCCGGATAGCGAACACGCGATGATTGGTCAGGATCTATTTCCTCGCCATTTCATAGTCAGCCTCGATCCGCCTACCAACTATTTCGGGCCATCCAAAGTCTTTCAGCAGCCGAACAGTGGAATACTCAGGCCGTTGGAGGACAATGAAGAAACGCTCCCGATCCGGCACCCGAAGGAGACGCAAGTATGGGCTTTACCCGAGAGCCTGAAGACGGCTATCCGCACATTCGTCTTGGGGCGCGCCATCCGGGTGGCCCGCAGGCAGGGTCAGAAACACTGCTCGATGCTCGTCAATGCCTCCCGCTTTACGGAAGTGCAACGGCAGCTTCGCAATGAGATTCATCAATTGGTCCAGAGCATCCAGGCAAGCGCACGGCTCAACGCAAGCCTTCCTACCAAGAAAGCGCTTCTTGATTCCGAGTTGAAAGCTTTGTACGACACATGGAAAAACGAATTCGAAAAGACCACCGAGTGCGACTGGCAGACTGTGCAGAAACATCTTCATGAGGCCGTGGCGTCGGTTGTAGTCGTGGAAGTCAACAGCCGGTCTTCCGGGGCTCTCAACTACGAGGACCATGAGAAAGATGGGATGCATGTCATCGCCGTGGGCGGATATGCCCTGTCGCGCGGCCTGACGCTCGAAGGCCTCATGGTGAGTTATTTCCTTCGTAACTCGATCATGTATGACACGCTGATGCAGATGGGACGCTGGTTTGGCTACAGACCCGGCTATGAAGACCTCTGCCGAATCTGGATGCCGGAGGCGGCGGAGGGTTGGTATACGCACATAGCGGAATCCATCGAAGAATTACGTGAAGAGCTTCGAAACATGGAAGCGGCGAACGCCACACCTGAACAGTTTGGGCTAAAAGTGCGTAGCCATCCCGATACCTTGATCGTCACAGCTCGAAATAAGATGGGTTCCGGCGAACGGCTGCCGGTATCGATCGGTCTCAGCAAAAGGTTTGTAGAGACGGCAATTCTCAAGTGGGATTCCGGCTCCCTGGTTGCGAACCGTCTCGCAGCAAGGCATCTTGCAGAAAATCTCGCCAAAGTGCGTAAATCGTTGATCGCGGCAGAAAAGGTGAGTGGCGGATGGCTGGTGAGTAAGGCTCCCGTCGCTCCGGTCGATAGCTTCCTCGCGGAATTTCAGAACCACAAGGCTTCGATGATTACCGAGACTGGGCCCGTCAGAGCCTATATCGAGGAGAGAAAGGGTTCCGAGATGAAGGAGTGGGACATCCTCTTCGCAAGTCTCGAAGAGGAGAGCCCAAACGGACTTGTGGATGATTCGCTGGGGCGGCGCATCAATTGTCAGAGGAGAAGTAGCGGCGAGAAAAGCAATGCCGGAGTAACGCTACTCATAACAAACAAGCATCGAGTAGCATCGCGCGGAGTCGAGAAGATAGGGCTCACAAATGACCAGATTGCTCAGGCTGAACGGATGTATCGTGAAAGAAAAGAGATCCCGGCAGGAGCCGCGCCCGTGAACTATTCGGATCGCATCTATCGTCCAGTGCGGGAGCGACCGTTGCTCGTTGTCCACCTCTTGGCAATCGGGAAGGAGAACGACAATCTGAGCACGCAATCTCCTGTTGTCGCCTGGAGCATCAGCTTTCCTGGTACAGCCATGGAAGAAAAGCTGGTGGAATATGTGGTGAATCCCACTTGGCTGAGAGAAAACTATCGGGACGAGTTGGACGAGGACGAAATGGCTGGCGACGATGACTGACCCTTGGAAGGATCTCATTGCGCCAACGAATGCCATTTCGGTCAATGCACGCCGAGTGGATGTTCGGGTCCCCTGGAACATTTTCTGGGCCCGAAGTATGGACAATCGTTGCCTTCTGCTATTTCGGTACGCTGGCGAGACTGGCTTGGTGAACCGCGCGCCTCAACTCCGCGGCATCGAGGTATCGAATGTCCGCGACCCAGCGGGAGAAGGTTACCTCATGAGCCTCAAGCTAATGGATTCTGCCTATCGGGATCTCTTCTACCGCCTTTGCATGGACATAGTGGGTGCTGCATCCGCTGCCGGCTCCGAGCGGGACGCCGTAGAGATGGCATTGGCGAGAACTTGGCGCTGGCATCATCTCTTGAGGGGAGGCGGCGATGACCGCTTGTCCGAAGAAGAACAGAAGGGACTACTCGGGGAACTTATGGTTCTGAAGGACCTGATGTTGAAGTCACTTTCGATTCGAGACGCTGTTTCGTCGTGGTTGGGGCCCCTCGGTGCACCCAAGGATTTCGAAATACGGCGAATCGCCGTGGAGGCGAAGGCGAGGCGAGGAGGTGCTACGCCATATGTAGCAGTCTCGTCAGAGCACCAACTTGATGCGACAGGTGTCGACGCGCTTTTCCTCCGCGTGAGCGAGCTGAATCAGGCCACGATTGATGTCCCCAATGCTTTTTGCCTTACCTCGTTTGCGCGCTCACTCCAAACGATGCTCGCATTCGACCCGTTAGCGGCCGACCGGTTTGAATCTCTCCTTCTCGCTGCTGGGTTCAGATGGGAGCATGATTACTCGGATTCGCTTTGGGTACATGGGGCCGACCGAACGTATCAAGTAAAGAACGGTTTTCCACGTATCACTCCAGACCTCTATGCTTCTGGTGTATCTCTGGTTCGTTACTCGGTGTTCCTTGCTGATTGTGAACCATTTGCTGTCCCCGACGAATTGGTCATAGGAATGCTTTCCGGAGAACCCAATGGCGCTTGACTTGCAGGAATTCCACAAATCGTTCTATCAGGAGGTTCTCGCCACCGCTGAGGCAGAGGCAGGCTGGAGTGAAGATGCGTTTTTCAATCGATTCTGCGATTACCTTGTAGATGCTGGTGAACTGGAAACCGCTGATCGAGCGGCCTATGCTCCGCCAAAGGGGATGAGGATCGACGGTTACGGGGGAGATCCAGCCTCAGCGGACGGCGTCCTCAACCTCATAATCGTCGATTTTAACCAGTCGACTGAGATCGAATCACTCACGCGAACCGATATGGAGTCGATCTTCAAGCGGCTCAGTAATTTCATGACGAGTTCCCTCGAAGCCACCTTCCGGAACAGTCTTGAAGAAGCAAATCCTGTCTTTGGCCTAGCCGATCTGATTGCCCAGAGGTGGCGTTCCCTATCAAAAGTGAGGCTGTTTCTAATTTCGAACCGCCTCTTGAGTTCACGAATCGATGGACGGAAGGCCGGGTCTTGGGACGGCGTCAATGTGACTTACAGCGTGTGGGACATTGCGCGCCTCCATCGCTTTGCAAGCGCGAATTCTGAAAGGGAAGAGATTCACGTAGATCTCGAAAAGGATTTTGGGGGCAGTCTCCCGGTGCTCCCGGCAGCGATGAGTGACTCTGGGTATCAGTCATATTTGACGGTGGTTCCTGCGAAAGTCTTGGCCGCGATTTATGACCGATGGCATGTCCGATTACTGGAGCAGAATGTGCGGGTATTCCTCCAAGCGCGAGGAGGAGTCAACCAAGGGATCCGCAACACGCTCGAGAATAAGCCCGCAATGTTTTTCGCCTATAACAATGGACTCACTGCGACTGCAGAAAGTGTAGAGCTTCGCGAAGAAGGCAAGGGGCTGCATCTTGCATCTCTGGAGAATTTCCAAATTGTGAATGGCGGTCAGACGACGGCGTCGATACATGCCGCGAGCCGCAGGAAGGATATAGACCTTTCCAAGGTCTTCGTCCAGCTCAAACTCTCCGTCGTGCCAAAGGACCAAGCGAATGAGGTGGTTTCCGATATCTCCCGTTTTGCAAATACGCAGAACAAGGTAAACGCCGCGGATTTTTTTGCGAATCATCCCTTCCATGTTCGGATCGAACAGTTCTCTAGGCGCATGTTTGCACCTTCGCCCGACGGAACGTTTCGCGAGTCAAAATGGTTCTACGAGCGCGCCCGAGGACAGTATCAGGATGCTCGCGGACTTCTCTCCACCGACTCGCAGCGTACACGGTTTGACCTTGAGTATCCCAAAAAGCAGTTGTTTTCGAAGACCGATCTCGCCAAGTTCTATAACCCGTGGCTCGGAAAACCGGAAAGCGTCAGTCGGGGATCGCAGAAAACATTCCAGGATTTTGCCGACTACATCGCTCAGGAATGGGAAAAGCAGCAGGACGCATTCAATGAGGTGTTCTTCCGACACGCGATCGCACGAGCAATCGTCTTCAAAGAAGCTGAGCGGGTGGTTGGCGAGCAGCCTTGGTATAAGGGAGGAGGCATACGCTCTCGCGTGGTTCCATATGCGATCGCCAAGCTTGCACATGATGCGGCAGAGGTTGGAAAAGCTGTTGATTTCGAGCAAATCTGGCGAGCTCAGTCCATTTCAGAAGCAATGAAGATTGCGTTGGCAGTCGCATCAGAGTCGGTCCACGACGTGATTGTCGGAGAAACCGGTGAAATACCGAATCCGCTGGAATGGGCCAAGAAGCAAGCTTGCTGGAACAGAGTGAAGCATCTGAAAATCGATTGGCCAGATGGCTGGTTTGGCGCCCTAGTAAGTCTTGGTGAAGCCTCGCCCGCGAGAAAGGATGCGATACGCGAACAGAGGATGTTGAACGGAATTGAGGCTCAGATAGCAGTGATGAACGCAGGAGCAGCCGTCTGGAAGAGCGCGATCGCATGGGGAGAAACACGTAGTCTGCTAACTCCCACGGAGAGCAGCATCATAAAGGCCGCTACTAGCCCGAACGGAGCCAGCGAGAAGCAAAGCATTCGAGCGCTTGAAATCTTGCGCAAGTTACACTCTGATGGCTTTCAGGAAGGGCAAAACATCTTCGTGATATCCGACGACGGCTTGCGCAAGCAAGACTGAGTTGGCTGCCCAAGACCAGAGGAAGCCTGACTCTGAAGCCAGCCTGCACCCGAATCAACAGCCGACGAGATGCGATTTAGCCCAGCCTGACCAGGCTTCGAAGCGTCAGCAGATTCAGCCATCCCGGCACGCTTTCCAGGTACGTGCAGCCTCACGAACTCTTGCGGCCCCAGGCAGGCTTCGGCGGCAGGTCTCAGGGACACGCTCTGTCACGAGGAAACCCCGCGCCAGCGGTGGCTTCGGAGCCCTTCGCCGGGGGTAGATGCGGCAATGGAGTTCGAACTCCGCAACAGCGGCACGCCACGGATCAGTTACGACCATAGGAATCGCGGGGCATAATCGGCAGTAATTCCGAGCTCAGCAGATACCTCCTACGAGCCTATCTCTATCCCTAGAAGAACCATGGCCGGTGTAAATATCCATATCCCCTATAGCCTGCACCCCCACCAGCAGCTGACGAAGCGAGAACGATCCATGCCGGAGCCGGCCGCGGATCGAGCGTTCTCAGCACGCGCTGACCGGTGGAGGAGCCCGT
>Ga0134125_10004715_pt1 | contig 15562 bp, 13 predicted proteins | sample KB31751_FD_96464 | JGI IMG/M metagenome (GOLD analysis project Ga0134125, IMG submission 96464) | Terrestrial soil microbial communities with excess Nitrogen fertilizer from Kellogg Biological Station, Michigan, USA - KB3-175-1 | ecosystem: Environmental > Terrestrial > Soil > Unclassified ... | reverse complement strand
CGGGCGCGTGATGATGACCAACACGCCGCCGAACGGCGCCTTCCGCGGCTTCGGCGCGCCGCAGTCGCAGTTCGCCGCCGAGGCGCACATGGATCGCATCGCCGGCGAGCTCGGGCTCGATCCTATCGCGCTGCGCAAGCAGAACCTGTTCCGCACCGGCGACATCACCGCTACCGGCCAGACGCTCAAGGATTCGGTCGCCGCGCACGAGGTCCTCGAGCGCGCCCTCGAGCGTCACGCGCGCATGGTGAAACCGCACAATAAGAAGAAGCGCGCGCACAATAACGGCGACGGACACGACGCCGACGGACACGACGCCGACGGACACGACGGCGACGGGCGGCTGCGCGGCACCGGCGTCGCCATGTTCTTCCACGGCAGCGGCTTCACCGGCGGCGGCGAGGTCAAGCTCGCCTCGCGCGCCGGTCTCGCGCTCACCGCCGACGGCGTGCGCCTGCTCGTGAGCTCGACGGAGATCGGCCAGGGCACGCGCACCATGCATGCGCAGATCGTCGCCGAGACGCTCGGCATTCCCTACGATCGCGTCGAGACCGCCGATCCCGACACCGCGCGTGTGCCCGACTCGGGCCCGACGGTGGCGTCGCGCACCTGCATGGTCGTGGGGCGCATCCTGCAGCGCGCCGCCGAGAAGCTACGCGCCGAGCTTGGCGATTACGACGACGAGAAGAGCTTTCGCAAGCGCGCGCGCTGGCTGCTCGCCGAGCGCGGCACCGTCGAGGTCATCGAGGAGTACCAGAAGCCGGGCGACATCGTGTGGAGCGACGAGACCTACGAGGGCGACGCCTACGGCGCGTACGCATGGGGCTGCAACGTCGCGGACGTCGAGATCGATCCGGTCACCTATCAAGCGCGCTGCACGCAGTTCACTGCGGCCATCGACATCGGCAAGGCGATCCATCCGATTCTCGCCGAGGGACAGATCGAAGGCGGCACACTGCAAGGGATCGGCTGGGCGCTCTACGAAGACGTCGTCATGCGCGAAGGCAAGATGCAGAACGCATCGCTCACCAACTACATCATCCCGACGACGCTCGACACGCCGCCGATCAACGTCGAGATCGTCGAGAACCCGTTCGCCGGTGGACCATTCGGCGCCAAGGGCGTCGGCGAGTGTCCCATCGATGGGCCGGCGGCGGCGATCGTCAACGCCATCCGCGCCGCGACCGGCAAGCGGCTCGACGCCATTCCGGCGACGCCGGAGCGGATCATGAAGGCGCTCGCCGACGAGACGAGCCGATGAAGAAGGCGAAAACGAAGACGAACGCGAAGGCGCAGGCGAGCGCAAAGGCGCAGGCGAACACGAAGGCGCACGCGAAAAAGAAAACGAAAGCGGCCAGGTCGCCCAAGATCACGCTGCGGCTCAACGGCAAGAAGGCCGCCGTCGCAGCGCCGCCGATGAAGCGGCTGCTCGACACGCTGCGCGAGGATCTCGGCCTCACCGGCACCAAGGAAGGCTGCGGCGAAGGCGAGTGCGGCGCCTGCACCGTGCTCGTCGACGGCGCGGCGGTGAACTCGTGTCTCGTCGCGAGCTGCCAGGTCGACGGCTGCGACGTCCAGACCGTCGAGGGCATGGCGCGCGGCAACGCCAAAGTCGCGGCACGGCTGCACCGACTGCAGCGCGCCTTTCTCGAGCACGGCGCCGCGCAGTGCGGTATCTGCACGCCGGGCATGCTCATGGCCGCGCTGGCGCTGCCCAAGCGCGCCACCCTCGACGAGATCCGCGCCGGGCTCGCCGGCAACCTGTGCCGCTGCACCGGCTACATGAAGATCTATGATGCGGTCGCACAATTTCTCGACGGAGAGCGCCGATGATCGCCGCCGCCGGGATCGACGTGCTGCAGCCACGGCACCTGAAGGACGCGCTCATCATGCTGCGCGTCGCCGCCGACGAAGGGCGCCCGCTCGTGCCGCTCGCCGGCGGCACCGATCTGTTCGTCACGCTCAACGCCGGGCAGAAGCCGGCGGCGCGCTACCTCGATCTGTGGCGGCTCGACAAGCTGCGCGGCGTCGAGGCGCTCGGCCGCCGACGCCTCGCCTTCGGCGGGCTCGCCACCTTCACCGACTCCATCGAGTCGAAGGCAGTGCAAAAGCGGCTGCCGATCCTCGTCGATGCCGCGCGCCAGGTCGGCGGCGTGCAGATCCAGAACCGCGGCACCCTCGCCGGCAACATCGAGAACGGCTCGCCTGCCGCCGACGGCGTGCCGGTGCTCATGGCCGCCGACGCCCGCGTCGTGTTGCGCTCGCTCGACGACGAGCGCGCGGTGCCGCTGGCCGAGTATTACACCGGCTATCGCAAGACGGTGCGGCGCCCCGACGAGCTGATCGTGCGCATCGAGGTCGATGTGCCCGAAGGCGGGCAGCGTTTCGAGAAGGTCGGAACACGCGCAGCGCAGGCAATCTCGAAGGTGGTCATGGCCGCGGTCGGGCATCGCGTCGCCTTCGGCAGCGTCGCGCCGATTATTGTGCGTGCGCACAAATTAGAAGCGTACCTCGCGGCTGGCGGCCGCGACATCGGCGAGGCGCAACGTCTCGTCGCCGAGGACGTGACGCCCATCGACGACGTGCGCTCGACCGCCGAATACCGTCGGCGCGTCGTCGCCAACCTGGTCGCGGCCTGGGTACCGTCGCTGGACAAGCGGACGGCGACACGTTAGACCTCCCGCCATGGCCAAGAAATTCAAGGCGGCGGTCATCGGCGGCTCCGGCTACGGCGGCGCCGAGCTGATCCGACGCCTCCTGTTGCATCCTCAGGTTTCGCTCGAGCGCGTCGCCTCGGTCGACTTCATCGGCGAGCCGCTGTCGTCGGCGCATCCCAACCTCGAAGGGCTCACCGAGCTGAAGTTCGAAGAGCTGGCGCCGGAGAAGGCGGCCGAGGGAATGGACATCGTGCTGCTCGGGCTGCCGCACAAGGTCAGCGCGCACAAGGTCCCCGAGATCATGAAGACGGGCGCGCGCATCGTCGATCTGTCGGGCGACTTCCGCCTGCGCGACGCCGCGACCTACAAGAAGTATTACGGCGCCGAGCATCCGTCGGCGCACCTGCTCGACGGTACCTTCGTCTACGGCCTGCCCGAGCTCAACCGCGACAAGATCCGCGCCGCCAAGTACGTCGCGTCGCCCGGCTGCTTCGCGACGACGATCGAACTCGCGCTGCTCCCCCTGGCGAAGGCCGGCGTGCTCGACGGCAACGTCGAGATCGTCGGCATCACCGGCTCGTCGGGCGCCGGCGTCGTGCCGACGGCGACGACGCACCATCCGACGCGCGCGGTCAACCTGCGCACCTACAAGCCGCTCGAGCATCAGCACATCCCCGAGATCACCGAGACGCTGCACTCGGCGGGCGGCAAATCGCTGCTGCTGCGCTTCGTGCCGGTGTCGGCGCCGCTGCCGCGCGGCATCTTCGCCACCTGCTTCGCGCACGTCGACGGCAAGATGACCAAGGACGCCGTCGCCGCCGCGTTCGCCGAGACCTATCGCGGCGAGCCGTTCGTGCGTGTGCCCAAAAAGCGGCTGCCCGAGGTCGCCGCGGTGAGCGGCTCGAACTACGTCGAGGTCGGATTTGCCGTCGGTGAGGCGCTCGATCCGGGCACCGGCAAGCGGCTCGTCACCTGCTTCTCGGTCAGCGACAACCTCATCAAGGGCGGCGCCGGCCAGGCAATCCAGAGCATGAACATCATGCTCGGCGTCGACGAGAAGACCACGCTCGAGGACCCGGGCTCGTGGCCGTAGCCGCCACCGTCGTCGTCAAGCTCGGCGGCGAGGTCGTCGGCGGCCCGAAGATGGCCGAGCTCGCCGCCGATCTGCGCGCGCTCGTCGACGGCGGCAGCCGCGTCATCGTCACGCATGGCGGCGGCCCGCAGGCGACGGCGCTGTCGAAGAAGCTCGGCCTCGAGCCGCGCATGGTCGGCGGGCGCCGCATCACCGACGCCGCCACGCTCGACGTCATGAAGATGACGATCGCCGGGCAGGTCAATGTCGACCTGTGCGCGGCGCTGCGCGCCGCCGGCCTGCGCCCCGTCGGGCTCCACGATATTGTGCACGCGCACAAAAGGCCGCCGCGCGTCACCTCTGGCGCGGGGCCCGATCCGATCGACTTCGGCCACGTCGGCGACGTCGACGGCTTCGACCTGCCGCTGCTCGAGCGCGTCCTCGACGGCGGCTGGACCCCGGTGGTGGCCTGCCTCGGCCACGGCGGCGACGGCGCGGTCTTCAACATCAACGCCGACATCGTCGCCAATCAGCTCGCCGGCGCGCTGCACGCCGATGCGCTCGTGCTCGTCACCGGCGCGCCCGGCGTGCTGCGCGACATCAACCAGCCGTCGTCGCGCATTCCGCGGCTCACCGTCGAAGAAGGCAAGCGCGCCATCGCCGACGGCGTCGTCTCGGGCGGCATGATCCCGAAGCTCGAAGAGTCGTTCGCGGCGCTGGCGCTCGGTGCGCGCGCCATCTACATCGTCGCCGGCGAGCTCGCCCGCGCGGTACGCGAACCCGGCTCCGTCGGCACCGTCCTCGTCCCCTAACGTCGCTGCGTCGCGCAGCTACGTCTTCGTCGCGCAGCTACTCTTTGGTGCCGGAAATCTCGTAGTCCTGCTGGGTCGAGCCGTCGCCGACGAAGTGCAGCATCACATCGCACGTGCCGTCGCCGTTGAGCGAGCCGTCGCCGGTCACCATGCCCGAGAGCGAGCCGGTCGAGTGGTCGATGTGCGCCGGCTGCGCCGCGATCGCGATCATCGACGAGCTCTTCAGATCGGCGCGCAGGCCGTTGGCGTTGACCGCGCCGACGTCGGTGGTGATGCCGGCGGCGAAGGTGAAGAGCAGCTTGTCGTCGGTGCCCGGAGTGACCGTCATGACGTCGGGATCGCTCTTGCCCATCGACGAGATCATCACGCTATAGCTGCCGAGCAGCTCCATGCCGGCCGCGTTCGAGCCGCAGCCGGATGATGCAACCGCACAATAACTAATGATGCACGCGCACAACAACGACTTCATGCAGCGAGCGTATGCCGACCGCGGCGGGCGGTCAATCGCGTCTACGTGGTAAGCTCCGCCCCGCGATGCGACGCGCCACTCTCTTGGTCGCGGACCGAAATCCGCGCTTTCTCGAGAAGACGGCCGAAATTCTGTCCGAGGCGGGCCACAACATGATCGCCGCCAATGACGGGCAGGCGGCGCGGCTCAAGCTGAGCGGTCAGCTCGACGGGCTGCTCGTGCACGCGGCGCTGCCCGGGCTGTCGGGCTACGCGCTCTGCCGGCTGGCGAAGGAGAAGGACCCGACGCTGCCGGTGGTGCTGATGTTTTCCGCCGAGGACGAGCAGGGCGAGGTCGAAGCCAAGCGCGCCGGCGCCGACAACTGGCTGGTGCGGCCGCTCAAGCGGCTCGAGCTCCTGTACGTGGTGCGCGACCTCGTGGCGCTGCGCATGACGATGATGCGCGCGGCGCGCAACGCCGAGGAGCGCAACCAGGCGCGCGAAGAGGCGCAGGAAGTGGCGACGCCCGAGAGCTCGCGACTCGTGCAGTTCGAGCTGTTCAAACGGGTGCTCGGAATCGAGCTGAAGCGGTCGCAGCGCTACGGGTTTCCGCTCTCGATCCTGCTGGCGTCGCTCGATCGCGCGCTGGTCAACGGCGATCGCGATCTGTTGGCGTCGGCGGCGCGCTCGGCGATCCGCGACATCGACATTCCGGTGGCGTTCGGCGAGTCGGACGTGCTCGTGGTGATGCCGCACACCGACCTCGACGGCGCGCGGCTCGTCGCCGAACGAATTCGCAAGCGCGTGCGCTCGAGCAACGGGGGGCGCACGAGCGAGGGCGTCGGCACGACGGCGTCGATCGGCGTGGTCGCCGCCGACGGCGGACAGCGGCTGACGTTCGCGACGATGTTGGCGCAGGCGACGCGCGCGCAGCGCCAGGCCTCGCGCGCCGGCGGCGACCGCATCGTGTCCGGCGCCTGACCGGCTTCGGCGACTGAACGCTTCGGCGGCGGCCCGCTTCGGCGACTGCCCGCTTCGAAACGCCGTCCAACCGCCCGCTTGCCGAGGATCCAAGCGCCCGTATTCGAAAAGAAAAGGGAGCGTTTGACCCTCTGAGAAACGCCCCGTACACTTGATCCGATGTTGCTGCGACCGACCGCTCGATTGCTCCCCTACCTTCCGGTCGCGATCCTCGGCCTCTTCGCCGCTCCTGCCGCCGCCGCCCCCGCGGGCGCGAGCGCCGCCAGCGCGACCGCCGCCAGCGCGACCGCCACGGCGAGCGCCGCTTCGGCCGCGTCGTCGCCCGTCGGGTCGTCACCGGCCTCGGCGACTGCGCCGGTGACGATCGCGCCCCCGCGCCACGTCTCGATCATGCCGATCTCCGAGATCCGCGCCGGCATGAAGGGCTACGGCCTCACCGTCTTCCAGGGCCTCAAACCCGAGCGCTTCGACATCCGCGTAATTTCCGTTCTGCACAATTTTCTTCCGAAGCAGGACATCATTCTCGTCCAATCCGACGACCCGCGCCTGATCCATTCGGGCATCGTCGCCGGCATGTCGGGCTCGCCAATCTATATCGAGGGCCGGCTCGCGGGCGCGCTCAGCTACGGCTGGCACTTCGCGAAGGATCCGATCGCCGGCGTCACGCCGATCGAGTCGATGATGGCGGAGCTCAAGCGCCCGCTGCGCGGCCGCCTCTCGACGCCCGTCGCCGAAGCGGCCAACGAGCCGCGCTACCAGCCGCGCGCCGGCGACGGCTCGCGCAACGACCCCGACGGCCGTCGCAGCCTCGACGACGTCATCGCCTCGCGCCACGAAGTCGCCTCGCGCTCGCCGCTGCTCGCGCGCCTGCCGCTGCCCGCGCTCCCCGAAGGCGCCGAGCCGCGCCTCGTGCGCGCCTCCGTTCCGCTGTCGCTCGCCGGCTTCGGCGCCGCCGCCTTCGCCGAGCTCTCCCACGCGCTCGAGCCGTTCCACGTCGTGCCGCTGCAAGCGGGCGGCGCCGGCCGCGGCAACGCCGCCGGCCCGTCGCGCTTCGAGGACGGCGGCTCGATCGCCGTCGAGCTCATCCGCGGCGACGTCTCCGCCGCCGGCACCGGCACCGTCACGCGCGTCGAGGGCGACAAGGTGCTCGCCTTCGGCCACCCGATGTTCAACGTCGGCGAGATCTACCTGCCCATCGCAAGCGCCGAGATCCACACCTTCATGTCGGCGCTTTCGTCGTCGTTCAAGATGGCCTCGCCACTCAAGGAGCTCGGCTCGCTCATCCAGGATCGCCAGTCGGGCATCATCGGCGACACCTCGCAGCGCGCCGACATGATCCCGGTGCACGTGCGCGTCGGCGGCCCCAACCGCGCCGACGAGGATTTCCACTTCGAGGTGGTGCGCCACCGCTTCCTCACGCCGATGCTGGCGTCGACCGTCGTCGCCAATGCCGCGCAGAACGCCGCCAGCGACGTCGCCGACGCCACCATCACCGTGCGCTCGAACCTCGCGGTCCGCGGCTACAAGCCGCTCGAGCTCACCGATCAGATCTACTCGCCCGACGGCGTCTCGCCGCGCACGCTCGCCTCCGCGACCGGCCTGAAGGCGATCGGCGACATCCTCTTCAACCCGTTCACGCCCGCGAACCTCGATCGCATCGACATCGACGTCGACGTCGACTACAAGGCCGACGTCGCCGAGATCGTCGGTGTGTCGCTCAACTCCGACGAGCTGTCGCCCGGCTCGCGCCCCAACCTCTACGTGACGCTGCGCCCCTACGCCGGCAGCGAATACGTCAAGGCGGTGCCGTTCGACGTTCCGCGCTCGCTCGCCGGCCAGACCGTCAAGGTCGTCGTCGCCGCCGGCAACGCCGCCAAGCCCGACGTCGCCCCGCCCGAGAACCTCGGCGGGCTCATCGACAACCTGCGCAAGAGCTACGCCGCCACCAGCCTGGTCGTCGGGCTGGAGACGCCCGATGAAGGCGTCACGCTGCGTGGCAGCGTCATCCCCGACCTTCCCGGCTCCGTGATCGACACGCTGCGCCCTGGCGCCTCGACGAGGCGCGCCGATACCTTCAAGCGCGCCGCGCGCTTTGTCGTGCCCATGCACGGCATCATGCAGGGTAAGCAAGAGATCACGATCCACGTGAAGGACGACCCCAGCGAGTGACCCATCCGTGACCCCGTGACCCGTCCGCGCGCTTCTCTTTTATTGTGCAACCGCATCATCACGACCGTCGCGCTATTGTGCGCGTGCATCATGTCGAGCGTCGCCTTCGCCGGCGGCACCCGCACCTGGCGCGTCACCAGCTACAAGGACTTCGACGAAGGTGAAGCCACCGGCGTACTGCTGTCGTCGCTCGGCGAAGCGACCAGCGGCTTCTCGGCGTCGCGCATCGACGTCAACGAGTCGGTCGTCTACTCCAGCGCCATCGGCTCCGACGGGACCACCTTCGTCGGCACCGGCGACAGCGGCGTCGTCTACGCCTACAAGAACGGCAAGCTACGCAAGCTCGCCAAGCTCGACGCGGTGCTCATCGCTTCGCTCGCCGCGGGACCGAACGGCAGCGTCTTCGCCGGCACCATGCCCGGCGGCCGCGTCTTCGCCATCGATCGCGACGGCAAGGTGCGCGAGGCCGCCAAGCTCGACGCCGAGCACGTGTGGGCCCTCGTGTACGACGAGGGCAAGCAGACGGTCTACGCCGCCACCGGCCCCAACGGCCGCCTCTTCTCGATCGACGTCTCACGCCTCGATCGCCCCGCCGTCGGCCGCCGCGATCGCCTGATCTACGACACCGGCGAGAAGCATCTGCTCTCGCTCGTGCGCGGCGACGACGGCGCGCTCTACGCCGGCTCCGCCGACCAGGCCATCCTCTACAAGATCACGCCGAACGGCACCTCGCCGACGGTGCAAGCGCTCCACGACTTCGAAGGCGACGAGCTGCGCGCCATCGCCCGCCGCGGCAACACGCTCTACGTCGCGGTCAACGAGTTCCAGCGCAGCGGCACCACGACCACGACAACCTCGACCGGGCCGAACGCGCCGCGCGGCACCAAGATGGTGATTCCGACGCCGCCCTCGACCACGCCGACCAACGCGGCCGCCTCGCGCGATCGCAAGGGACGCGGCGCCGTCTATCGCGTCGATCCCGACGGTCGCGTCGAGCAGCTGCACGCGCTCGCCGACGGCTACTTCACCGCGCTGCACGTCGACAACGACGGCAACGTCTGGGCCGCGTCCGGCTCCAACGGCCGCGTCTACCTCATCCGTCCCGACCGCACCGTCATCACCGCGTTCGATCTGCCCGAGCGCCAGGTGCTCACGCTCGCTTTTGATGCAAACGCACAAAAAGGCGGACCCAGCGGCCTGCTCGGCACCGGCGACGCCGGTGCGCTCTATCGCATCGGTCCCGATCCGCAGAAGGACGCGCACTTCATCACCAAGGTGCTCGACGCGCAGTTCCCCTCGCGCTGGGGCAACTTGACGTGGGGCGGCCGCGGCGCGCTCGCGCTCGAAACGCGCTCGGGCAACACCTCGCACCCCGACAAGACGTGGAGCGGCTGGGTGGCGCCGCAGAAGCAAGAGAAGGTGGGCGACGGCGGCCGTGGCCACATCGCCTCGCCGCCGGGCCGCTATCTGCAGATCCGCGCCGGCTTCGGCGGCGCCCGCACCGTGTTGCGCGAGCTCACCGTCTACTATCAGCCGCAGAACCAGCGGCCGCGCGTCACCGAAATCACCCTCGGTGACGAGGCGGCTCCCAAGCGCGTCTCGGCGTTCTCGCGCGGCGCCAAGCCGCGCTCGCCGGTCATCAAGTTGCGCTGGCACATCGACAACCCCGACGACGATGACCTGACCTACCGGCTCTACTATCGTGAGGAGAACGAGTCGAACTGGAAGCCGATCGGCGGCAGCGAGCCACTGACCCGCACCGAATACGACTGGAACACCGAGTCGATCCCCGACGGAAACTACACCGTGCGCGTCGTCGCCTCCGATGAGCGCTCCAACCCGCGCGAAGAGGCGCTCGAGCACTCGCTCACCTCCACGCCGTTCCTCGTCGACAACCGCAAGCCCGAGCTGATCGACGTCAAGGTCGCCTACCCGTCGGCGTCGGGCCGCGCCCACGACAGCTTCTCCGCCATCTCCGAGCTCGCCTACTCGATCGACGGCGGCGACTGGCAACCGTTCGGCCCCAAGGACGGCATCTTCGACGATCCGAACGAGGAGTTCAGCGTCCGGCTCCCCTCCGGGCTCGCCGCCGGCGCGCACTCGCTCGCCGTTCGCGCCGTCGATGCCGCCGACAACGTCGGCGCCATCCAGCTCAATTTCCGCATCACCAAGTAGCTCTGCTCATTCGATAATTGTGCGTTCGCAGGATTTTTAATGTGCGCATGCACATTTTCTCTTGACGCATGCGCACAATAAACTTAGCTTGCCGGCCGTGGAGGAAAACATGGCCAAGGAAACCAAGTCCGATTCGTTTCACCCCGTTCTGGCGCCGATGTTCGCGCTCGGACAGACCGCGCTCGAGGAGCTCGATCACCAGGGCGAGCGCTGGCTCGACTACGGCGCTACGCAGGTGGCCGAGTCGCTCCGCGTAGCCCGCGGCGTCCGCTCGCAGCTGATGGGCGCGGCCAGCACGATGCTGGCGACCGCCGGCGAGCTCGCGGCGCGCAGCCTCGACGCCGCGAAGGCGTGGACCACGCCGATCGGCCAGGCCGTTTCGGGCGTAGCCAACAACGTGGCGCCGAAGGCTTAGTGGATGGCGCCGTTCGACTTCTCGTCGATCGCGGCCCAGCCCTGGTTTCAGGCGTGGCAGCGTGCGGCGGCCGACTCGATGACGGCCGCCGCGCGCGACCCGCGCGTGATGCGTCTGGGCGCCGGCTTTTTGCGCGCGCAGCTCCTGTGGGGGCAAGCGGCGCAAGCGGCCTGGCGGGCGGCCTGGGCCCCGGTGGATGCGCTGAACGACCGAGAATGATGCGGTCGCACAATATCGCTCTCATCTCATGATGCAGTTGCACACTTTCGAGGAGCCGATTTGATGCAGATGCACAACGAGTGGCGCGACTTCGGCCTGCAGCTCGCCGACGCCCTGGACACCCTGGTGGCCCACGGCGCGCGCAGCCGGCTGCACGCCCACGCCGCCGTCGCGCGCCTGCTCCACGGCAAGGCGCCCATCGAGTACGTGCGCGGCCCCGCCACCCCGCATCGCGTGCTCGAGGATGGCCCGCTTGCGCGTCTGCTCTGCTACCCCGCCGCCAAGGCCGGCGCGGGCAAGCCGATCTTGATCGTGGCCTCGCTCATCAACCGCTATTACGTCCTCGATCTCCTGCCCGAGCTCAGCGTCATCGCGCTGCTCAACCGGCGCGGCTTCGACGTCTACGTGCTCGACTGGAAGTCGCCCGGCGCCGACGGCCCCGAGCTCGGCTTCGCCGACTACGTCGACGGCGTGATCCCGTCGGCGGCGCGAACGGTCGCGTCGCTCCATCGCGGCGCGCTGCCGGCGGTGATCGGCTACTGCATGGGCGGCACGCTGTCGGTGATGTTCGCCGCGCGTCACGCCGACAAGCTGCGCGCGCTCTGCCTGCTCGGCACGCCGGTCGAGTTCCGCCTCTCCGGCGAGCTGCACAACCTGACCGATCGCCGCCGCTTCGACGCCGATCTGCTCATGGACGTGCTCGGCAACATGCCGCCGGCGATGATGCAGTCCGGCTTCAAGCTGTTGAACCCGTTCGACGCGATCAACAAGATGTTCTCGCTCGTGCGCGACGCCAGCGACGCCGACCGCGTCCGCCACTTCGTCGCGCTCGAGTCCTGGCTCGACGACAACGTCGCCTTCCCCGGCGGCGTCTACCGGGAGTACATCCGCGCGCTCTACCAGGACGACCTATTGTGCAGCGGCAGCATGCGCATCGCCGGCACTCTGGTCGAGCTGTCGAAGCTGACCGCGCCGCTGCTCAACGTCATCGCGCTGCGCGACCACATCTGCGCGCCGCCCTCGGCGCGCGCGCTCATGCCGCTGGTCGGCTCAACGAAAAAAGAGGTGATGGAGTTCGACACCGGACACATCGGCCTGACCACCAGCCGCCGCTCGCTCGCCGAGCTATGGCCACGCATCGCCGACTGGCTGGAGCAGCGCGCGTGAACGCTGCGCCGGCGAGCGCGTCAGCGGTTCTTGGCGGCGGCGTCCTTCGCCAGCTCGTCGAGCCGACGGCGCAGCTCCTCGATCTCCGAGCGCGACGCGGTCGCCGACGCCTCCGGCCGCTTCGGCGGCACGCCCCAGCTGCGCGGCATCGCGCCCTGCATGATCTCGCTCAGCTGCTTGTGGTACGCGGTCGACAGCTCCATCCCCTCGCGCACGCTGCGATCCAGCAGCGCCGCCCCCGCCTTCAGGTAACCGTCGAGCCACGTGGCCGCCTTCTCGTCCTGCGTCGAGATCAGCTTGCGCAAGAACTCGACCGGCAACATCTCGAGGTTGTTGTGGGTCTTGGCCTCGAGGATGATCTGCGTCAGCACGCGGCGCGTGATGTCTTCGTTGTTCGAATCGACGTCGAGCACGCGCACGTCCTCGCCGTTGCGCACCATGGTCTCGATCTCGTCGAGGGTCACGGCGCGGCGCGACTGCAGGTCGTAGAACCGCCGGTTTCCGTAGCGATGGACGACGCGCTCGCCTTCGAACTGCGCGTATGCCTCCTCGCGCTGCTTGGTCTCCTGCCGCGTCGGTCGCCCGCGGCGGCGCTTCGGAGTCGCGGTCTTGCTCACCCGGCCCGACTTCGTCGATTTCGTCACCGGTCCCTCCAAGGAGCCGGCAGGCTAACATATTGTGCACTTGCATCGCAATCTATGATGCAACTGCACAATATGCGAAACGAGGCAGCGAGCCGATGAGCACCTTCGATCCGCTCGACGTGGCGTTCCGCGCCGGCCAGGAGCTCTACAAGGCAGGGCTGCTGTCGCTGATCAATGCGCGCCGGCAGACGCGCGGCCGAGCCCCGGTCGGCTGGCCGCAGGTCGCGACGACGCCGGCCGACGTGATGTGGCAGGAGGGCAACGCGCGCCTGCTCCGCTATCGCGACGACGGCGCCCGCCGCGCCGCGACGCCACTGTTGCTCGTCTGCTCGCTCATCAATCGCCCCTACGTGCTCGATCTGCTCGCCGAGCGCAGCGTCGTGCATCGCCTGCTCGATCGCGGCCATGACGTCTGGCTCCTCGATTGGGGCACGCCCACCGCCGCCGACGCGACGCGCCCACTCGCCGACTACGCGCTCGAGCAGCTGCCGCGCGCCGCCGCGGTGGTGACCGAGCGCGCCGGCAACGATCGGCTGCACCTCCTCGGCTACTGCATGGGCGGCACGCTGTCGCTGATGGCGATCGCCGCCGACCGCGTGCCCGCTGCCTCGCTCGTGGCGATGGCCACGCCGGTGGCGCTGCACGACGAGGGCCTGCTGTCGCTCTGGTGCCGCGCACCAGGCTTCGAGCCCACCGAGCTCGCCGCCGCGTACGGCAACGTGCCGCCGCACGTGCTGCAGCCGGCGTTCAAGATGCTCGACCCGGTCAGCCTCGCCACCAAGTTCGTACACCTCGACGGCAAGGTCGAAGACGACGACTTCGTGCGCTTCTTTCTCGCCATGGAGACGTGGCTCGAGGACTCGGTCGCCTTCCCCGGGCGCGCCTTCGTCGATTGGGTGCAGCTCTACCGCTCCGACGCGCTCGCCCGCGGTGGGCTCGTCCTCGACGGCAGCGCCATCGATCTCGCGCGCGTGCGCTGCCCGCTCTTCCACGTCGTCGCCGACGGCGACTACATCACGCCGCCGCCGTCGTCGCTGGCGCTGGAGACGCTGACCGGCACTCGCGCGCAGAAGACGATGCGCCTGTCGGGCGGCCACATCGGCCTGTCGACCGGACGGGCCGCGCACGAGCGCCTCTGGCCCGCGGTCGCCGACTGGCTGCACGAAAATGATGCGAGCGCACAACAGCCGGCGCCGCGTCGTGATGCAGCCGCACAAAAAGCGAAGCTGCCGGTCGCCGCACGCAAGGTCGCGCGCCCGCGGCCACGCCACAAGAAGGGGAAGCGATGAACCACGTCGGCGATTGGACCGCCTACTGGGCGCGACGCACGCCGGAGGCCACGGCCCTGTTCGAGCCGCTCAGCGGCCGGCGCTGGAGCTACTGGCACCTCGATCGGCGCGCCAACCGTCTGGCGCGCGCGCTGTCCGGCGCCCTCGGCGTCGGCAAGGGCGATCGCGTCGCCGTGCTCGCCCACAACCGCGGCGAGCATCTCGAGGCGCTCTTCGCCTGCGCCAAGCTCGGCGCCATCTTCGCGCCGTTCAACTGGCGCCTGGCCGCCGCCGAGCTCGACGGCATCATCGCCGACGCGCAGCCGCAGGTGCTGCTCTACGATCGCGCCTGCGCCGAGCTCGCCGGCGGCGTCGTCGCGCCGGTTCCGCATCGCATCGCCTACGACGAGCCGGCCGCCGGCGGCCGCTCCTACGAGCAGCTCCTCGCCGCGGGCGCCGATTCGCCGCCTGCGCCGATCGAGATCGACTTCGAGGATCCGGTGATCCTCATGTACAGCTCGGGGACCACCGGCCGCCCCAAGGGCGCGCTGCTCTCGCATCGCCAGCTCGTCTTCAACTCGCTGTCGACGCACCTCGCGATCGAGGTGACCTCGCGCGACTCGACGCTCGACTTCATGCCCATGTTCCACACCGGCGGGCTCAACTGCCTGGCCACACCGCTGCTGCACAACGGCGGCCGCGTCGTCATCCTGCCGAGCTTCGACGCCGAGCGCGCGCTCCACGTCGCCGCCGACGAGAAGATCACGCTGCACATGGGTGTACCGACGATCTTCCAGATGTGGCGCGACTGCGAATCGTTCGCGCGCGTCGATCTCTCGTCGACGCGCATGGCCTTGTGCGGCGGCGCGCCCTGTCCGCTGCCGCTCATCGACGCCTATCGCGAGCGCGGTGTCCTCTTCCGCCAGGGCTACGGCCTCACCGAGGTCGGCCCCAATTGCTTCTCGCTCACGCCCGAAGACACGTTCCGTAAGGCCGGCTCGGTCGGCTGGCCCAACTTCTACCTCCAGACCAAGATCGTCGACGACGCCGGCCAGCCTGTCCCCGTCGGTGAAGTGGGCGAGCTCGCGCTCGGCGGCCCGATGGTCACGCTCGGCTATTTCCGCAACGCCGAGGCGACCGCCGCCGCCTTCCGCGGCACGCGCTTCTTCCACACCGGCGACCTCGTGCGCCGCGACGACGAGGGGTACCACTACATCGTCGATCGCAAGAAGGACATGTTCATCTCCGGCGGCGAGAACATCTACCCCGCCGAGGTCGAGCTCGCGCTCGCGGCCCTGACCGGTGTCGCCGAGTCGTGCGTCATCGCCGTGCCCGACGCGCGTTGGGGCGAAGTCGGCCGCGCCGTCGTGGTCGCCGCGCCGGGCACGGAGCTCGACTCCGTGGCGGTGCTGGCGCATCTCGGCGGCCGGCTCGCGCGCTACAAGATCCCGAAGACGGTCGTGTTTACCGACGCGCTGCCGCGCAACTCGACCGGCAAGGTCCTGCGCCAGCGCGTCCGCGAGCGATTCGGAGCGT
>Ga0134125_10004713_pt1 | contig 15564 bp, 15 predicted proteins | sample KB31751_FD_96464 | JGI IMG/M metagenome (GOLD analysis project Ga0134125, IMG submission 96464) | Terrestrial soil microbial communities with excess Nitrogen fertilizer from Kellogg Biological Station, Michigan, USA - KB3-175-1 | ecosystem: Environmental > Terrestrial > Soil > Unclassified ... | reverse complement strand
GCGCTTTGATTTTTTGCACTGAGCATTAAGATCGGAATTTCTGTATTACTCAGCCTGATATTTTCGCAAACACTGATTCCATCTATTTCCGGAAGCATCACATCCAAAATGATCAAGTCAAAGTATTCGTTATGAATTACTTTTAATGCGTCTGCTCCGTTGTAGGCAGAAGTAACATCATACCCTTCCATTTCAAAGTTTAATTTGAGGGTATCCTGTAAATTTTCTTCATCCTCTACAAGTAGGATAGAATGTTTTTTTGTTGGCATAAAATTGATTTTGTTATTAGCTTTTTGAAGACCTGAATTGCATTTCAAAAATACAGCCGCGAGGTGTATTGTTTGTCATATATATGTCCCCGTGATGCTGTTTCACAATTTCTTTAGAAAGATACAAGCCCAACCCCGTGCCCTTTGTTTGCCTTTGCTCCCCACGAAAATATTTTTCAAAAATTCTTTCTTTTTCTTTTGCACTGATCCCTGATCCCGTATCAATAACCTGCAGCCTGATTCTTTTATTTTCCTTAAAAACTTTTATCAAAACTACATCCTGTTTTCCTGAATACTTTAACGCGTTATCTAAAAGATTGTTAATGGCCAGTTGAAGTGAAAGCTTATCGCCAATAATAATTGTTTCGTCCTCGATATCTACCTCGATTTTCCTGTCGGGCAGGCGCGCAATAAAATCTTCTGCACAATCATTGGCAAGTGTGCCAATATCTATTTTTTCTCTTGTAAGCGTATAACCGCCGGCGTCCAACTGGCTTAGCAAAAGCATATTATTGCACAATGCATTCAGCCGGTTTGCTTCCTGGATTGTACTTCTGATCAATTTTTGTTGCTGCCCAAACTCCAGTTTCCGGATCTGCATCGTTTCCAGATTCAGTTTTGTAACCGCGATTGGTGTCTTCAATTCATGGGTGATTGCCATCATAAAATTTCGCTGTTGTTGCGATTGGACCAATTGCTTTTTTATAAACCGGAAGACTAAAATGGCACCGGTTAAAATCAACAATAAAAAAGTAACTCCTTCACCAATGTACTGTGCGATTTTTCGATGTCCTTCAAATTTTATTCTTCTTTCTTCTTTCAACCGGTTCGTTTCGTTACTCTCAATTCCCTGGATTCTGAAATTTACCAGTTGTTCGTTTTGTTTATTAAGCGCAATAAACCAGAAGATGAGAGCAGCAAGAATGTAAGCAAGCAAAAACCAATAAAAAACATAGATGACGCGGAGCGGTTTTATAATAAATTTATTTTTGAGAATCCGGTAATCCATATTTTTCAAAATTTTTGAAAATATCAGAGCAGCAAAAGAATCTTCGATAAAAATAAATCAAATTTACATACTTACTTTTTCAACCCTGATGCCAACGTTGAGAATATAATCTAGTGGATTTTCACGCATGATCTGCGCAACTGAGAAAGTATAATCTCCGGGAGTTTTAAAAGAGAACGGGGCAGCAGAAATATTTTTCCTTACTTCAAAAATATCATCCATTCCGGTTCCTTGCCATCCTTTTGAATCTGTTCCCAAAGCAACATTTATATTTTGAAAACGCATGGAATCTTTCGGAGTTTTTAAACCGATTCTAAGCCAGATATTATTGTATTGATAAAGATCTGTATGACGCAAAACAACATAAACATTATATAGCGAAGTGGTATCGTCAATGTGAAATGAAAACTGCGGCACATCATTATAAAACCATTGCTGCGAGGGAATTACCGCTTGTTTTTCAAAAAGGTTTATCTTGATACACGAGACAAGAACGGCAGACAGGAATATGATTAAACAGAATTTTTTCAAGCTGATTTTTTTACAAAAATACTTTGTTTTTTGAGTTGAAGGAAAACACCAAATTAAAGCAGGTTAAAAGTCTGTTCTTTTATTTTTTCTAGCTCATCTTTCATGAGCACAACGCTTCTTTGGATTTCCGAATCATACGCTTTGGACCCGGTTGTATTTATTTCCCGGCCAATTTCCTGGACTACAAAAGACAATTTTTTCCCTTTTGCTTCTTCGGTATTATCGAGGATGGAAATAAAATATTCGCAATGATTTTTGAGGCGCACTTGTTCTTCGCGGATATCAATTTTTTCGATATAATAAATCAATTCCTGTTCAAGCCGGTTGGTATCATAATTTTCTTTTCCTACATTTTCTTCTAAAAGATCGATTAATTCTTTTTTCATTCTTTTTCTTCTTTCAGGCTCCAACTTCAAAATTATATCTTCCTGTTTCTGAATATTTTTTATTCGCAAACGAAGTTCCTTTTCCAATGATTTCCCTTCTTCAATACGATGTGTATTTAATTCGAGCAGCGCTGCTTCTATCACGGCTTTCAAATGTTTCCAGTCTGATTCGTCTAATACTTCATTGCTCGGCGATACTACTTCAGGCAATCGCAACAAAGCTGCTAAAACCGAATTGGTATCAATCGATAACTCAGTAGCAAGAAGTTGAATCTGTTTAAAATAAGATTTGATGAGATCGGTGTTAATTACAACCGGTTTAGTGGAACCATTTTGTTTGATAAATATTAAACATTCAATAGTACCCCTTAACAGACTTTCTTGTATCAAACTTCTGATATCGAATTCATAAATCTTTGTGATTGGGGGAATTTTTAAATTAACATCAAGTTGTTTTCCATTCAGTGATTTTATTTCAACGAGATAAGTTTTATCACCAATCGTTTGTTCTGCTCTTCCAAATCCTGTCATTGATTTTACCATCTTTATTTTTCTTTTTTAATTTCCAGCAAGTTATACAATTCCTGCTTAGATATTATTTTCATTTCACCGGGAAGCAAATCTTCTAAAGTAATTTTTTCAATGCGATACCTGATCAATCTTAATGTAGGAAAACCAACAGCAGCCGTCATCTTACGCACCTGCCTGTTTTTCCCTTCTTTTAAAATTATTTTTATCCAGCTGTCCGGAACTGATTTTCTGAAACGAATTGGTGGATTTCTTTCACTCACTTTTGGTGAATGGAGAAACTTTTTTACTACGCATGTTTTTGTGCGATACATATTTCCATTGATGTTCACCGAAACTCCTTTTTGCAGTTTCTCTATTGCTTCTTCAGAAATACTTCCATCTACCTGCACCCAATATTCCCTTTCATGTTGGTTGAGTGGATCTAATAAACTTTGATTCAGTTTTTTATCATCGGTTAAAATCAGTAAACCTTCGCTGTCATAGTCCAAACGGCCGATCGGATAAACATTTGACGGCACTTCAAAAAAATCTTTCAATGTTTTCTTGCCGTCTGTTGCAGAAAATTGCGACAATACATTGAAAGGTTTATGGACAATAAAATATTTATTCAAAAGGTTTTTTCTTTAAAGATTTTAATGAAATATTTTTCAAAAAAACATGCATTAAAAATAATAAAGCCCGACAAGAAATGCACGGGCTTTGTTATATGGATGGGTTAGTAAGTACAGGAAATAAATTTCCTTACACAATATTAAAAATAATTTTCACGATAAGAAAAAATATTTCAAAAATTTTTATCAACATCTTTAAAATGCTGTGTGGATAAACATGAAAAAAATAATCAACAAAAGCTTTTCATTGAATTTTGCAACAGAAAAAATTTGAATTGCCTATTCAAATAATTTTTTTTAATTCTTCAAAACGTGCTACAGTAAAGGGTTATACTCGTTCTCTCTTTTTTATTTGTTACTAAATGTAAAATTGGTTTATTTGTTTTTTTACTGAGTGCTTAATTATTTTTTTTCATTAGCATGCGTCTGTTAAATTTTTTTTCAAAGAAATTGTTTGCCATTTTTTAGAAAAAATGTTGTTCAATTTTTCAAACTTTATCTTTGATGCTTTAATTATTTTTTATGAAGTTTCCATCTCCTGTTTCTGCAAATTGGATCGCAGAATTTATCAATGCAAAAATTTCCGGTAAAGAAAATTCTTTTGCTACCGGCATCAATGAAATTCATAAAGTAAAAACCGGTGACATTGTTTTTGTAGATCATCCAAAGTATTACGATGCATGTCTGAACAGCGCTGCCACGTTCATCATTATTAATGCTGACAAAGAAGTGCCGGAAGAGAAAACTTTATTTATTGTTGGCGATCCTTTTGAAGCTTATTTAAAAATTGTGAATCATTTTAAACCATTCACAGCTTCAAATAAAATGATTAGTGATGGTGCAAGAGTTGGAAAAAATTCGATCATTATGCCGAATGTTTTTTTAGGAAATAATGTGGTCATTGGTGACGATTGTATCATTCATCCAAACGTTGTTATTTACGATGATTGTATAATTGGCAATCATGTAGAAATACATTCCGGAGCAGTAATCGGCAGTGATGCTTTTTATTTTAATACAAAAAAGAACCGTGAAAACTGGTATAAAAAAATGCAAAGCTGCGGGCAGGTTATTATTGAAGATAAAGTTGAAATCGGCGCCGGTTGTACCATTGATCGTGGTGTGAGTGATTCGACCATCATCGGCAGTGGTACAAAGCTGGATAATTTAATTCACGTTGGTCATGATGTGGTAATGGGAAAAAATTGTTTGATTGCGGCACAGGTCGGTATAGCCGGAGGAACAATTCTTGGCGATGGAGTTACGCTTTGGGGCCAGGTTGGGGTGAATAAGACAATTACCATTGGCGATAATGCAGTAGTGATGGGACAGGGCGGAGTTACTTCAAGCATCGAAGGAAACAAAACTTATTGGGGCACACCCATCCAGGAATTTTATAGCAAAAGAAAAGAATTGGTTTTGATAAAAAGACTTCCTGAAATCTGGGAAAAAATTAAGCACCTGAAATAGTTATGGAGGTTTGAAGTGCAAACAGCCCACACTTCTTACTTCATTCATTTTAAACCCTACATCCTAAATCTTAATCAGGTTTATAATCATACGGCAGCATGTCTGCAATTTTTTTATAACCAAGATAGCCGTTAGTTACCAAATCTTCCTGGTCATAAAAATACCCGTTCTGATCAATAAAAAATGATTCTCCTTTTGGAAAAATTAAAGTAGATAATTGAAAATTTTTCTTTGCTGTAGAATCAATCTGCAGATAATTTTTTTCAGGGGTTGCTTTTTTATAAATCACTGCCACTTCGCTTTGATTTGGGAAAAATTGTACTGTTTGTGTGCTGTCATCTTTCTGATAATTCAATGCACCATAAAGATCACCGATATGGATTGGGTAGTCTTCGCCATTATTATTTACTATAAATTGCAGTTCAAATCCATCTTCCTCTAATGTGCGCTGATAAAGGCTTCTCATGAATTGCAGTAAAGATCCCTGGTAAGCGATTGCACGATTTTTATTCCATGTTTCCTGTTGCTCCGGTGTTCCGTGCATCTCTTCAAAAAGAGGATAGCCAATGAATAAATTTGTTTTTGAATTGTAATCATTTATAAAAGAATCAATGGCAAATTTCAAAGTATACCCCAAAGAAAAATTGTCAACAATAAGCGGTTCTTTTGCTTTTACTTTTAAGGTGTTTCTTTTTTTTATAAAATAAAAATGCAACACTTCCGGATTTTTGATCACGCATTGCTTTGAAAAATTTGTTTGCCCGATGAAATTATTAATAAAGAAAGAGCCGTACTTTTCCCAGCCATCCGGCACTTCGTTTGAGATAGAAATCGTAACAGTTTCGAGGGATTTTTCTTCCGGGTTTAATTCGAAAAGTAAGCTATCATTTTGCGAGGAAGCATTTACACGAATGCTTTCGGTTTCATAACCGGTAAAAGTTGTAACCAAAGAATAACCGCCTTCCGGAAGTCTGATGCTAAAATTTCCTTGCGTATCAGTAGCTTCTCCAATCGTTGTATTTTGTGCAAACACCGACGCGCCGATTAAAGGAGCATTTGTGTTTTTATCTACAACTTTTCCCTTTACAATAAAATATGATGGTTGAGCAGCAACTTTAAAAGGGGTTAACAAAAACGACAGAACAAAAATAAAGATAGCTACAAACAGAATTTGTAAATTGATATTCATTGGAGTATAGATTTTGTATTAAAGTGAATATTTCTCTTTCAAAGCGGCACAGGTATATTCAATGGTGTCTTTAATTTTTGTGAATTGAAAACCCGGAAGCGCTTTTAATATTTTCTGATTATCAAAATACACTTTTGCCTGGGCTGTCCGCACGGTTTCCTTTGTAAGCATATGTTTTTTTCCTGTAAACCTTGTCCTTATTTCTTCTGCCCGCCATATCATTTCTGCTAAAAAAGGAGAAACTTTTTTATGAGGAGGTCTCTTGCCAAAACATTTTGCAATCAAAGTAAATATTTCTCTGTAAGGTAAATTCTCGCCGTTCAAAACAAAACGTTGAGCAGTTATTTCGCTATTCATTAACAGGATCATTGCACGTGCCACATCTCTTACATCTACGAAGCCGCCAATACCGTCTGTGTACCATTTGAATTCGTTATAAGCATTTTTAAAAATGGCTGAAGATCCGGTTTCCCAATTATTTCCACCAAGGATCAAGGAAGGATTGACGATGACTGCTTTCAGTCCTTCTCCAATGCCTCGCCATACTTCAATCTCGCCAAAATATTTTGATTTGCCATAAATACTGTTGCTTGTTTCTTCTGTCCAGTTCATTTTTTCACTTACCATTTTGTCTTCCCGGATTCTTCCCAAAGCCGCTACAGAACTGACATGCACCAGTTTCATTACGCCGGAATCGATACACGCATTCACTATGTTTGCAGTTCCTTCAATATTTATTTTTAAAAGTTTTTGACTGTCTTTTGGATCATAAGAAACCAAAGCAGCAGAATGATAAACATGGGTAATTCCATCCATTATTTCGTTTAAAGAAATCACATCAAGTATATCACACTGTACAATTTCAAGATTTGGATGAGAAAGAGAAAGAGGCGTAGAACGATAAATGGCTTTTACGTTTTCTCCCGCAGCAAGCAATTGTTTTATCAGTTCATTACCAACAAGGCCGGCACCGCCGGTTACCAGGATCTTATTTGGTAGTTTATTTTTTTCTGAAAAGTTTTCCTGAAGCATTTCCGGATTTGATTAAGAAGTAATGTAAATTAATTCATCCTTTTTATTTATTATAACTATAAAATCCTTTTCCGGTTTTTTTCCCTAATTCATTGTTTTTTACTTTCTCTATTTGAATTGCAGACGCTTCAAACCGCGCAGTTTTATCATACGCGTCATACATGCTTTTAGTTACGGCAAGATTGATATCCATGCCAATCAGGTCCATCAGTCTGAACGGCCCCATTTTAAAACCACTGCCTTCTAAAATTTCATCCACTTCTTCATAAGATGCAACTCCTTCCTCCACGATTTTGAGAGATTCAAGGTAATAATGACGGGCTATCCGGTTCACGATAAAGCCTGGTGCATCTTTGCACATTACCGGAATTTTTCCCATTTGTTTGCAAATGTCAAAAATCGTTTTTGCTACTTCATCATTTGTTTTGCTACCTTTTACGACCTCCACTAATTTCATAATATAAGCCGGATTAAAAAAATGCATTCCAACAACTCTTTCGGGAAAAATAATTTTTTCCTGCATTGAAGAAACCGAAAGTGAGGAAGTGTTTGTAGCAAAAATCACTTCCTCATTATTGTATTTTGCAAGTTCATTGAACAGCGAAACCTTTGCTTCTTCCTTTTCAATAATTGCTTCAATAATTATAAAGGCTGTACAATTTTTTATATCGCTGGTAAATTTTATCCTGCTATAAATTTCTTCTTGCTCTTTTGATGAAATTTTATTTTTATCGACCAGGTATTGCAAATTCTTTTGAATAAAAATTTGTGCATTTGCAAGAACAGTTTCATTTACATCAAAAAGAATGGTATCAAATCTGCTTTGGGCAGACACTTGTGCAATGCCACTTCCCATCGTTCCTGCTCCGCAAATGCAAATGGTTATTGTCATGATTATCCAATTTTTTCTTTCAAAAATTTTCTAATTCCCGGCCAATCAGTTTTGGGAAAAGCACTTTTGGGGATGATAAAAAAAGCGCGGCTGTTGAAGTATAAATGAAAAAAATTAGTGCTTTCCACAAAATTGCTGAAGTCTTTCCATGGCCAGCTTCTGCCACCTCTTTCATTTTCGAGAAACATGTGCTGATCTTCAAAACTTACTTTGAAATGGTCTTTGAATGTAGTGGCTTTGCGGTAAATAATACCCGGAAGTACAGTCCAGAATGCAAACATCAACGCAAGCCAAAGAGTGGAACTCATTAAAAAAGCAAGGGGTGAAACTTTGCCCATAAAATATAAAACTGCCGCAGATATTGCAAAAATGTTCACTACAATTATCATGATCTTTATTTCAGTTCTGCTAAAAAAATGAAACCTTAGTGCCTGTAAAACTTTTGGTTTGCTGTAAGTAAAATAAGAGGATGTCATTTAAAACAAATGTACGATGTGTAAAGAAAGTTGGTCATCTTTTTCTTTCTGGCTTTGTAAATTTTTATCGCTAAAAAACATATCATGCACCGGAAAATATTTACTTTGAGATTATAAAAAAGTAGAAATGAAAAGAATTAAAATTTTAGCCGCAGCTTTATTTTTTATCAGCACCACCGTTTTTTCACAAACGAAAATAGAAAGCGCAGATGCGATTCTTAAAGAAGCAAAAAAGGAAGCAATAAAAAATGATAAAAACATCCTCGTGATTTTTCATGCGTCCTGGTGTATCTGGTGCCACCGGATGGATACGGCGATGAATGATGAAACAGTAAAATCCTTCTTTGACAACAATTATATCATCAAACATCTTACGGTAGATGAAAGAGGAGAAAAAGAAAAATTTAATAATCCCGGTGCTGATGAATTACTAAAAAAATATGGTGGTGATAACCAGGGAATTCCTTACTGGCTTATCCTTGATAAAAATGGAAAATTACTTGCCGATTCACGACTTCATTCGGATGACGGCACGCTCACCGGAAGCAATGTCGGATGTCCTGCCAAGCAGGAAGAAGTAGATTATTTATAAAAGTTCTTCAAAAAACTTCTCATCTTACTGAACAACAACTTCAGGTAATCAGAGCAAGATTTTTAAAAATAAATGAGTAAAAAAAAGAAATGTTGAACTGTTTCGAATACCTAAATGGTATGCAGAAGAAAAAATAAATCAGCGTTATTTCTTTGTTTGTTGATTATTTTTTTTCATTCTTGTTTCAGATCTTTTGCTACCGATTTATCCAAAAACCAATGCAGTTTTCCTTCCACGGGAACAATACTTTGTGCAGGCAATTTTTCCGGATCCCGCGCTCCTTCCAGCACTTCTTTTAAAACCACCGCCTTATTTTCTCCGCTTACCATAAAGGCAATTTGAGCAGATTTATTTACAATCAGCGGCATCAAAGTGATGCGATACATTTGCTGTTTTTCATTGTAAACCGCATTTACCCAATGAACATGTTCGTTGATGATTGGAGAACCGGGAAATAAAGAAAGTGTGTGGCCATCACTTCCCATTCCGAGCAAAACCAGATCAAAGCTGTGACTCGAACTGTCGAAAAATGTGTGTAATAATTTTCGATATTCATCCACGGCAAAATTGGGTTGAATATCAGTTCGCATGATGTGAATTTGATCGGCTGGAATATCTACCTTATCAAGCAAAATATCAAAAGCCATTTTTGCATTATTTCTGTCATCGCTGAAAGGGACAGCTCTTTCATCTCCCCAAAAAACATGAATGTGTTTCCAATTTATTTTGTTTTTATATTCCGGAGCTGCAAGTTTTTCATACAACAATTTTGGTGTTTCACCGCCGGAAAGAACCATTGTAAAAAACTCCTGTTTCTTTAATGTTTCTTCCACAATATCGCAAATCCACGAAGCGAGTTTGTCGCTCATGATTTCTTTATCATCGAAAATATGCAGTTCCATTTTTGTTACTTTTTATTTTTTTCTTTTTCAGACGATTTTGAATGTGCTTTTGCAGGCATAGAGATCCAGTTATGCCCATCGCGTGCAATCAGCGCTTCTGCGTCCTCTGGGCCCCACGAATTGGGTGAATAATTCGGAAAATCCAATGGCTTGCGCGCTCCCCATACTTCCAAAATCGGCATCACGACTCTCCAGGCCGCTTCTACCTGGTCGGCACGCATAAATAATGTGGCATCGCCATCCATTACATCATACAAAAGCGTTTCATAAGCTTCGGGCTCTTCACCTTTATAGGCATCTTCATAATTAAAAACCATATCAACCGGATTTAATCGCATTGCCTGTCCCGGCCTTTTTGCCTGGAATCTCAAACAAATATCCATCTCCGGAGAAATGCCAATTGAAAGCCGGTTTGGCCGCCAGGTTTCTGTTGCTTCTTTTGGAAAAGCAAAGTCAGGAGCGGGTTTGAACTGGATCGTCAACTCCGTTGACTTTTCATGAAGACGTTTTCCGGTACGCACATAAAACGGAACGCCTTCCCAACGCCAGTTATCAATATAGAATTTTGCTGCCGCAAAAGTCTCGACATTTGAATCAGGATTTACGCCTTTTTCTTCTTTATATCCGGGCACTTTTTCACCTTTCATCCATCCGGGTCCATATTGGCCGCGGGCGGCATATTCCTGAACTTCATCTTTTGGAATGCGGCGGATGGCATTTAAAACATCTACTTTTTTATTCCTGATCTCATTGGCATCAAAGGAAACAGGCGCTTCCATTCCGATCATGCAAAGCAATTGCAAAATATGGTTTTGAATCATGTCTCTCAGTGCGCCGGATGTTTCATAGTAACCGCCACGGCCTTCCACACCAACGGTTTCGGCAGCAGTAATTTGCACATGATCAATATAATGCCGGTTCCACAAAGGCTCGAATAATGCGTTTGCAAAACGAAGCGCTAAAATATTTTGAACCGTCTCTTTTCCCAAATAATGATCAATACGATAGATCTGTTCTTCATCAAAATATTCGGCGAGCATCTTGTTCATAGCAATGGCGCTTTCCAGGTCATGCCCAAAAGGCTTTTCCACCACAATTCTGGCGCACTTCGTATCCTTGCAAAGATCCATATTGCCGATATGCTTCACAATCTCAGGAACCAGTTGGGGAGCAACAGCCATGTAAAAAATTACATTTGGATGCTCGCCGGCTTCCGCTTCTTTTTTCTTTACAATGTCAGCGATTTTATCATAAGATTTTGCATCGTTAATATCCATTTGCAAATAGCTGAGATGTTTAGAAAATTCCTGCCACTTTCCATTTGTATCTTTTATCCTGGAAAAATTATCAATGCCTTCTTTTAAATGTTTTTTATAATCCGCATCAGAATAAGGCGAACGGGCAATACCAATAATGCTGAAATGATCGGGCATTGCATTATCCAGGAAAAGATTATACAGTGCAGGATTTAATTTACGGTAATTCAGATCGCCGCTTCCGCCAAATATGACAACCACCGCTGGTGGTAATTTTTTGTAATCTAACATTGGATATGATTATTGAATATTGATGGTTGAAAATTAATTATTGAATTATAAAACGGTTTAAATGTTTGCCTTCAGGTTTTCCTTCTATTCCCATTCCGTATGAAAAACACCCGCCGGATCATCTGTTCTTTGATAGGTGTGAGCACCAAAAAAGTCTCGTTGTGCCTGAACCAAATTCGTCGGCAAAACTTTTCGCCGGTAAGCATTGAAATAATTTAAAGAAGCCATTAATCCTGCCGCAGGATAATTATTTAATGCTGCGATAGAAACTACTTTTGATAGAGACGATTCTTTCTGCTGCAGGATATTGGCAATATTTGGATCGAGCAACAAATTTTTCAGATTTGGATTTTGATACGCTTTTTTAAAGCCATCAAGCATTGCCGAACGAATGATGCAACCGCCGCGCCAAACACTTACGACCTCGGGCAAAGGAATATCCATTTTTAATTCTGATGAAGCTGTAGTAAGCATGGCCAGTCCTTGTGAATAACTGATCAAAGTAGCAAAATACAAGCCTTCCTTCAATTGATTTATGAATTCTTTTTTATCTGTTTCAATTTTTTGAGGATGAGTTTTATATAGTGCCGCGGCTTCTTTTCTTTCATCTATTAATGAAGAAAGATTTCGCGTCATAACTGCTGAATCTATGGTTGGTATTGGCATCGGAAGGTCGAGCCCTTCCTGTGAAGTCCATTTGCCCGTTCCTTTTGCTCCGGCTTTATCCAATATCATATCTACCAGGTAATTATTGGTTTTATCGTCTTTCTTTTCGAAAATAGCTGCAGTGATTTCCAATAAAAAAGATTTCATTTCGCCACTATCCCAATCTTTAAAAACCTCGTGAAGCTCATTGTTTGTAAGTCCTAAACCATGATGCATCAGGTCATAACATTCACTGATGAGTTCCATAATCGCATACTCTATACCGTTATGTACCATTTTTACATAATGCCCCGCTGCTTCATGACCGAGGTATGCCACACACGGCTCCCCATTTACTTTCGCAGCTACCGCTTTCAAAACCGGAGCCACTTCTTTGTAAGCTTCTTCATCGCCGCCCGGCATAATGCTCGGACCTTTTCTTGCGCCTTCTTCGCCTCCTGAAATTCCGATTCCCATGAAATGAAAGCCTTCATTTTTTAACTCATTGATTCTTCTTAAAGTATCGGTATAATGTGAATTTCCTCCATCGATAATGATATCGCCTTTTTGTAAAAGAGGTTTCAATTCATTGATCACGCTATCCACCGGATTTCCTGCCGGCACCAGCATCATTATTTTGCGCGGCGTTTTTAACCGGTCAACCATTTCTTTTAATGTATTCACTCCTTTCACGGTTGTTCCTTTCGTCGCTGAAGCTTCAAAAGCCGCGGTCTTGTCAGGATCTTTATCATATCCAATTACAGAAAATCCATGATCTGCCATATTCAGTAAGAGGTTTCGTCCCATAACACCAAGGCCAATCATTCCAAAATCGTATTTCTTTTCTTCCATAAAAAAATTATTTAAGGTAAAATTAATGAAAATGGATTTGCTTTTACCTTCAATCGTTTGAAAGGAACTTTTACAGTAAACAAACTTTTAGTATGAAATTGTGATTTACTTATGCTTACAGAGGAAAAGTGCCACTTAAATAAAATACGATTCTATAAAAAATTTATCCAAAAAAAAACAGGAAAGATCATTCATTTAAAAAGTAAAAACATTTTTTTGTGTTACTCATATAACTTTTTAACTTTAATATAGATTGCAGCGAGTTTGATATCATGTTCGTTCCCTGAGAAAAGTCCCATTATCTTATCGAGAAGTTAGATTGGAGGCAGAGAAGTATTGGTTTTAAATTTCTTTAAAACAATTAATATGATTTCTCCCAAACGCTTTGGAAATTTCATCCTTCTGATGATTTTTATCCTTTCTCCTTGTCTGAATTCGTGTACTACCACAAGAATTGTTTCCAAATACGATTCTGATACTTTTGCAAATAATCCTTTAAATCAAAAAACGACGTGGTCTTTTGCATGGGGATTGGTTCAGCCAAAAGATATTAACCCAAAATGTGACAGCAGGTTCAATCATCTTGATCAGGTAACGGTAAAAAATAATCTCGGCTTTGCATTAATCTCGGTACTTTCTTTGGGTATTGTGATGCCTCAAAGAATTGAATGGGCGTGTGCGCCTTATAGCCCTCCAACTGATTCCCTTGGACATAATTAAAAAATACATCAATGACTACCCTGACTAATTTACCCAATGGCATATCGATACTGCCCATCACAAAATGGCAAAATGGCCATGAAAATTTTGAACACACCTTCAAGGAAAATTGTTCATTCAAACTTAGCATTCCTTCTGCAAAATCCACAAATCCTTATTTTGATACAACGAAAAATTTTCAATGGCTCATTCAATATGCGCTTGATCATGATATTCAATTGCGCGCCTTAGGCAATGGTTGGTCGTTTTCAGAAGTAGCCATTTGCGAGGGCGGACTAGTCGATACAAAGGCACTTCGTCTTACATTTAATCTGAAAAATTCTTTTATAGCCCCTGAATATTTACAAAATGGAGGAAACGCAGGGAATCTTTTTTTTAGCGAATGCGGTATCAGTATTCTCGATCTGGACGAGAAACTTGAACAGAATTCTAATCCCAGGAGATCACTGAAAGCTTCCGGTGCAAGCAATGGTCAAACAATTGCGGGTTGCACTTCTACCGGGACGCATGGCTCCGCTTTTAAAGTTGGCGCTGTACATGATTCAATAGTAGGATTGCATATTGTTGTTGGACCGGACAGGCACGTATGGATTGAGAAAAAATCGAATCCGGTTGCTTCCGATGACTTTATTAAATGGCTGGGCGCAGAAGCGATTAAAGATGATGATATGTTTAACGCCGCTGTAGTAAGTTTTGGTAGTTTTGGATTTATTCATGGGGTATTAATAGAAACTGAGCCGATCTTTCTTTTGGAACAATATCGTACAGGCAATGTTGTTTATAATGATTCTTTGAAACAGGTGATGAATCAGCTTGATTTTTCCTCCATTCAAAATCAACTTCCATCCTCGCCCGATGCTGATGCAGGAGAGCTGTACCATTTTGAAATACTGGTAAATCTGCAAATGTTTGAGCCTGGTAATCCTCAAAAAGGAGTTTATTTCAAAACGATGTACAAAGTTCCTTACCGTGATGATTATACTAAGATTGTTGTAGATGATCATGGATTTACCTATGGTGATGACTTGCTTGGTGTCGTGGAGAGCGTGCTTGATGGACTTGGTCCCGGGTTATCATCCTTACTGGTTCCGGGATTGGTCAACAAATTATTCCCATTGGCATTTACCGCCAATCAAAGCATGATAGGAACCATTGGAGAAACATTTAGTAATACGAAATTCAGGGGAAAAGCCGCCAGCGCTGCTATTGCGGTTCAGTCCGATAGTGCAAGCGCCGTGTTGGAAGAAATTGTGGCAATAAATAAAATTACTCCTTTTGCAGGCGCCCTCGCTTTAAGATATGTAAAAGGAACGGATGCGCTGCTTGGGTTTACTCATTTTCCTAAAACCTGCATCATGGAGTTAGATGGTGTGGATTGTGATTTATCAAGAAGCTTTATCAAAAAAGTGTGGACGAGACTTGATGAATTAAACATTCCTTTTACCATGCATTGGGGCAAGTTTAATTTTGGCCTTACACCTGTACTGATCAACAAAATGTATGGTGAAAAGCTAAGAAAATGGAAGTCTTGCAGAAAGCAACTTTTGTCAGACGACGTTCAAAAAGTTTTTACGAATAATTTTATGCTTCAATGTGGATTGTGTGATTAGCACTTGTAGGTTTTTAAATTTCTTTTGATTGAAGTGTCGTGTTAGTAGTTTTCGGTTTTGTTAATCCTTCATCCTGTATTCAGCTTACATCCCTACCTTTGCAAAATGAAAAAGAAAATAATTTTTTATTCAGTTTTCTTTGTACTGCTGATCTCCATGTTTTATTTTTTGCTCTCCTTTACCAAAGGCTTTTTCGATGTAAAGCTTCCTGTGATGAGTTATGTGCAGGACTTTTCATTCACGGATCAAAACGGGCAAACGGTAACACAAAAAAATATTGATGGGAAAGTATATGTTGCG
>Ga0134125_10004712_pt1 | contig 15567 bp, 13 predicted proteins | sample KB31751_FD_96464 | JGI IMG/M metagenome (GOLD analysis project Ga0134125, IMG submission 96464) | Terrestrial soil microbial communities with excess Nitrogen fertilizer from Kellogg Biological Station, Michigan, USA - KB3-175-1 | ecosystem: Environmental > Terrestrial > Soil > Unclassified ... | reverse complement strand
TCAGCGTTTCCTCGGGCCGCGTGCCGTCGCGCAACGGCATGATCTCGTGATGGGCGTTGTAGTGACTGGGCCGCACGAAGTCCGACATGCCGGCATCGACGATCGCGTACTCCTTGCCGCCGGCGTGCTTGCGATACAGCACCCTCGTGAGCAGCACGCCCGCGTTGGCGACGAGATAGCGGCCGGGCTCGCACAGCAATCCGAGGCCGGCATTCTTGACCGCGGGAACGACGGCGTCGGCGAATGCCTTGGGATTCGGCGCCTTCTCGTTGTGGTAGCGCACGCCCAGGCCGCCCCCGACGTCGAGCGCCTCCAGCGTGTTGATACCGGAGGCGCGGATCGCCGTCACCAGCTCGATGAGCTTGATGGTGCCGCGATGGTAGGGGGTGACGTCGGTGATCTGCGAGCCGATGTGCATCGCGAGGCCGCGCAGCACCAGCCGCGGCTCCGCGGCGATCCGCTTCGCGACGGTGACGACTTCATCGAATGGGATCCCGAACTTCGCGCTCTTCTCGCCGGTCTTCATGTATGAGTGCGACTCGATCGCGACGTCGGGATTCACGCGGATGCCGACGCGCGCCGGCAGCTGCAGGTCTTTCGCGACGGCGATCAGCGTATCGAGCTCGCTCGTCGACTCGATGTTGATGAAGCCGACGTTCGCCCGAATCGCCTCCGCGATCTCGGACGGCGTCTTCCCGACTCCGGAAAAGACGACGCCGTCCGGATCAAATCTGGCCGTCAGCACGCGACGCAGCTCGCCCACCGACACGATGTCGGCTCCCGCGCCGAGCTGTTTGAGCACGCGCAGGACACCCAGATTGCCGTTGGCTTTGACGGAATAGCAGATCCGATGCTTGATCCCGTGCAGCGCATCGTCGAGCGCGTTGTACTGCGCGCGGATCAGATTGGTGCTGTAGACGTACGCCGGCGTGCCGATTCGATCCGCGATTGCCTGGAGCAATCCCGGATCGAACCCTAGTACGCCTGCGCCCACACGGCCTCCGCGATGCTCGGCGCTCCGCACCACATGCAGTTGCGAGGGACCTCCTTGCTTCGAAACTCGGGGTCCGGCAGCACGCGCACCGTGGCGCCGGTCTGCGCCTTGATCTCGGCCTCGCACCCGGGATTGCCGCAGAACCCGCCATAGGCAAATCCGCCGCCCGTGGCGAGCTGCATCAGCTCGAGAAACTGGGCCTTCGTGACGCCGCGGGTGGAATTCTTCTCGCGGCGCTCGCGCGCCGCGGCCAGGAGACCCGCCTGGATCTCATCGAGCGCCTTGGTGACCGATGCTGTCAGCCCCTGCAGCGGCACCGGACCCTTGCCACCGGTACGGCGGGCGAGCACGGCCTGACCGCTGGCCAGGTCCCGGGGACCGATTTCCAGGCGCACCGGAACACCGAGAGCCTCCCATTCGAAGTACTTGGCGCCGGGCTTCATGTTTTCCCGAATGTCGAACTCGACACGGATCCCGTGCTTTTCAAGATCTTCTTTCACCTGGTAGCCGGTAGCCGATAGCTGCAGTTTCTCCTCGTCGGTTTTCCAGATCGGCACAATCACGACCTGCACGGGCGCGAGTCGCGGCGGCGCGACCAGCCCATTGTCGTCCGAGTGCGTCATGATGAGGCCACCGATCAAGCGCGTCGTGACGCCCCAGGACGTGTTCCAGACGAAGTCCAGTCCGCCGGCCGCCGTCTGATACTGAACATTGAACGCCTTCGCGAAATTCTGGCCGAGGTTGTGCGACGTGCCCGCCTGCAGCGCCTTGTTGTCCTGCATCAGCGCTTCGATGGCGTAGGTGCGCAGCGCGCCGGCGAATTTCTCGCTCTCGGTCTTGACGCCCGTGATGACGGGCATCGCCATCCACTCCTCGGAGAACTTGCGGTAGACGCTCTGGAGGATGGTGTGCGCCTCGCGCTCGGCGCCCGCTTCGTCGGCGTGTGCGGTATGCCCTTCCTGCCAGAGGAACTCGGTCGTGCGCAGGAACAGGCGCGTGCGCAGCTCCCAGCGGACGACGTTGGCCCATTGGTTGAGGAGCAGCGGCAGATCGCGATAGCTCTGGATCCACTTGGCGAACATCGCGTAGATGATCGTCTCCGAGGTGGGCCGCACCACGAGCGGCTCCTCGAGCGCGGACGTCGGATCGACCGCGATCGCGTCTTTCCCAGGCTTGCCCGTCGCGCGCAGCCGCGTGTGCGTGACGAGCGCGACCTCCTTGGCGAATCCCTCGACGTGCTCCGCCTCTTTGGCCAGGAAGCTCATCGGGATGAACAGCGGGAAGTAGGCGTTCTTGTGGCCCGTCGCCTTGATCAGGTCGTCGAGCGCTCGCTGCATCAGCTCCCAGATGGCGTAGCCGTGCGGGCGAATGACCATGCAACCGCGGACCGGTGAATAGTCCGCCAGTTGCGCCTGCATGATGACGTCGCCGTACCACTCGCTGAAGTCCTTAGCGCGTGGCGTGATCCTCTGTGCTTGTGCCATTAATCGAAATATCCGTTCAGAAGCTGCCGAATGGGTACTTTCGCTTCCGTGCTCGTGCGGAGATCGCGAACGACCGCGGTGCCCTCCGCCCGCTCGTCGGGACCGATGATGACCGCCCGCGCGGCGCCGCGCGCGGCTGCCAGCTCGAGCTGCTTGCGCACGCCGGTGTGCCGCAGCCCGAATTCGACCGCGATGCCGCGATCGCGCAGCGCGTGCGCGACCTCGAGGATGAGCGGCAGATCGTCCCCACCCACCGCGATCAAAAAGGCGCCGAGCTCGATCGACGCCTTGGGAGCAACGCTGCGCTCCTTGAGGAGCTCACCGAGTACAACGTCGCCCATGCCGAACCCCAGTGCGGGCAGCTCGAGCAGTCCATCGTAGCGGCCGCCGCCGCAGATCGCCCGCAACTCTTTCTTCGCGTCGAACAGCTCAAAGACGATCCCCGTGTAGTAGGCCAGGCCGCGCACGATCGTCATGTCGATGGAGACGAACTTCCCGAGCCCCATCGCCTCCAGCGCCGCAACGGCCTGCCGGAGGGGTTCAGCCGCTTCGCCGGCGGCGTCGAGCGCTTCCTTGCCGCGCAAGCCGGCTACGTCAAAAACACTTCCCGTTTCGCGTTTCCCGTATCCCGCCTCTTTCAGCATTTCCTCGAGGACGTTCTTGGGGACCCGTTCACTCCGGTCGATCACCGCGAATGCGGCCGGCAGCTGCGCTTCGGTGACCCCCCGCCCCAGCAGGAGTGCGCGAATCACCCGGCGGTCCGACACCCGCAGCTGCACATCCCCAGGCCCCAGTCCCAAGGCCCTCATAATGTCCACCGCGGCCGCCATCAGCTCGGCATCCGCCAGCGGTCCAGCCTCGCCGATGATGTCCATGTTCAACTGGAAATGCTCCCGGAGCCGGCCACGCTGCTGGCGCTCGTACCGGAACAGCTGGGGGATCGAAAACCAGCGGATCGGCTTTTTGAGCGACTGCGCCCGCGCGGCCACCATCCGGGCCAGCGTGGGTGTCATTTCGGGACGCAGCGCCACATCGCGGTCGCCCTTGTCCCGAAACGAATACAGCTGCTGCACGATCTCGTCCCCGCTCTTCTTGGTGTACAGCTCGAGCGATTCGAGCGGCGGCCCGTCGTATTCCTCAAAGCCATAACGCCCGGCCACGCTCCGCCAGGTGGCGAAGATGTGGTTTCGGAGGCTCAGGTCTTCAGGGTAAAAATCACGAAAGCCAGGAAGGGCTTTTCCTTGCATCACAACAACTTAACCGACGGGCGCAAAGCCCGGCAAGCGAGCCATCGCGTCACCGACGGTGTGAAACGATCCGGTCACCAGCACTGTCCCCGCTCCTTGTTGAATGTCTTCGAGCGAGTGGGAAAAATCGGGATCGAAGTGCGACAACGCGTCGATGTCCTGGAGCGACCAGCGCTGCATGACGGGAATCGACGGCGGCACCGTCAGAATCAATCGATCCACCACCGGACGCAGAATCGCGAGCATCGCCCGCCAATCTTTGTCGTTGCGAATTCCCACGAGCGCATGCAAGGGCCGGCGGATAGGCGGTTGGGCGGTTTGGATGGCCTCCGCGACGACCTTCATGCCGTCGGGATTATGCGCGACGTCAAAGATCCACTTCCCGCGCTGCTCGAACCGCCCCGGAATGTACGCCGTAGCGAAGCTGGCCGGCAGCTTCTTCCCGACCGGTCCGAACGGCTTGGGCAGCGCGTTGAGAATCGCGTGGGCCACAAGCGCGTTCGCGATCTGATGCTGCCCCCGCAGGCCCAGTTTGGTGTCTTTCCGGGGCCGGAGCGTGGTGTCGACCGTGATGATCGGCGCCGCGCCGCGCCGCCCGGCCTCCCGCACGATCTCGTCGCGAATCTCGGGGTCCGATTCTCCGGTCACGAATGGCACCTTGGGCTTGGCAATTCCCGCCTTTTCGCGGGCGATCCCCTTCAAGTCGCTCCCCAGGTATTCCGCGTGCTCGAGCGCGATCTTGGTGACGGCGCTGACCAGGGGGGTCAGCACGTTGGTCGCGTCGAGCCGGCCACCCAGCCCGACTTCGATCACCGCGATATCGACTCCCCGCGCCGCGAGGTCTGCCAGCGCAATCGCGGTCGTGGCCTCGAAGAAGCTGGCTTCCAGGCGCTCGATGTGCGGCTTGAGCTGCTTCGTCCACTCGGTGAACGCATCCTCGCCGATGGGGTTGCCGTCGACCGTGATCCGTTCCGTGGGCGAAACGAGATGGGGCGAGGTGTAGAGCCCGACGCGCCACCCCTGCGCGCGCAGCTCATTGGCGACAAACGCGCAGGTCGACCCCTTCCCGTTGGTCCCGCCGATGTGGATCGTGGGATAATGCCGCTCGGGATGACCCAGAACGTCGAGTAGCCCCTCGGTGGGGCCCAGACTCCATTTGATACGAGCAGCTTGTCGTGCGAAGAGGTACTGACAGGCGTCTTCGAAGTTCAGTCGGCGGCCTCAGCCGGCCAGGCGCCGGTCATGTGCCGTAACAGTTGGGCGGCGGTATCGCGCAGCTCCCCACGGGGCACCACGGCGTCGATCATTCCGTGCTCGAGCAGAAACTCGGCGGTCTGGAATCCTTCCGGCAGGTCCTGTCCAATCGTCTGCTTGATCACCCGTGGACCGGCAAAGCCGATCACGGCACCCGGCTCGGCGAGAATCGTGTCTCCCTGCATCGCATAGGAGGCCGACACGCCGCCGGTCGTCGGGTTCGTCAGCACGGACATGAACGGCACGCCGGCCGTCTGCAGCTCGGCGATCACCACGGACGTCTTGGCCATCTGCATGAGGGACAGCACGCCTTCCTGCATTCTCGCGCCGCCGGACGCAGACACGATGATCAACGGAGTTTTCTTGTCGATCGCGTGCCGGGTCAGCCGAGCGATCTTCTCGCCGACCACCGAGCCCATCGAGCCGCCCATGAAACTGAAATCCATGACGCCCAGGCTGACGGACATCCCGTGGAGCCGGGCATAGCCGGTTCGGATCGCGTCGAGCGGTCCCGCCTTCTTCACGGCGGCCTGCACGCGATCAGCGTAGTTCTCGAATTTCAGGGGGTCGGCGGACTTCAGAGCGGCGAACAACTCGTGCCAGGAGCCTTCATCCACGAGGAGATCGATATACTCCTGCGCGGTAATTCGGCGGTGATGGCCGCAATTGGGGCAGACATTGAGCGCGCGAACGAATCGCTCGCGGATGTCCACGTGGCCGCATTGATCGCACTTTTCCCAGGCGTCTGCCGGGATCTCGAGCTTGACTCGCTCGGATGTACGCGGCTTGCGTTCCTTTTTGAACCAGGCCATTCGCGCCATATAGTGACGAAGCGCACAATTTGAGCCCGCAGGCGGGCGGGCGCCAGTCCCGACTGCTTAAGTCATTGCCCTGCTTCGCCGTACCCACCCTGGCGCGATTCCCACGCGACCCGTAACGCGATTCCCACGCCGATCGAGCACGCGAGCAAGAACGAGCCACCGTACGAAAAGAACGGAAGCGGAATACCGGTGATCGGCATCAGGTTGATCGTCATCCCGACATTCTCGACGATATGCGTAAAGAACAATCCCGCGATGCCGAACACGCACAGGCTCGAGAACGGATCCGACGCTTTGCGGGCGACTCGGAGCAGACTGAACAGCATCCAGGCAAACAGGGTGAGCGCGGCCAACACGCCCACGAAGCCGAGCTCCTCGCCCACGATCGAGAAGATGAAGTCCGTGTGCTGGGCCGGCAGAAACGCCAGACGTTTCTGCGTCCCCTCCGTGAATCCCTTCCCCAGCAGACCCCCCGAGCCCACGGCGACCTTGGACTGAATCACGTGCCATCCGGCCGCGCGCGGATCGACATCGGGATTCAGGAACGCCAGCAAGCGGTTCTGCTGATACGGCGCGAGTCGATTCCACATCGGCAGCGCCAGCACACCGCCCAGCACGTTCAGCGTCATGATGGCGAGGCCTTCCCACAGGTACGGCCGCCACCACAGCAGCAATCCGGCCAGGATCGCGATCCACATGCCCCACGCCACGGTGGAGAAGGCGAGCACGAGCCCAATGACGGGCGAAGCCGCGAGCACCAGCAGCGATGGCTTGGTGCCGGCCCAAAACAGCATGAAGAACAGGATCGCCACGAACACGATCGCGCTGCCCAGGTCGGGCTGCTTCAGGACGAGCAGACACGGCAGGCCGGCGATCACGCCCGGCATGAACAGGTCGCGCAACATCGACGGTGGCTCGCGCAGCGTGGCGAGCCAGCGGGCCAGCATCAGAATGACGGCCAGCTTCGCCAGCTCAGCCGGCTGGCCGAACCGGTGTCCCCCTAGAGCGAGCCACGATTTGCTCCCAGCGGCGGTGCCTGCCCCGGTGCCGAAGATCAACGTCAGGACGAGCAGGAAGACCGCGATCGCGTAGACCCAGGGGGTGGCCCACTCGAGCATGCGCGGCGAAGTGCGGAACGTGATCCAGCCGATGACGAGCCCGAGCCCGAGCCACACGACCTGGCGCTGCCAGATCGTCGCCACGAAGGTCGGCACGTCGGTCTGTCCGGCGGAATACAGCGTCGCCAGCCCGTACAGGGCCAGCAGTCCTACCGACAGGACGAGCGCTTTATCGAGTTGGCGGGCGCGGGTTAGCACTGTCGGGACGCGGCGTCGGCTGGACGGGTCGGATATCAGGCAGGCGCAGCTCGACGCCCGTATCCGGCGCGAGCCCGGGCAGCTGGAACGGCGCGGGCGATGAATCAGTCGGCACGGTCACCCGCAGTTGACGGACTCGCGTTTCATCGATGCCGAGGTAGTGGGCGATCGCCCGGGCCACCAGCGGCGCCACCGCGGTGCCGTGCTGCGCGAATTCCACGATGGCGCCGACCACGATCTCCGGTTTCTCCGCCGGCGCGAATCCGATGAACCAGCCGTGGTCGGCCCCGTGGGAGTTCTGGGCCGTTCCCGTTTTGCCGGCAATGGTCAGGGCCGCAAGTCGCGATCCTCGTGCCGTGCCCTGCTCCACGACCGCGATCATCGCCCGGCGCAAGGTCGCGAGCTGGTCGGGTGAGATATCGAGCGTGGCGCTCTCGATCGCGCGGCTCGGCGCCGCGGGCCGCACGACGTACGGGGGCCGCATCCGACCGTCGCTCGCGAGCTGCTGGTAGAGCCGCATCATCTGTACGAGCGTCTGGGCATTCTCTCCCTGGCCGATCGCCAGGTTCAGCGCGACCGCGGACGTCCAGCGCCGTGCCCCATACAGGCGATCGTAGTACTCCGGTCCCGTCGGAAACTCGGACGGAATCTCACCGGGCAGATCGATTCCGGTCCGGCCGCGGAATCCCCACGCGTTCGCGTCTTCCAGCAGCGAAGACACGCCGAGCTTGATGCCCAGCTGGTAGAAGTAGACGTCGCAGCTTTGCGCGATCGCCTCCGTCAACGTGAGATCGCCGTGGCCGTGCGCGTCCCAGCAGCGGAAGAATCGGTTGCCGTACTGCAAGCCGCCGCGGCAAGGAATCGGCATGTGGCTTCTCGGCCCGACGATGCCGCGCTTCAGCCCCATCGCCGCGACCGCGAGCTTCCAGGTAGAGCCGGGTGGATAGCGCGCCTGGATCGCGCGGTCGAGCAGCGGCCGTGCCGGGTTTTCGTTGAGCGAGCGCCAATAGGGCGCCGAGATCCCCCCGACGAACGCGTTCGGGTCGAATCCGGGGGCGCTGAAGAGCGCCAGGACTTCGCCCGTATTCGGGTTCAGGGCCATCACGGCGCCGCGCTGGCCCGCCGGGAAAATCTGCGAGATGTATTTCTGCAGATCGAGATCGAGCGTCGTGTGCAAATCGATGCCCGCCACCGGTGCGAGGTTCGCCGCCGCTTCCGCCTCGCGCACCATCTGGCCTCGCGCGCTCACTTCGACGAACCGCACGCCCTCGGATCCACGCAACGTGTCGTCATATTCGCGCTCGAGCCCGTCCTTGCCCACGAGTCCCCCGAGCCGCACCTGCGCGAACCGCTTCGTCGCGCGTTCGCCCTCGGTGACTTCCCCGACGTATCCGATCAGATGCGCGACGACGGCGGTATCGGGATAGGAGCGCTTCGGCTCGGCCTGAATGAGCAACCCGGGGATCGCGACCCGCCGCTCTTCGAGCGCCGAGACGACGCCGAACGGCGCGTCGCCCAGGACCAGCGCGGGTTGATAGGGCGCCTTACGGGCGCGCTGGATGACGCGCTCGATTTCGATGCTGTCGATGTTCGCGATCGCCGCGATGCGCGCGAGTGTCGAGCGCAGGTTGGCTTCGAGACCCGGCAGGAGCGACACCGTGTAGCCCGGGACATTTTCCGCGAGCACTCGCCCGTTGCGGTCGTAGATGATGCCGCGCGGCGCCGGCAACGGAATCGGCCGCAACCGATTCGTCTCCGACTGCAGCTGATACTTGCCGTGCCCGAGGATCTGGGTGCGGAAGAACGACAGGATCAGGATGCCGATGACGATCCACACGCCCGAGCGCGCCATGCCCAGGCGGCGATCGAGCAGGTGTGGATGAAAGGCATTCACGTGGAGACTCCCAGGCCCGCGCCCGCGCGGCGCGGCGACAACCAGCCTCTGAAGAACCACAGCACGCTGATGCCCACGAGCGCGGTGGTCACGCCCTGCAGCGGCGACCAGACGAGCAGCTCCCACGCCACCTGCGAGCTCTGCAGTTTCCCCGAAACCAGCAGCACGATGAGGTTGCGGATCCACGTGCCCGCGAAGAACAGGCAGAACTTTACGAAGACGTGCTCGGCGAAGAACACCGCCTTGGCCCACGACGAGAAGAAGCCGACGAGCGTGTGCGCGAGCGCGCCCGCGCCGAAGCTCACCGGCGTCAGGGCGTCCCGCAGCAGTCCGATGATGAAGCCGGCCGCCGCACTCTTCCCGGGTTCGGCGCGAATCGTGTAGATGAGCAGCGCCAGGAGCAGGAAGTCGGGCGCCACGCGATCGTCGCCGAGGTGGCTGCGCACCGTGAAGTGCAGCAGCACCAGGATCGTCATGATCACCGGATAGCGATAGCGGTCGGTGCGTCTCATTCTGGTGGCACCTCGCCGGTCAGGGCGCTGTCCTGTGGCACGGTGAACGCGTTGCGCAAATCAGCGCCCGCCGGTCGCGGCGTCGTCAAAATCATCACATGCGAGAGCTGCGCGGGGTGAATCGCGGGGCGCACGAGGTACGTCCGGCCCCAGCCTTTCTCTTCTCCCGCTGTGTCCACGACCACGCCGATCGGAATCCCTCTGGGAAACACCCCGCCGAGCCCCGACGTCACGATGACCGTCCCATTGGGGACTCGCTGACGATAGAGGACCCCCTGCAGCTCGAGCAGCCACACCCCGGGACCTTCGGCGCCGTGCGGCGCCGCGATCCCGACCACGCTGCCATCCTGCGCAATCGCGCTCGCGCGGAATTCGGGGTGCGCCCAGCTCAACACGACGCTCGAATGCTCGCCCACGGAGGCGACGAGGCCGACCAGTCCCTCGGGGCTGACGACGGCCGAGAGCGGCCGCACGCCCTCGCGCCGGCCGGCCGAGACCAGGAAGCTGAGCGGATTGGTGGGCTCCGGCTGATGCAGAATCTCCGCGCTCACGTAGCCGCTGCCGAGCTTCGCGCTGAGGCCGAGCAGCTCCCGCAGGCGGGCGTTTTCGCTGCGCAGCTCGGGCAGGAAGGCCGCCGCGAGCGCGGCGGAATCGCGCTGCGCGACGACGTTGTCGTACCGTAGCCGAGCGGCGGTGAGCAGCTCGGTCTGCCGCTGTAAGACGATGAACGGGGCGAGCACGCTCTGCTGCAGTCCGTTCGCGAGCGGCTCGCGCCACTGCGGGGGAAGACTCAGCGCGGCAATGGAGAGGCCCACGCAGGCGAGAAACAGCAGCGTGTCGGCGCGGGACGCGTAGCGATCTGTGCCGATCGCCATACCGCTATGTGGTCAGGACGTTGCGGTACTTCTCGGGCGAGTCGAGGATCCGCCCCGCCCCACGCACCACGCAGGTCATGGGGTCCTCGTCCAAGTGAATCGGCAGGCCGGTCTCCTGCTGGAGCAACAAATCCAGGCCGCGAATCAACGCGCCACCGCCCGTCATGACGATGCCGCGGTCCACGATGTCGGAGGCCAGCTCGGGCGGCGTAATCTCCAGGGCGCGCCGCACCGCATCCACGATCTGCTGAATCGGTTCCTGCACGGCCTCGCGAATCTCGCTCGAGTGCACCCGCACGATTTTCGGAATGCCCGACACGAGGTCGCGGCCTTTGACTTCCATTTCCCGCTCTTCACCGACGGGAGCGGCCGAGCCGATCTGGATCTTGATCTGCTCCGCCGTGGGCTCGCCGATGAGGAGGTTGTAGTTCTTGCGCATGAACTGCACGATCGCCTGATCGAGCTCGTCCCCACCGGTGCGAATCGACGTGTCGGAGACGATGCCGGACAGCGCGATGACCGCGATCTCCGTCGTGCCCCCGCCGATGTCGATCACCATGTTGCCCGTGGGTGTTTCGACGGGAAGCCCGACGCCGATGGCCGCAGCCATCGGCTCGGCGACCATGTACACTTCCTTCGCGCCGGCCGACTGCGCGGAGTCGCGCACCGCGCGCTTCTCCACTTCCGTGATTCCTGAAGGGACACAGACGATGACTTTGGGACGGACGCGGAAGAGATGGCGATCGATGATCGTCTTCAGGAAGAATCGCAGCATCTTCTCGGTCACGTCGAAGTCGGCGATCACGCCGTCCTTGAGTGGCCGGACCGCGAGCACACCGTCCGGCGTGCGGCCGAGCATGCGCTTGGCCTCGAGGCCGATGCCTTTGACTTTTCCGGTAGCTTTTTCGATCGCGACGACGGAGGGCTCGTTCAACACGATGCCCTCGCCGCGCACATAAACGAGTGTGTTGGCGGTACCAAGGTCCACGGCGATTTCATTCGCCGGGCTCCATGCACCCATTTTCAGATTCAGCCAGCGTGGTGGCACGTGATCTTCGGTAAAAGAGTGAGGCGGGTGCTGCGAACGCGCACAAGGTAATGAAATGCGTAACCCCAAGCAAGGATGAAGCTTGACAAGCCCAATTCGAGTCGGCTAGCCTTTCGCCCATGCGTCGCGTGACGCCCGACACAATTGCCGTCGTCGACCTCGCGGTCTGTGACCGTTGCGGCCTGTGTCTGCCATTGTGTCCGCCCGAAGCGATCCATTTGGAACTGAATACCCTGACCGTCGATCGCGCCGAGTGCACCGGTTGCGAGAAGTGCATCGCCCCGTGTCCAGTCGGCGCCTTGGCCATGGCGCCCCTGGTCCCCAGTCCCCAATCCCCGGTCCCCCGCCCTCAATGCCTGACGTAGACGTTCTCGTCGTCGGCGCGGGCCCGGCCGGTGCGGTGGCCGCCTGGGAAACGAAGCGTGCCGCCCCCGAGCTGGACGTGGTCCTGCTGGAACGTGACCGCGCGGTCGGGTCGCCCGTGCGTTGCGCCGAGGGTGTGGGTGACGCTGGATTGCGGGAGTTCGTCGATCCCGACGGCGCCGACTGGGTTTCCCGGCGAATCACCGACGTCATCTTCGAGGCGCCGGACGACACGCAGGTCATCCTCTCCAATTCCGGAATCGGCTGGGTCCTCGACCGGACACGGTTCGACGCCCACCTCGCCGCTCAGGCGGCCGCCGCGGGCGCCACCGTGCTCGTCAATACCGAGGCGACCGGCATGTCCCGCAACGGCGACGGCCGCTGGCACGTGCGGGTCAAACAGGGAGCGACGGAAGAGGTCTATCGGGCCCGGATCGTCATCGGCGCCGACGGCGTGGAGACCATGGTCGGCCGCTGGGCGGGACTCGATACCCGCGTGCCGTCCCGGGACATGGAGTCGTGCGCGCAGTACGTGCTCGAGGGACTCGACTTCAATCCGAACGCGATCTACCTCCAGTTCAGCGACGCGATCGCGCCCGGCGGCTACGCATGGATCTTTCCGAAAGGTGAGGACGCTGCCAACGTCGGGCTCGGCATGGTGGCGTTGAAGAGCGACGGCCGCAACGCGCGCCAGTATCTGGACGCCTGGGTCGCCCGGCGATTCCCGAACAGCAAGCAGACGGGCTACACGGTCGGTGGCGTCATCGTGCACACCACCATCAAGAAGACGTATGCCGCCGGCGTGATGGTGGCGGGCGACGCGGCACACATGATCAACCCGCTCTCAGGCGGCGGCATCAACAACGCGATGAAAGCGGGCCGGCTCGCCGGCTGCACGGCCGCCGCCGCGATTCGCGAACACGACACGAGCGAGCGCCGCCTGTCGAAATACCATCAGGCGTGGATGGAGCTGCTGGGAGAAGACCATTTGAAGTACTACCGGATCAAGCAGGCGCTCGAGCACATGGACGACGACTTTTTGAACTCGCTCGCGCGAACGGCCAACAAGATCTCACCCGAGAAGCGAACGTTGGGGCGCGTGTTCACCCAAGCGTTGATCAGGCATCCCCAGCTAATTCCAGTTGCGGCTAGGTTCTTCGTATAGGTATCGGGTATCAGCTATCGGCTATTGGGCGGTTGTTCCCGATACCTGATAGCCGATACCCGATAGCTCGCATTGCGCTGGTTCCCACCGCGCACCGATTCGACGCGTGAGCGACAAGTCGCCCCGTCACCCCGAGCAGGTCGTCCCGCAATCCGAACGGCACGTCCCAACGGTCCCAGAAGTACACCGGCACGCGTGCGACATCGAGTCGGGTGCCTTCAGCCTTCACGCCTCCGAACCCCAGCTCGTAGCCGGCGGTCTCGGCATGGCGCACGACGCGTGCGTCGACGGCTCCGAACGGATACGCCACGGCGCGGCCCGCTTCGGGGCCGAGCCGGTTGCGCAGCACCTCGCGCGCGCGAGTGAGATCGTCCTGGACCTCGCCATCCTCGAGCCAGGTGAGACGCCGATGCGTGGCGCCATGGGACCCGAAGTCGAAGCCCCGCGCGCGCCAGCGCTCGATCCCGCTCCAGTCCAAATGCTGAAGTCGATCCCACGTATACCGGACATCCCAGGTGTTCGACTTCCCCACGTAATCGGTGATCGCAAACGTGGTGGCCGTGAAGCCGAGGTCCGCGAGCACCGGGTACGCGTGCGTCGCCAAAGAGGCGTAACCGTCGTCGAAGGTCAATAGAAAAGTACGGGCCTCGCGCCTGGGGCCTGGGGACGCGAATTCCTCTAGCGTCACCGTGCGCCAACCGGCGCGCGCGAGCGCCGTCATCTGGCGGGCGAAGACCGAGCGGCCCACCCGAGTGACGCCTAGCTCGAGCGGGCCGCCGATGCGGTGGTAACAGAGAACGGGTGGGTAGGTCAGCTGGGCCACAACCACATGAAGATGCCACAGGCGACCGCCGAGTAGACCAGCCCGTCGAGTGTGGACTTGAGGGAGATGCTCAGGGAGCGGCGATACCAGATCGCCATCTGCCACAGCGCCACGGTATACCCGATGAACGCCACGGTGCCCACGAAGCGGCAGATCGCGGTCCCTGTTGCGGTACCGAGCGGGAGCGCTGCGCCGGCGACGTAGCCGGCCAGCAGATTGACGACCAAAACGTAGACGAACCACTGGGATAGGCTCTTCGTCATCGAGCCGGTCCATGGCGGGAACACGGTGATCAGGACCGCCGGGCCACGCTTCAGCTTCTCTTTGAATGACTCCGAGCGCATTTCCGCGGCGCTCGCCGGGCGCGGCATCATGTATTCGCCGACCGGGATTCCGAGCGGCCGCAGCGCATCCAGCACACGGTCCTCGTTCGGATAGCGCGGAAAGTCGGTCTTATGCCAGAACGGCCCCATGTGGATGATCGAGCTTGCGATGAACACCGCGACTGTCGACACCAGAATCGGCAGCCATAACGCGGTCACACTCATTCCCGGCTCCCAGTCTTAGGGGGGCGTCTATCCTAGCCTGCATCAGCGTGGCGAGCAATTCCTCAGGCACCGTCCTTGCGAGGGACGCGCCCCATGAGCGGAGTCTCTCGGCTCGTTCTCGCCCTGATGGTTGTGCCGGGATCACTCGTTGCTCAACGAGACACGGTCCCTGCCCCTCGGCCCCGCGTCGTCATGGCGCTCGCGCAGACGCTGGTGCTCAATGCCGTCGTCAATCGGCTCGATGTCTGGGCGCGCGACCGAGACTGGGCGCGCGTCAGCCCGCACACCTGGGCGAACAACCTGAAGTACGGCTGGGCATGGGACGAGGATGGCTTCCAGACGAACGTCTTCGCCCATCCCTACCACGGCTCCCTCTACTTCAATACCGCGCGGGCGAACGGCGTCGGCTTCTTCGAGTCGATTCCCATCACCCTATTCGGCGCCTGGACGTGGGAGTATTTCGGCGAGACCGAGCGCCCCTCGCTCAACGATTTTCTGCTCACCAGCCTCGGCGGGGTCACGCTGGGCGAAATGTTCCACCGCGGCGCGACGACGATTCGCGACAACACCGATGTCGGCTTCAAACGCACGATGCGCGAGCTCGTCGCCGTGCCCGTGGATCCGATGGGCAGCCTGAACCGGCTGTTGCGCGGCGGCTGGAGCGGAGTGGGACCGAACCCCGCCGCGCACGATCCCGACGCGTACGTCCTGCGGATCGGAGCCGGCGCACGGTTCGCCCGCGATTTCATGAACGACAGCACGGCCAGCGTCGGCGCGCTGCAGCTGGATGTCCTCTACGGCGATCCATTCGCGGGTCGCTATGAGATGCCGTTCGATGTGTTCAGCCTGCGATTGCTCGTGAGCAGCTACACCGGGCTGACGAGCCTGCAAGCGACCGGGCAGCTGTACGGTCGGAATCTCAACGATTCGACCGCGCGCATCCGGCACGCGCTGGCCGTGAATCAGCGCTATGACTATCAGAAGAATCCGGCGCAGAGCTTCGGGGGTCAGAGCGTCGAGATCGGCATCAATTCGCGCTGGCGGCTGGGTGACCGGGACCGCGGCCCGTTCGCCATTCGCACCGCTCTGTTTCTCGACGGAATCATTCTGGGCGCGATCGACGCACCGGGTACGGGGCTGGGTCTGCGCGATTACGACTTCGGCTCCGGGGGCGGCATTCGCTGGGAGGCATCGCTCGAACGTCATGCGCAGCGTTTCCTTAC